>MPMF02374829.1_pt1 | contig 26191 bp, 14 predicted proteins | sample 1617271 | NCBI WGS metagenome assembly MPMF02 (sample SAMN05944812, study PRJNA350692) | marine metagenome | biome: marine; feature: ODZ; material: water; isolation source: 120 m water sample prefiltered with 30 um filter, filtered on to 0.2 um... | place: Pacific Ocean | collected 2012-04-09... | reverse complement strand
TACCCAGATTGTCCGGCACAATAAAGTCTTTCAGATCCGAATAGAACAAGGCACCCGTTGCAACAAAGGCCTCATTTTGGTAACGTAATCCCAACTCGTAGCTGTTAGAACTTTCTTCATCAAGCGACTCTCCACTACGAATATATGAACGTGGACCAGGCAATGATGTCCCGTGGTACACCCCACCAAAAAGATTCAAACCTTCGTAAACATCGTAGGAAAGGCCCACCCCCCCTGTAACAACATCCATGTCCCCAGAACCTTTTGCGGGTGATTTATCTGATGTACGAGTGTTCTGGTCATATGAGGAATCCAAATTCTCATAGCGAATACCTGGTATCAGAGATAGTTTTTCATTAATGGCGACCCGATCCTCCAGATATAAGGACCAAGCATCTGTTTCTTGATGACGATCGCCCGCTGCTCCACTCGGGGCATCCGGACCGGGCGATGACCAACCGCCTAACTCACCTTGATCATATTTTTGATACCATTGGTAGCGATCAATATCGTCATTATGGAAACGAACGCCTAATTGAATTTCATTCTCCAAAGAGCCAAGCTCCAAATCATAATTCAAAATAGATTCAATGCCTTGCGCTGAATAATCTCGATTATTGGCTTTGAGCCTAATAAATCCAGCACTCTCGCCTTTGATTACACTTAGGTAATCATTATTATTCCAAACTTTATATGCGCTTTTCCCAGCTTTCCCATCGGCCAAAGTGCCAACCTTGTCCAGCTTGAACCAGTTACGGTGGAACTTGGTAAAGTAAGCAGTGGTTTTCAATGAAGCGTTGCTTCCCAGTTCAACAAAATGGCGCAGATACCCACGCGAAGCATAGGTGTTAATCATATCGTTACGGGTGGCGGCATAGCGGGAATATGGGTTCGCCTTGAAATCTTCATCGGTTATCCCCAGATAAGTTTCATTGGCATCAAAATCCGTGCTCCCCAGTTTCAACTCAAATGATTGGTAGTTTGAAGTGTCGGGCTCCCATGATAATTTGAGCATAGGCTCACTACGCGTGAAACCTGTTTCACCATTGACTCCCTGCAAATCTTTAAAGCCTTCCGTGTTGCGGTAATATCCCTCAACAAGATAACCAACCCGCCCCAAGTCGGTGTCTTTTTTACCACCGTGATAAATGTGACCGACCATTTCATCATACTCACCGTAATAAACCTTTGAATAAGTAGTGATCTCCTCAGGTATTGGAGTTGAAAGGTAATTAATGGCACCACCGGTGGTGTGTGGACCGTACTTAACCTGGCTCGAACCCTTAACGACCTCCAACCCACTCATCCGCTCCAAGGTCGGACTGTAGTATGCTGAAGGAGCCGAGTATGGAGCAGGAGCGGCAAGAATGCCGTCCTCCATGATCGTGACCTTGGAACTTCGACCCATGTCGATACCGCGCAAACTGATATTCGGGAAGTTTCCATAACCATCCTCAGGTCGAACATAAACACCAGGCACACGCCGCAACGCAGAATTGATATTACTGATCGAGTGAACTCTTAGATCGTCGATATCCAGATAGGTTGCTGAACCGGTAATTCTGTTGACGCCTTCCTTGGACCCAACAATAGCTCCGCTAACCAAAACAGGATCCAACTCCTCATCCGCTTCTTGCGTGGTGCCGTCAACCACTCCTAACGAACAAATACCGGCGATAACAGCCGGAACCGACTTTGTGACTTTGAGACTCTTTCTCATAATATTGGTAAAAAAAGGGCGCCTTGTTGTCGGCGTCCAGAGATAATGAGATTCATTCGCATTTACGTCAAGTGCTTATTTTAATTTTTTTTTCGGGATCAAAAGTCTTCAAAAAAAGGATACAATTGGATTAATAGGAGGAGGTTTTCAGAGAACCAAACTGATATCCCCTCTCAGTCACTTGTTTACCTGTAAAAAGGCAATCAAGTTGGCCATGTCTTCGGGGGTCATACCGGCTTCAAGCCCGTTGGGCATGATGGATTGGTCGAGGCTGGCCAACAACTTGAGTTGGGTACGATTGACTGGCTGCACTCCTACTCCGGGGATATGAATGCGAAAACTCTCCCCCGATTCAGAGCCGATAATGCCCACTAACGCCCGGCCATCGTTGAATACCGCTGTGTAGGCGATGTACTTCGGATCAACCTGCCGCGACGGATCAATGATGGAGGCGAGCAAGCCCTCCCCCGAGCGATCGGTGATCGATCGCAGATCCGGTCCAAGTTGCTTGTCTGGCGCGTGGCACTCGGCACAGAGCATTGTATAAATCAAGCGGCCTGCTTCAGCGTTGCCCTTCAACTTGAGTGCCGGCAAAGCCTTGGCCAATGCCTCAGCACGATCCGGAGAAACGACGGTATCGAAAATGCGCTTGCCCCGTTCCGCTGTTGACTTGTTTCGGCTCTTCAACAAGCGATCCCGATGCACCGGCGAAAATCCGTTTGCGGAAATGCGCCTAGCCTCCAGCGCACAAAGCAGCTCACCCTGCCAAGCTGTGCGACTCAGCAATACATCCAGCGCCTTGGCCCGCTCGTTCGCCTGCAAGCTTGGCCAAGCGGCAAGCAACATCTTGGCCGACTCAAGCTGCGGCATGTTTCCTGCCGCCGTGATCGCATCATAACGCACGACCGGATTTTCGGCTGGTTGAATCAGCTTGGCCAGGGTCGGCACCACGCCGTTGTGCATCGCGCCCCCGCGACTGAGCACTTCGATCGCCGCAGTCCTAAGAGGCAAACTTGCATCCATGTCGAGTGCCACTTGCCTGGCATCTTTCAAAATGGTTTTAAGCCTAGCTGTTTGTCCGGGAAATCCGGCCTCTTCCAGCCTGGCCAAGCTCACGCCGCCTTGGCCAAGCGCGCTCATCCAAAGCTTGGCTACATGAAACGTGTCCGCCGGGTTGGCCTTCTGCCAAACGGAATCGAGTTTTTTGCTGAGAGCGGCTTGCTTTTTTTTTATGCCCATCCGCATCAATTGTTGAAAAAACGTACCACGCAAAGACGACGCCCTAAGCACCTGCTCGTAATGAGCATGAGCCGAACTCAAAAGTGCCGCCTCAAAATATGGTAAAGGAGTTTCGGGGAACCCTTCAGAAATAAACTGCGCAAGCGACTTGCCAATCTTTTGTTTTGAAAAAAATCCTGCAGTAAACAGTTGCTGGAGCAACACCTTGAGTTCGCGTTCGTTCAATTGACGGACCGATCCAAAATCAAAGAATGGAGCAAAATATTCCCCTTCGTTAGGAAATTTCTCGGTCAAGCGAAACGCCAATCGTCGAACGTAAGGATGCTTGTCAGGCAGCGCTTGAGCGAGCGTATCGGGGTCCAATTTCCCCAAGCCGTCCAAGGCAGCCAAGGCGTGCAATCGGGCCTGCGGCAACTCCGCTTGGCCTAATACCTGGTTGAGTTGGTCGGCAACCGAACCATCACTTGATTCTACAATCAATCGATGCGCCATGTCGCGCACGGTGCCATTAGGCGATGAAAGAAACCCGACCAACTCCGCTGGCTTTCGTACACTCAACTTGGGCAACGTTCGAAGCGGCTTGGCCTTGGGAACGATGCGGTAAATTCGCCCATACGCTTCTCCACTACGGAAGTGCGGACGCAACTCGTCCTGACCGTTTTTCGGCAACCACTCCGGATGCTCGATCATATAACGGTACATGTCGGCAATCCACAGCGCACCATCCGGGCCGGTGCGGGTGAACACCGGGCGGCTCCATCGATCCGCCGAGGCAAAGAAATCCTTCTCACCGTCGTTGGCGCGCTTTCCCTCAAAGGAGGCAACGCTATCGCGAAGCACGGAATGCTGAACAACGTTGTGAAACGGTTCACAAGTGAAGGCATGCGTCATGACACCATCTCCGAACAACAATGTATCTCGGTAAATCGATGGACCGCAGGCGGAGGTGTAACGTCCACTTTGCTCATAGCTATGGAAGCGTTTTTGCGGCGCTTTATTAGGATACACTTTCGGATTGCGCGGCATACGAACCTGACGCCTCGAGTCGGGATAGGTCACATCGCTGTTCCGACGAAGATAGCGCACCGGCAAAACGTAGTGCCAAAGCGGATGACTGTTTTGCACGCCAAACCAGTTACCCCAGTCGTCCCGAACGCGACCAAACTGCGACGGCCCCGAGGTGGACTCGATCCACCCAGTGTCGGGATCGAATCTAAAGTCGCCACTATGGATCGCCTCTGATTTGCCACTAACAATTGACTTGATGGTGTTGGCTCCACCGTAGCCCCTCACATGGGCACCCGCGGCGCAGTGCACGGTGTTGTCCAGTCCCCAGTAAAGTCCGTTGATGCGAAGCTGCTGGTTGCCTTCGTGGAATCCTTCAAACAACGTCCGGCGAATGTCCGCCCTGCCATCGCTGTCGGTGTCCTCGGCGTAGAGCAACAGGGGTGCAGCGGCCACGAGCACTCCCTTGCGCCACGGCATCACCCCGGCAGGAAACGACAGTCCATCGAGGAACACAGTCGATTTGTCATAGCGACCGTCATTGTTGCTGTCGGTCACCAACCGCACGCGGCCGCCATGTTTGCCTTTATTGTCCATCCCCATCGGGTAGTCGGCCATCTCTGCCACCCAGAGTTCGCCGTCCGGCCCCCAATCGAACGCCACCGGATCGCGCACCAGTGGCTCGTCTACGACCAACTGCAGTTCGAAACCCTCCGCCACATGCGTCACCGCCATCGACTCCGCAGGCGAGAGCGGCTTGACCTCGACGCTGCCACTGGCCTGCTTTTTTTGGTTGGAGGGATTGGCGGCTTCGAAATGTTTTTGAATTTCCGCCTTCGCCAACGTCCGGTTGAAAAAGGCGATCTCGTCCAATTTGCCGCCAAAATCAATCAATCCACCATCCGATCCCCCAAAAACGAGTTTCATTTGGGGTGATGACTCGTTCCGATTCAGTTCCCATTTTTCGTCGAGATGTTTCACCCCGTTGACCCACAGTTGACAATTGCCGGGACGACCAACCACGGCAACATGATGCCATTTTCTAGGCGGAACAACGGCCCTGCCCGCTCGACCGGGAACAATCGTCAAAACAGGTTCCTTGACATTGGTTACCCCTAATATCTGCAAATGCAGTCCGGCAAGCTCAGCCACAAAACTGTCCCGGCCTTGCGGGGATTTGATCGCACCATTCCACAACCAAAACTCGACGGTGAACGTGTCCGATCTTGGAACGTTGGCATCGACGCGGCCGCCCGCGAAATGTGCCGAACGGGAGGCATGATCCTCCTCAACCGTGGGATGCCGGTATCCTGGCAAATGGAATGCAACACCAGGCTTGAAAGACGCATCGTGCCCGTTACCGGTGGCATCGGCGGCAGTGGAGCCGGCCTGTTCACCCAAGCGCCAAAACGCCAACGGCTTGGACAACATTACCGCCTTCGCATACGACGACATCGGCTCGATGTATTTTTCACCCGTTTGGCCTGATGCCTTTTCCAGCAGCCGGGTGCATGTCTCGACGATGCGCGGCTCGGCATTGACTTCGAGCCCGGCTGTACGCGCCGGCCAGGTGGTGTAGCCACCAAGCGCGTGTTGTTCGGGCGGCGGGATGTAACCGCTCGCACCGTTGGCTAGGCTGATGTTGAACGTCAGCGGCAGCGGACTGGCCGACTTGAGTTTGAGACCGGTCAGCGCGTAAACCTCACACGGGATCGCCGTGATGCCGAGGCCGCCAACACGGATCGCCTGCAGCGGCACCTCCTCTACCGGGTTTTCGTGTATCCAAACCGCCTGCTCGGCGTAAACCTCGGGACGGTTGCGGGGTCGCTGGCCGTCCATCTTTGCGAGCATGTCGCGGGCCCACTTGAGGCGATCATCACCCGGGGTGCGCCGGAAAAATTCCGGTCGCGCCTCGGCCATGCCAAGTGGTACATCCACCGTGTGCTCTAGCTTGGTCAAGCGCTTGGCCACCATGTCCACAAGTTGGCCGGTGTATTCCTGCATCGACCAGGCACGGCGCTTGTCGCGGCTATAATCCCCCCACCATGAGTCACCACTGGTGCCCTGCGACATGATACCGACGAACGCCGTGTCATCCGGCGCCAGCCGCTTGGCCAAGCTCTCCGAAAACAGCCCGGCGTAATCGGCCGACACGCCCGGGTGGCCGCCAAAGTAATGCATCGAGAAATTAGCCAGCACCGAGAGCGGGCTGCCGTCAGCGGTTTGCACGCTCAAAAAACTCAGCCACGGATCGGCCGGGCCGGTCGGGCCGACGGCATTTGCGTTGCCGTGGCCGGGGTGCATGTTGGCTCGGACGGTCTTGTTGCCGAACGGATCGGCCAATTCGTTCCCCTTCAAGAACGACCAACGGCGGCAGGCAGTAAACTCGGCGGCGTCCACCCTTCCCCACGCCGCCCTGGCTGGCTGCAGGGCGGTGTTGGCGGCGACGATCACCTCGACCAGCTTGCCCGGCAGGAACGCGCGGTAGCGCGGATCGACTCGGCTGCCGAGACAGTAGCTCATCGAGCTGGGTGCACTGTGGCAATGCGTCGCGGAAATCAAAATGTGGTCGAACGGAATACCGGTCTTACCGGAGGCCGCTCGCTTGACCTCGTCGCACAAGTTGCGTGGCAGCATGCAACTGTCCACCACCACGATGGCCAGGCGCGTCACGCGGTCGTCGAGCACAAGACAGCGCGCGTGCAGTGGATCGACCACCTTGTTGTCGCTCGCCTCGAGAAAACCGCCGTTGCGAATCACCGGCAGTGTCCGCGGCGTGACGTCAACCTTGGCCGCGCCGGCCCGCAACTCCGCCCGCGCCCCGGCAGGAAACAAGCTCACAGCCAGCAACACGGTGATCAGAAAATAACATTTCTTCATGTCAGTTTGGGGTTGAAATAAATTCAAGCAGGTTGGCCATCTCGACCGGACTCAGGCCGGCCTCCAGGCCTTCCGGCATGAGTGAGAGGCCGGTGGCGCTCATCCCGGAGATGTCCGCCCGAAGAATGGTCTGCGGTTTGCCATCGACGCCGCGGAGCGTGAAGCCGTTGGCGGTCTCATCAGCGATCATACCAGCCAACGAGTTACCGCTTTTGAGGCGCACCAAAAAGGCAGTGTATTGTTCGGACACTTCGCGATTCGGATCGATTGTGCCGACGAGCAACGCCTGCGGCGACTTGTCGGTCAGTGCGGCCAAGTCGGGGCCGACCGCACTGCCGATCCCGCCGAGCTTGTGGCAGGCAGAACACCGTGCCTGAAAAATCACGCGCCCCTCGACGGCGTTCCCATTCAGCGTCGCAGCACCTGCAAATCGTTTCAATGCATCCGCCCGGTTTGTCGTGACGACAGGTTGCGACTTGGCTGGCGTGGCTTTCGCGATGGCTTCCGGCTTTGCCCCTGTGCGCTCGGCGATCTGCTGAATCTGCTTTGCCACTGCATCGGGGATGGACGACTCGCCCAGCGCCGTCTTTCGAATCGCTGCCAGGTGCGGCCGACTGGAGCTCAGGATCGCCGCCACCAGATACCGATTGGTGGCATCGCGGCGCAGCAGTTCGGCGAGAGCTTGGCCAGCGTCAGAATGGGCTGCTTGGCCAAGCGAGTAGGCAAGTTGCTGGCGGACAAAGGGATCCGAGTCGTCGACGAGATTGGCCAAGTGCTCGATCCAAGCCGGATCACCAGCCGCAACACCTTCCCCCAGTCGGATGGCGTGCCGCCGAACCGCGGGGTGGTCGTCGCCAAGTGCCGCCGCGACATCGCCCTTGGCCAAGTGGCCCAATTCTGCCAACGCCGCCAAGGCCTGAACGCGCGTTTGTGGCTGGCTGCCGGACCGGGCCAAGCGCCGCAGTTCGGGAACAGCCGCCTCGTCGGCTGTCCAAACGATCTGCTGATGCGCCAATTCGCGGAGTGTGCCGTTGGGCGACTCGAGTGCCTTGGCCAAGCCAGCTCCACTGCGCCGGGTGAGATCGGGAACGAGCCGGGCTTTTTTGCCGCTCGGCAGCACTCGGTAGATGCGACCGCGATCGCTCCCGGCGCGGGCGTCGATCCTGGCTAAGCGCCCCGGCTGAATCCAGCGCGGGTGCTCGACAAGAAAGCGATACATGTCCACCACCCAAAGCCCGCCGTCCGGCCCGGTACGGATTTCCGCCGGACGAAACCAGTTGTCGTTGGAGGCAAGAAATTCCGGCGCGGTTTTTCCCTCCGGCCGATACGCGGAAAAAGTGACCCCCTTGGGCTGCATCTTGAGACGCCGAACAAGGTTGTGCACCGGCTCGCAGACAAAGGCATCGCCATAAAATTCGTTGCCCAGCAGCGTGTCGCGATACAGGCCCAAGCCGCAGCCAGAGGTCACGCGGTTGATGTGGCTTGGATCGTTAAAACGCTCAAGCGGTTGGCTGACCGGAAACACCCGGTTGGCATCCGGATAAGTGGCCACGACCACTCCGGGGCTGGGCGGCGAAACGTGGGGGTTGCGCCGCAGGTAATGGTCGGTCAGCGGATAGTGTCGCAGCAGCGTCCCATTATCGCAGCCGAACCAGTTGCCCCAGTCGTCACGCACACGGCCGTGCTGCGTCAGCCCGGCCAACGTCTCGAACGCGCCTGTGTCGGGGTTGAGCCGAAAGTCGCGTCCGCGAATGTCCACCGACTCGCCCCCGGCGAAGCTGTCGATGCGGCCGCCGATCAACCCGTTCGCGCCGTGCACCCAGCCGTCGAGCCCATAGGCCAGGCTATTCACGCGCGCCTGATAGTTGGTGGTGGCAAAACCGGAAAACAGGTTGCGCCGGACGTCCGCGCGGCCATCACCGTCGCTGTCCTCGGCGTAAAGGATGTCCGGCGCAGCACAGATCAGGACACCTTTGCGCCAAGCGGTGATGCCGGTCGGGAACAGCAGGCCGTCGAGGAACACCGTCCGCTTGTCAGGGAATCCGTCGCGATCGGTGTCATCCAAGAAAACGATTCGCCCACCCGGCTCGTAGCCGCCGCGCTGGCCCAGCGGATAATCGTGCATCTCGACAACCCATGTTCGGCCGTCCGGACCGAAGTTGATTGAAACCGGGTCGATGACCAGTGGCTCAGCGGCGACCAACTCGACCCGCAAGCCGGGGCGAACGCGCATCGAGCGCAACGACGCCTCGGGCGATTTGGGCTTCGTGCCCTCGGTTCCTTTTTTCGGCCGAAACGTCCCGGGCAACTGGCGGTGAATCTCCCTGACGATTTTTTCCTCAAGGCCAGCGGCCAGTTTCGTCGGGCGATCGTAATAAACCATCGCTCCAGCACCCTCGTAGCCACCCTCCCGGAGGATGCGCTCGGACGGGATGTAGCACGGCGCGTCGTTGGCGTAGGCGTTGACCCAAATGCGATCGCGATCGAACTCCCGCTTGAGTCGCAGCGAGTAATCGACCACCACTTCGCCCGGCAAAAACACCATCGCCAGCTCGTCGCCGAAGCGCCAGGTCTGGATGGGATAATCGAGCCGGGTCTGCAGCGCCTCACTTCGAGCGAGTCGGGCGAGTTGCACCCTGGCGTGATAGCCGACCGCGTCCGCGCGCTCGGCCAAACGCTCCCACTCGGCCTTGGCTGGCGGCGTGCCGAACGCGAGTTCCACTTGGGCAAGCACGGTGCTCAGCCTGCCGTTGACCGGTGCCAACCGGCCCTTGAGCCGGCGTGCAATTTCGTCGGCAATCTGCCGGCCCTGCGCCGAAGCGGCGGCCGTGTTGTCGCCCGTGACACCGGTGTCGGGATTTTGATCCGCACCGCAGCCGATGGAAACCAGCGCCACCGCGCCGGGATGATTTTTCTGCACCCACTCCTGCGCATAGCCGGCCCAGTCGCCGCTGACCTGGTTGTGCGAAAGCGTCACACAATGGCAGGCGTAGCTGGTATAAATTGCGCGGATGCCGCCCTTGGCCGTGCGGGCAACGAGCACCGGCAGATCATGATCGACCGGACCGCCCTGGGTGCGACGGTTTTTGGCAAAGCCAACCTGCCCCGCGCTGCCGGGGCTCCACTCGAGCCGGCCCGGCTGCAGATCGCCCAATGCCTCGAGCGCAGCCTGCTCGATCCAGCCGGTCAACTGCTCCGTGTAACGGTCGATGCGCCGCTGGTGCGCTACGGGAATCGGCTGGCCGAACAGGGTTGGCGTCACGCCGGAGAGCATTGGCGCGGTATGCGTGTGTGTGGCGGTGACGGCGAAACGCTCCGGAGCGAGGCCTGTTTTTGCGCGCAGCCGCTTGGCCACGGTCTGCACCATCGGCCACGGCACGCCGAGGTTGTCGACCGCAACGAGCACTGCCGGGCCGACTTGGCCGTCGTCGATCGCGAGCGCCTTGGCCCAAATCTTCTGGGTGACCCCCTCCGACTCAGCCCGCCGAAAACCGAACCCGCTGAGCCGGATCGGGAACACCGGCGTGACATCCACCGCCGCCGCCCCGATGCGCCATTCCGCCCGCAACTCGACCGGCATGAAACCAGCGAGCAACAAAGCAGCAACGAACGGGAAAGTTTTCATTGGGTCGTCGCGCAGTAAATTCTGTACCACAAAATGACTCCGGGCGGCTGGATTGGCGCGGGCGATGGCAGCGATGCTGGGCTTGGCATCGACTCGGTGAGTTCCGGCAGCTTGGCCAAGGCCAACCACCCGGTCTCGCCCACGCGGCGAATCAATGATTGGTGGTTGAGACGGCCAGCCTTCATCCAGCTTCGGATGGTATCGGCGGTTTCCGGGCCGTACCGCTGGTCGTCAGCACCCAAGACCTCGTACATTGTGTTGAAAGAGTCGTTCATTGCGATTCGGCACGCATTATGGTTCCCCTCCGATGAGGCGCAAGCCGCCGCTTGGCCAAGCGCTGCTTATTTTGGAGAAAGCCGCTTTTTGGATTGACCGCGGTCAAGCAACGGGGCTACCTTGCCCTTGCTTTCCACTTGTGGATTAAACCGTAAACAAACATATAAAAATGAGTGACAAGATTGTTCCCCTAATCAGTTCCGGAACCAAGGGCCCGCTGGGTGTGCTGCACCTGCCGCGCCTTTGGCAGAAAGTTTCCCTCGAGGCCGCCGGCAAAATCGCCGATGGCTATCCTGGAATTGGCGCCGGCTATGACGCGATGGTCATCGCCGGGCTCGGCCTGGACACCGACGCGGTTCGTGCCTATATCACCAACGACAAGCCGACCTACCCGCAGTTCGAGGCGTGGATACAGGCCCAGGAGGGCGCCACGCTGGACGCCGATTCCATCGGCACGCTGAACGACTCCATCACGGGATACAACCACGACGACGCCACGCGCCAGGGCATCCTGAGCGCCAACGGCCTGCCGGACGGCGACCCACAGGACGCGATCAACCTGAACAACCTGGACGACTGGCTGGAGTTCCACGCCGCCGAGATTGCTTAATTTCGAGCATTTCACCCCAACCGCAGCCGTTCTCGGCTACGGTTTTTTTGTACCCGCACCGCGTCCGACCAAGGGTAAAAATAGGGGTTGTGCCGCAGCATCCGCATGGGTAGTTTGCCCGCGTTCCCAGCCAAGCTTGGCCCAGAACAACGCAACCGAACACACGAACTGTTATGACAAAAATCAAGCATCGCATCATGACTGCAGCCGTTGCTGCGGCTTGTATCACAACTTCGCAAGCCGACGGCCTGTCCGATTCACTGCCACTTGGCAAAAGCCTGGCCGCCGGCCATGAACTCCCCCTGCCGATTGGCATCAGTGCCAACGTGTTCTTTCTGGAACAGGACATGGAGGCCCAGTCGATCGCCGTGGATATCCCACCCCTGCCGCTGCCCACCGGGCCGCTTCAATTACCACCTGGTCTCCCGGCCGAGTCGGCCAAGCTTGAGAGCCGCGCCACCAGCACCACCGCCAAGCTCGACGCGTGGTTGCTGCCGTTCCTAAACGTCTACGGCGTCGTCGGATATGTGGATGGTGAAACCACTGCGAGCGGCTTCTCCGTCGGCGGATTGCCACCGGAGTTGGCTAGCCTTTTGCCCAACTCGTTCAACATTTCCTATAGCGGCCCCGTCTACGGTGGCGGCGTTACCTTGGCGGCGGGTTACAACCAATTCTTTGCTTCGCTGGACGCCAACTATACCGAGTCGGATCTCGACATTGGCGACTCCACCATCGACGTCTTCACCCTCACCCCGCGCATCGGCATTACCGGTGATCTTGGCGACTTGAGCGGCTCGCTCTACATCGGTGCCATGTATCAGGATGTTGATGAGGAGCAAAACGGCACGGTCAAGTTCCCGGTTATGGGTCAGGCGGTGCCGGTCGGTTACGATGTCGTTTCGGAGGCCGAGGACGAGTGGAACTTTCTTGTTGGCGCAAACTTCAAGGCAAGCGAAAGCTGGAACTACGGCATCGAACTCGGTTTCACCGGACGCAAGCATGTAATGGCCACGATCAACTACCGCTTCTGAGCCGAGCGCGACACGAACTTTCCGGGGACGGGCCAAGTGCCCGTCCTTTTTTTATCGCGCTTGGCCAAGCGCGTCCAGCAGCGCCCGGACATCGGCACCGGTGTGGCTTGATGAAAGGGTGACACGCAGCCGGGCCTCATTGCGGGAGACGGTCGGGTGGCGAATCGCCGGGATGAATAAGCCCGTCTCGCGCAACTGCTCCATCGCGGCCAACGCCTTTTCCTCCGCGCCGATGATCAGCGGCAGGATGGCGCTTGGCTCGACGGGCGTTTTCCAGCCAAGCGACTCAATGCCGCGCATTAGCTCCTCCACTCGCTGCCAAAGCTGCCCGCGCAGCGACTCCCCCTCCGCGCCCTGGATCAGCTCCACACCGGCACGGGCGGCGGCGCTGACCGCCGGACTCGGCGCGGTCGAAAAAATAAAACTGCGCGCCCTGTTCACCAGCAGGTCAACGAGTTGGTGGCTGCCGCAAATGAAACCACCGGCCGCGCCGACCGCCTTGCCCAGCGTTCCCATCCGGATCTCGATGCGTCCAGCCAGGCCGTCCGCCGCCGCCAGCCCTTGGCCAAGCGGCCCGTACAACCCGAAGGCGTGTGCCTCGTCGAGCATCAGCCAGGCACCGTAACGCTCCTTCAATTCGACGATCCCGGCCAGCGGCGCGCGGTCGCCGTCCATCGAGAAAACACTCTCGGTCGCCACCAGCACCCGGCCGCCCTGCCCGGCGGCCCACTGCAAAAGTTTCTCGAGATTCCCAAGGTTGTTGTGGTGAAAAATGCGCAGCGTCGCACCGCTCAGCTTGGCCGCGTCGATCATCGAGGCGTGCGCCTTTTTGTCGAGGATTATGACATCGCCTTGGCCAAGCAGCGATGTCAACACGCCCTGCACCGCGGCAAACCCGGTGGAAAAAACCAGAGCCGCCTCAGTGCTTTGCCACTTGGCCAAGGCCGCCTCGAGTTCGTGATGCGGCTGCAGTGAACCGCAGATGAGCCGCGATGCGCCGGAGCCAGTGCCGAATCGGTCGAGTGCCTCCTGCGCCGCTTGGGTAAGTGCCGGATGCGCAGCCAGGCCAAGGTAGTCGTTCGAGGAAAAGTTGATGAACTCGCGGCCGCCGAGCTTGATGCGGGTCGATTGCGCCGACGCGATCTCCCGCAGTTCGCGCCACAAGCCGGCGCCGCGAATCTCGTCGAGATCACGGCCGAGCTGTTCGTTGAAGCCGGCCATCAATCCTGCTCCACCACGAGCCGGTAGAACACCGGCCTGCCGTTGTCGATCCGCAGGTCGGTGTGCTCGAGCAAGTCGGCCCGTGCCAACAGGCTCTTGGCGACCGGCTGCCACTCGGTCGGGTCACCGTTGCTTTTCTCGACACGATACCGGCGGCCGGGCACGCTCTGCCAGCGCAGCACGACGGTCTCGTTATTGACCTCGATCGGCGTCTTGAAGCGGAGCGCCGAACTGCTGTCCTTGGGGTCGGTGCCGGCCCCGTACTCTGCAACGTCCGGGAAACCGTCGCTGTCAAAGTCGCTGGCACCATCCGCAACGCCAAGGCCGGAAAAGTGACGCGTCTCCCAGTCATCCAGCATGCCGTCATTGTCCGTGTCCGGCCCCGATTGAGTCAGATTCACAACATCGAAACGAGCGCCCGCCTCGTTATGGTGAAACAACAGGAGCGGCCTGGGCAACGTATTGTTTTTGTACCCGTTACTCGATAGAGCATCGTGGTCAACGGTGACCACCAGAGCCGAATCCGCGGCATGATACGGCGAGTGCCCGAGTGAAGGGTTGACGGTGCGCAAAGCCGGGTGTGCGGCGTCGAACCCGATCCATCGCGTGTTTTCGAGGACGTTGTGAAATCGATATTGAATCCGCGTGCTGCCCTTGGTCAATTCGAGGTCGGAGGCCTTGACCGAGTAGATCATCACACTGTTATTGAGCAGCGCCGTCTCCTGCTCCGCAGACGAAAAAACGTTCAGGATGCCGCCCAACTTCGGTTTCTCGAACTCAAATGAATCGACGATGGTGTAGTAGGCATCGTCAGCCAATTCCCGCTCGGTAATGTCGCCGATCACCAACACGTCGCCGGAGGCGCCGTGAGTCAGTTCAAAGTCGGTTTCGCCATCCAGATCGGTGTCCACATCGATACCAATGTTGGTGAGAAACGACTGCGGCACGATCCACGGCCCGTCCATGGCGATGCCAAAAAACAGGGTAGCCTCATCCAGACCTCCCAACTCCGGCCCATTGGACGCCGCTCCCACCGCACGCAAATCTTGCGCCGCCCGCTCGCGATCGCTGTGACCGCGCGATGGACTTTGATAGCCAAACTGAAACACCGACACCAGCGGGGCGCTGTGCGGATTGTTACCGACTACGGGCAGCATGACCGGTGCTACGCCCTCCGGTTGCCGAACCATCACGCTACCGACTTCCACGCGATGATCTCCCACCGGCCGCAACAACATGTGGTACGGCACATGCACCGAGTGCGTCTGGCCGTGAAACCAAACCTGACCAGACGCCTCGTGGGCGATGTGCCGCGGGCCGCCCTTTATCTCCGGTGTCGTGGTGGGATCGAATACCAACTCCACCTTGGCCGGGTCGATGGCCAGCGTCAGTTCGACCGTGGCTTTGCCCTTGGCCGGGACGGTGACCGTCGTCTTGGCCGGAGTGAGTGTCACGCCGGCGTTGGCCAAGGTGTTGCTCACCGCGATGGAGCCGGTCCACGCTTGGCTCTTAAAGTTTGTCAACTCGATGTTGCGCTTGGCCAAGTGCGGCCCGGAGATTTCCAGTAGGCCGAACGACAGCGATACCCGCCCCGGCGCAGCGGCATCGGCAGCGATCACTGGCGTGTCGATGGCCAAGCGCGGATCCACCCGGCCGGCCCCGGTGCGCGTCTCGGGATACGGCGCGCCATTCTCATCCCGGGTTTGAGCGGCGGTGTTCATCAACGCTGCCTTGATGGAAGAAGGGGCCCAGCCCGGATACCTCTCGATCAGTAAAGCCGCGGCGCCGGCAACGTGAGGAGTCGCCATCGAGGTGCCACTCATTTGCTGATCCCCCCCACTGCCAGCTTTTGCTGAGTGTATATTGAAACCGGGCGCGGCAAGGTCCGGCTTGAGCAGATGTGTCTCATATACCGGCCCGCGAGAACTGCTGGGCGCCAGTTGGTCTGCCAGTTTAGGCCCGCCGATCATGACATCGCCGCCAAGCTTCAAAAACAGTCCGGCGTCCAGATGTTCCTTCAGATTGTTGCCGTCACGGCGAGTGATCATCATCGCCGGGATGTCCACCGTACCGCCGGGAGTGCCCATTGCAACCGGCGGCCCACCCTCGTTGTTCACCACGATCACCGCTAGCGCACCGGCGTCCCTTGCCCGTTGAATCTTGTCCAGGAAAAAGCAAACGCCTCGATCGATCAGAACAATGTTTCCCTCCAGTGCAACGGTATTTTTCAGCGCTTCGCAGGCCTGAGGCGGATCGGCATAAACCACCCGGCCCGTGATCTCCCCGGTAGCCTCAAGCTGCTTCGTGAACGCCGCCTCAACCGCCTCGTAAAATCCCCGGACCATCGGCGGGTCGGTGATCTCGATGCTGTTGTTCTCGATTCCGTTGTCCATTGAGCTGGCCACGTTAATCTCACGGTCATCGACCGACCACAGCGCATAAAAGTTATTCCCGTTGTTCCCGGCAGCTCGCACCACCACGCAACCCAGCTTGACCAGGCGCCCGGCTGCGTTGTTCTCGAACGCCGGGCGTGAGTACGAGTAGCCCAGCGAAAGGTTCACCACGTCCAACCGATCGTCGAGATCACCGTCCGCGTCTGGGTCGGCCGCCCACTCCATCGCGTCCACCGACAAGCCGGTAGTTCCAGAGCAGCCGAACACCTTCAGGGCATACAATTTGGCCTCCGGTGCCACCCCGGGGCCGATTAGGAACTTGCCCATATTCAGCACCTTCCCGTAACCGCCCGAGTACGGCACGCCGTTGGTCAGCACCCCGATGCCACCCGCAATGCCGGCCACATGCGAGCCGTGGCCGTTCTGCTCGCAGTCCAACGGGTCGTCGTCGGGGCGCGGCGCCTGTGTGCCGTCATAGGCATCCCCGGCAAAATCGTACCCGCCGACCACTTTCTCGGTGGGAAATGTGCCGGACTCGATGCGCGCCGGGTTGTTCTTGATGTAGTCCGCCACGTCGCCACTCCCGCCGAACATCGCATGGTGGTAGTCGATGCCGGAGTCGATGATGCCGATGCGCACCCCCTTGCCAGTGGCGGAGAGATTGCCGCGATTCCAGACATTGGTGGCACCGATGAACGGCACGCTGGTGGACGTGAGAGGGCGAAATTGTGCCACCGGTTGGACACCGACCACGCCGTCGAGCCGGCGAAGCCGCTCCACTTGGCCAAGTGGTAGCCGCACCTTGAGCGCGTTGGCCAAGCGGCTGAACCGAGCCTCGACCGCCCCATCCACTTGGCTAAGCCGGGCCACCAGGGCGTCCTGTTGCACAACGATCTCGGCAATTCGAGCGCGGGTGGCCCCAGCGATTTTCGCCTTGGCCAAGCCGAGGCCACGGAGCCGCACAGCAACGTCCGCCGCCGATTCGCCAGCGAGCTCCACATAAACCAGGCGTGTCTCCGTCTCCGGTTCAATACCCAGCGATAGGCAAACACCTGCCAGTCCAGCGCACATTGGGAGTAAAAAACGGCCCCATCCGAAGCCACTCGTCATGCGCGGATGATGCCAGTTTTCAGTAAAGGGAGCGAGCCTGCGTCGAGGCGTTTCTTAAGCCGGATCGTAGTTCAAGTTTGGGGCGAGCCAGCGCTCGGCGTCGGTGAGGCTCATGCTCTTGCGCTTGGCCCAGTCCTCCACCTGGTCGCGGTCGATTTTACCAACACCAAAATATTTGATCCTTGGATGCGCAAAATACAGCCCACTCACCGAGCTGGCCGGCCACATCGCGCAGCTCTCGGTGAGGCGAATGCCGGTGCGTTTCTCGGCATCGAGCAACTCCCACAGCAGGCGCTTCTCCGTGTGATCCGGACAGGCAGGATAACCGGCGGCGGGACGGATGCCTCGATACTTCTCCCGAATTAACTCGTCATTGTTGAAAGCTTCGTCGCTGCCGTAGCCCCACTCGCGACGGACTCGAGAGTGCAGGCACTCGGCAAACGCCTCGGCGAGCCGATCGCCAAGCGCCTTGGCCATGATGGCGTTGTAATCGTCATTGGCAGTCTCGAACGATTGGGCCAACTCCTCCACCCCGTGACCGGCCGTGACGGCGAACGCGCCCAAGTGATCGGCCATGCCGGTTTCCCTGGGCGCGATGAAATCAGCCAAGCAGTGATTCATGTCGGACGCCTTGTCGGTTTGCTGACGCAGAAAATGAAACCTGGCCAAGCGCTTGGCTCGCGAGTCGTCGGTGAATAATTCCACATCGTCGCCGACGCGGTTGGCCGGAAAGAAACCGTACACGCACTTGGCCGTGAACAACTTTTCGCCGACGATGCGATCGAGCAATTCCTGCGCATCGTCGAACAACTCCCTCGCCTTCTCGCCAACAGTCGCATCGTCGAATAACTTCGGGTAACGCCCCTGCAATTCCCACGCGTGGAAGAATGGTGACCAGTCGATGTAGTCAACCAGCGTCTCCAGCGGAAAATCGGGTTCCGTTCGGATGCCGGTGAACTCCGGCTGCGGGATGTCCTCCGCACACCAGTCGATCCCGGTCGCCCGCTCGCGCGCCTCGGCGATCGACAGCAACGGCCTGACGTCACGCTTGCCGTAATGTTTTTCGCGTAATTCCTCCTGTTTCGCGACATTTTCGGCGATAATTGCAGCCCGGCCCTCTTCACTCAGCAAACGGCTCACCACGCCGACCGCCCTCGAGGCGTCGATAACGTGCAAAGTTGAGTGGTCGTAAACGGGGGCGATCTTCACTGCGGTGTGCTCGCGGCTGGTCGTCGCGCCGCCGATGAGCAGCGGCAACTCGAGGGCTTCACGCTGCATCTCCCTGGCAACATGGGCCATCTCATCGAGCGACGGCGTGATCAACCCGCTCAGGCCAATCATGTCCACATTCTCCTCGCGGGCGGTCTTCAAGATCTTGTCGCATGGCACCATCACGCCGAGGTCGATGACCTCGTAGTTATTGCATTGCAGCACCACGCCGACGATATTTTTTCCGATGTCATGCACGTCGCCCTTGACAGTGGCCATGAGAATCTTTCCACGTGACAACGCGCCGGTCTCGGCCTTTTCCTTCTCCATAAACGGCTGCAAGTAAGCGACCGCCTTTTTCATGACGCGTGCGCTCTTGACAACCTGCGGCAGGAACATTTTGCCTGCGCCGAACAGGTCGCCGACGACGTTCATGCCGTCCATTAGTGGCCCCTCGATGACCTGGAGCGGCCGACCGTACTGTTGGCGCGCCTCCTCGATGTCGGCCTCGATATGATCAACAATCCCCTTGACGAGCGCGTGGCCCAGCCGTTTCTGGACCGTGCCATTGCGCCAGGCATCGGTCACCTTCTCCGATCTGCCCTGTTGCTTGACATTCTCGGCAAACTCGATCAGCCGCTCGGTGGCGTCCGGGCGGTGGTTCAACAAAACATCCTCGACACGCTCGAGCAGGTCGGCCGGGATTTCCTCGTACACCTCGAGCATGCCGGCATTGACAATTCCCATGTCCAGCCCAGCACGGATCGCGTGGTACAGAAACGCCGCATGCATCGCCTCGCGCACAGTGTTGTTGCCGCGAAACGAAAATGAGATGTTACTGACCCCACCGCTGACCCTGGCCAGGGGCAGCGTCGACTTAATGATGCGCGTGGCCTCGATAAAGCTCACCGCATAGTCGTTGTGCTCCTCCATGCCGGTGGCGACCGTAAGGATGTTCGGATCAAAAATAATGTCCTGCGGCGGGAAGCATGCCTCCCGCGTCAGCAACTCGTACGAACGTGTGCAGATCTCGACACGACGCTCGGTGGTGTCAGCCTGACCCTGCTCGTCGAATGCCATCACCACCACGGCCGCCCCGTAGCGGCGGATCAACCGCGCCTGCTTTAGGAACGGCTCCTCGCCCTCCTTGAGGCTAATCGAGTTGACGATCCCCTTGCCCTGCAGGCATTTGAGCCCCGCCTCGATGACTGACCATTTCGAACTATCAATCATGATTGGCACTCGCGAGATGTCCGGCTCTGAAGCGATCAGGTTTAGAAAGCGAGTCATCGACGCCTCGGAGTCGAGCATGCTCTCGTCCATGTTTACATCGATAATTTGCGCGCCGTTCTCGACCTGTTGTCGCGCAACCGCCAATGCCTCCTCGTACTGGTCGTTCTTGATCAGCTTGGCAAAACGCGGCGAGCCGGTGACGTTCGTCCGTTCGCCGACATTAATGAAATTGGATTCCGGCCGGACGGTCAACGCCTCCATGCCGCTGAGCCGCAGCCACGGCTCCGGCTTGGCCAAGCGGCGCGGCTCGTAGTCAGCGACCGCCTTGGCGATGTCGCGGATGTGATCCGGCGTCGTACCGCAGCAACCGCCGACAATGTTCAGCCAGCCGTTTGCCGCCCACTCGCGCAACTGCGGCGCGAACGACTCGGGCGTCTCGGGAAAACCGGTCGGCAGTAGCGGGTTCGGCATTCCGGCGTTCGGGTGCGCGCTGATGTTGACGGGCGCGATACGGGTTAGCTCGTCGATGTGCGGGCGCATCTCCTGTGGGCCAAGCGCGCAGTTGATGCCAACGCTCAGCAGGTCGATATTCGATACCGTGTTCCAGTACGCCTCGACCGTCTGCCCGGAGAGTGTACGGCCGCTTTTGTCGGTGATGGTGAACGACAGCATCACCGGCAGCCGTCGACCAAGCGAGTTGAACAACGACTCGAGCGCGAACAATGCCGCCCGCGAGTTGAGCGAGTCGAAGACCGTCTCGACCATCAACACATCCGCCCCGCCCTCGACCAGGCCCTTGGCCTGCTCGACATACGCCTCGACCAACTGATCGTACGTCACGGCGCGGAAAGCCGGATCGTTGACGTCAGGCGAAATGGAGGCGGTGCGGTTCGTCGGACCAAGCGCGCCAGCGACGAAACATTGCCGGCCGGGAGCCGCCGCCATAACGTCATCGGCGGCGGAGCGGGCGAGCTTTGCGTTGGCCAAGTTCAACTCGTGGGCGAGCGATTCCATCCCGTAATCAGCCAGGGCGATACTGGTCGAGTTGAAGGTGTTCGTCTCAATGATGTCCGCCCCGGCCTCAAGGTAGGCCTTGTGGATGGAGCCGATCACCTCCGGCTGGGTGATGCCCAGCAGGTCGTTGTGCCCCTTCAGGTCGCGATCCCAGTCGGCAAAGCGCTTACCCCGGAAATCGCCCTCCTCCAGCCCATGCTGCTGGATCATCGTGCCCATCGCGCCATCGAGAATCACAATGCGCTTGGCCAAGAGATCGCTCAGGGCTTGATGCCTGTCGCTGGAAGATTTACGCCCCACAAAGTGGCAGGCTACCGGCCGGTTTCGCGGGAGTCAACTGACATATCAACATATCTTGATATGTTGATATGTTACAATTTATTCAGAAAAACAAAGCTTTTGAAGTTATATTTGAACTAACCCCTTCCCTTTTCCAGAAAGCTTGATCGACTAACCGTCGAGCGCAGTGAACAGTGAAAGCCGGTCATGCCGATGATTGCGGACAACCCGAAACCGTTTGACCGCGAGCCTACCGCAGGACGACCTCGATGGGCATCAGGCGGAGGGTGAAGTCGAGGGCGTTTTCCAACTCGTTACTGAGTGAGTCGAGTTGCCGCTCGTAGGGGGCGTTGACCATGTCGTTCAGCACCCGGTCGGAGATCAGGCTGGCCATTTGGTCGTCGCTGTTTGCAGCCAAAACAATCCACTCGGATACTTTTTGAGGAGAGTCGACCACAACCTGTTGAGGGGCCGGTTTCAGGGCCAGGGCCAGGGCGATGCCAGCCAGGCCTCCGGCAAAAATCCAGCGCCACACCTTGGCCAAGCCGGGCGTTGGCCGGGCTTGTTTTTCAGCTTCCGCACGGATGGCGGCCATGATTCGCTGGTGGAGGAACGGCGGAAACTCCGGTGCATCCTGCTTGGCCTCGTCGCGGAGACGCGACTCGATGTCAGGCCAAGCGCTCGGTTGTTTTTCGTCTTTCATGGTTCGATTCGCTCGTTTAGCAGTCAAAACCGGTTCCTGCGGGCATCTTTTCAGCGAGTTTTCGGCGGGCGCGATGCAGCAGTACTTTCACTGAGCCGACACTCCTGTTCATTACGCCTGCGGTTTCGGCAAGGTTTCGCTCTTCGCCATAAAAATGCCACAGTGCGGTGAACTGGCTTTCGGTGAGCAACGCCCTGGCCCGGTTCCAGACGCCTTCAGCCTGTTCGCTGGCGATCAACTCGCTGTGGGGGGTGGTGTGGGTGGCCCGATCCGCATGCTCCACCTCGACGGGCCGCCTGCGACGAAAGTGGTTGATGGCCAGCCGCGCGGCGATGGTGTAAATCCAGGTCGAGAAGGCATATCGCGGACTGTAGCGGTGCAGATTGCGGTAGGCCGTGACGAAGGTGGATTGCAGCAAATCCTGCGCAAGATGATGGTTGCCGGTTTTCTGGTAAAGAAAGGCGAACAACCGGCCCTGAAGCCGGGTGACCAATTGCTCGAACGAATCGATGCAGCCCCCCTTTGCAGCAACGGCCAGCGCGAGTTCCTCCTCCCTGGACTGATCCCGCTCCGTGTTGTCCGGGGCCGAGGCAGGCTTGCACTTCGGCGTGGGCCGACTCTCTGCCGGAACCGCCATCATCGAAGCTGTAGCATACTGGATCAAGGCTGTGGCAGGTCGATGTCGAGATCCTTCAGGGCCGGATCGATCATCTCGAAAATTTTGTCCACGCCGATGGAAAAATGAATGGACATGTTCGTCTCTTTGCGCGTGACCTTGAGGCCCTTGAGGATGTCCTTTACCTCCGGATTCCCATCCTGGTTCAATTTGGCAAAACCGATCAGGCCGTTCACCATCGCCTCCAACTGTTCGGCCGTTTCGGCGTCGTAGGTGTCGACGGCGAGGGAGAGGATCAGTTTCCCATCTGACTCGCCCATCACGAGAGCAGCCTGCTTGACCATTTGCCTAAGGTTCTCATCATCGATCTCCCCCTTGAGCGACTCGACATCGGCAAAAGCTGTGATGAATGCATTCGTCGCTTTTTTGCTGATGTTCCCGAGGCTGGACGGGATTTGTTTCGCTGCACCCTTGCCGTTGACAAGGTCTATGCCCTTGGCGGCCAACTCGCGGCTGGAAGCCAGCACCGCGGTGGTTTCACTCACAAAACTGACGTAACCGCGATCACCTCCACTCCGGTCACCAGCGCCATGAATCTCGTGGTTGCCGTGCTCTGTTTTGCGGTAATGCTCGTCCAGCTTCATAAACGCAAGCAACTTGGTGTTTTTCGCCCCATGCTTCACAACGAGGATGGCGTTGTCTTCCTCCCCGTTGCCGGAAAGGGTGGCCCCGTGGATGGCCGTAAACGGATCAAACCCGATGATCTCAACCAGGGCATCGAGTTTTTCCCTGCCCTCATCCTCGCGAATTTTCTTGAGGAAAGTGGAGCCGATTTTCGAGGCCCGGAAGGTGTCCAAGTCCAGATGTGCCAAGAACTTGGCATCCTTGGTGATGTTGGCCTTGTCAACTTTTGCCGCCTGGCCGACGGCAAGTGACAAGGCTAGTGCCATTATGCTGAACAAAGTATTTTTCATTGTGCTTGTTTTCAATTGACGCCACTTCGACGCTTCATTGTGAGGTAATACAAGGGACTTATTTTAAAAGTTACGCCCACTGCGAAAAAAGTTGCCGTTACTGCCGACGGATGGTGGCAAAGCCGGCATCCTGCGTTGGTGCAATGTAAAGGCTCATCGTTTTGCCATTGCCAGCGACGCTGGTCTTGTTGAGCGAGCCGTCCGGCGTGAGCGAGAACTTGGCGGTAGACGAGTCGCCGCCATTCACGGCGCTGCGAACCTGGACCGAGTAGTCCATCCCCGAAAGCGTCTCGAACTGCAGCTTCACCCGACCACCCGCACCGACCTCGACCAGTTCCGTTACCACCGAGTAGCCAAGGTTCGGGAACTCGACGCTCACGGCGTCGCTACCGTTGTAAGTGGTGGTGTACGCCTTGAGCGAACTTCTGGCAGGACTCTTCACCACCTTGCCGTTAGGCTCGAACTGCGATCCATGAGCTGCGCAGCGAAGCCCAACCTCTTTCTTGAATGGGTTCACCGCGACACCATTGTGTGTGCACTTGGCTGACACGGCATAAAACTGGTTGCCCGGCATGCGCGTCACCACGATCTGGTTGATCTGGGACGGGATACCCGGGACGCGCAGCCGCACCGAGCCGTACGAATTCTTGAGCTCCGAAAAGTCATCGAAGCGCATTCGGAACACCGCCGTTTCCCCGGCCTGCACTCCGGACAGAAACCAACGTCCGGGTCCCGCTCCGCAGGCGCCTCCGCACACCGAGGCAAAAGCCAGTGTCCGCAGGGCACCACGCCGATTCATTTGTTTCTCCAGCGATGTCATGGCTCCAAATACTTGGCCAAGTCTGCGCAAAATCATGTTCAAGGAAAACCAAAAACTTCGCTTGGCCAAGCGGACAGTTTTGCCGTTTGACAGCCGCCCCGGATTCGGGCTTGCTCCCGCCGGTACTTGGCCAAGCCGGGGCCGGTGCCCTTCCATGACAAACGACCCCGACCAAATCGCCCGCATTGAAACGTACCTGAGCGAAAACCTGTCTCCCGCCCGGTTCAGGCATGTGATGGGCGTGCGGGAAGTGGCGTTGACCCTGGCCAAGCGCCACGGCGTCGACGAAGCCCAGGCCGAGCTGGCTGCCCTGCTCCATGACTGTGTGAAGGAACGCCCTAACGACGAGCTGCTCGGCTTGGCCAAGCGCCACGGGCTGCAAGTGGACAAGCACGAGCAACAAATGCCCGACTTGCTCCACGGCAAAGTGGCGCCGTTTGTCGCTGCGGAACGATTCGGGGTGAACGACGAAACCGTGTTCGACGCCACACGCTGCCACTCCACCGGCGCGGTGGAGATGGGGCCGCTCGACCAGGTGCTGTTTGTTGCCGATTTTTGCGAGCCAAGCCGTCCCTACACGGCGGCGCAGGACGTGCGCGAGTTGGCCGAACGCGACCTCGAGGCCGCCGTGCTCGAGGTGATGCAGTTCAAGCTCCGCAAGACCCTGCTCAAGAAACAACCGGTGCATCCCGACTCGTTCCACGCCTACAACGCATGGGTCGACAAACGGAGCCGTGACGAGGCCGACTGACATGGTTTTCCCGCTCCCGTGAAACTCCGCGATCTCAATCCCGGCCACGGCATTGGCGCCAGCGCCTGGCACGTCGAGATGGACGGCCACGGCCTGCTGATGGATGCCGGCACGCATCCCAAGCACGAAGGCACCGCGGCGTTGCCACTGTACGACATGATCCGGAACCGCCCCGTCGACACCATCGCCGTCACGCACTGCCACCACGACCATGTCGGCTCGCTGCCGGTGGCGCTGCGAATCTTCCCCCGCGCCCACGTGATGATGACCGAACTGAGCTACTTCATCGTCGAGCGGGTGCTGCACAACTCGGTCAACGTGATGAAGCGACAGGCAGAGGAACAGGGCGTTGCCGAGTACCCGCTCTACTCCCATCGCGAGGTGGACGAACTCGCGCCACTTTTCCAGGGCTACCGCTACAACCGGGAGATCGAGTGGGGTGCGTTTGAGAAGGCGGCCAGGGGGCTGGCCTCCCCGACGCTCGAGTTCCACGACGCCGGCCACGCGCTTGGCTCGGCCGGCATCATGGTGCGAGGCAGACAGGAAACCCTCTTTTACACCGGCGACGTCTGCCTGCACGATCAGACCCTCCTCAAGGCGGCCCGGTTCGGGGAGGTGCAGGCCGACGTGATGATCATGGAAACCACCCGCGGCACCCGGGAAACGCCCATCGGCTACTCCCGCGCCGGCGAGATCGAGAAACTCGTGGACGCCATCGACGCCGCGTTCGGGCGCGGCGGTAGCGTGCTGATCCCCACTTTCGCGCTGGGCCGCACCCAGGAAATGCTGGCCACCCTTGCCCTGCTGATGAAAGAGGGGCGGCTCCGCGAACAACCGGTCTTCATCGGCGGACTGGGCCGGGTATTCACCGAGATTTACGACCTGCAATCCCACCGGGCCAACCGGCAGCACACCAGCCTACAGCTCAACGAGGCGCTGGACCTGTCCGTGCTTGATCGCGACCATGCGGCCACGATCAAGCTCAACAAGGGGCGCCTGTTCGTGATGACCGCCGGCATGCTCACCGAGAACACCACCGCCTATGAGCTGGCCAAGCGTATGGTCGCGGAGCCGAAACACGGCATCTTCTTCGTCGGCTACGCCGATCCCGAGACACCGGGCGGCCGGCTCAAGGCGGCGACGGCTGGGGAGACCTTTCATTTCAGCGACAGCGCAGGCGACTTGGCCAAGCGCTGCGACGTGCGCGACCTCGACTTCACCGCGCACGCCAACCGCGAGGCGCTGCTGGAACTGGTCGGCCAAGTGGAGCCGCGCACACTGATCCTCGGCCACGGCGACCCAGAGGCACGCGCCTGGTTCGAGGAACAGATCCGAATCCGTTGGCCGAAAATAAAAATTCTTCAGCCTCAACCGGGCGAAGAGATCGAGGTTTAAATCCAAAAAGCGGCGGTGAAGAGTTGCTTGCATGCCTCTTCACCGCCTGGAGAAACGCAGCCTGAGCTAAGCTGCCTGTTTCCCTCT
>MPMF02025791.1_pt1 | contig 26213 bp, 19 predicted proteins | sample 1617271 | NCBI WGS metagenome assembly MPMF02 (sample SAMN05944812, study PRJNA350692) | marine metagenome | biome: marine; feature: ODZ; material: water; isolation source: 120 m water sample prefiltered with 30 um filter, filtered on to 0.2 um... | place: Pacific Ocean | collected 2012-04-09... | reverse complement strand
CTGCCCTGTTACCGACTTTCGCCCTCTTCTCCAGGGCAATACCGGATACGACGCGAACCCGACGCCCATAGCCTTTCTACCTTGGAGGCCACCGTTGCGGCGCTGCAAGCCTTAGAGCCGGACACAGACGGTTTGGATCAATTGCTGTCTGCATTCACTAAGATGGTCGAAAGCCAGTTGGGGCAACTGGTCAGTCATTCGGTGAGTCGACAGAGGAAGGCGCGGCAATCCCGGCCTCGAAACCTCCCTTACACACTGCTGCAAGATCCTGAGCGCCTTGTCATTGCGTACGGTGAAGCGACGCCGCGCCGGGCAGACCAATGCACGGCCACACCGGCACCGGTGAATTGGGTCGCGCAACGATTGAGCAGCCCAGAGCGTTTCTCCCACTGCCTGCGGCAGCGGCAACCTCTTTCCGTTACCGAGCTGGACCACATGCGACTTTCAGCTGCAGACTTCGGCACTGCCATATCTCGTGAAGAGTTCTGCCGCAAGTGGAGCCACTTCCTTCGCCGGAACGATGTTTTGGTTGTCTACCACCAGCGGACGTGCCAACTCTTGCAGCACATCGAAGCAACGCAGCCGCGCTATTTGGTCCTCAAGTCGATATTTGGAAACTGGCGATCGGGTATTCAGTCAATGGAAGAGCTGATGGTGGCTGAAGGTTTGACGCTTCCGACTTCCGGAGGCCAGAGCCGCGCGCACCAACGGCTTGATATGGCTGTTGCGATGGTCGGGCACCTCAGGTCGCACTACGGCAAGCTGCCGTAGCAGCACCGTCCAATTGAGACCCGCCCGCACCTTCTGTCGTCAGAACTTCACCGTCGATCCGGGCTTGAGGGCCTGTTTTGGAAGTGGGTGTTCCTGGTCAAAGACCCGCATCTGATCGGGCGATTCGAGCGCCGTTTTGCTTTCGTCAAAGACGCCGGTTTTCGAGTCGAGGATGCCCGCAGAATCAAGCCCAAGGTGCCTGACCATAAACGGGTACATGGCTTGGCGTTTTGATAGCTGGTAGCCGTGCCCTTCATCGGCGAAATGCGAGTTGTCCACGTTGGCGGTGTCGCCGTACAGTTGATAGATGTTCCTTATGTAGGGGAATTCGACGTTGGGCGTGTTCTTTGTCCAGTCGCCACCTACGGACACAAGCAACAACGGCCGCGGTGCCGCGAGCGCCGCGATCTCTGCGTTGTTTGTTTCCAACTCGGCCGTCTTGTGAATCGGCATTCCACTCTCGCAGTGGCAACCTCCAAAGAAGTGTGCAGAAACCATGACCACGGGAACCGCCACGCTGACTCGGTCGTCAACCGCAGTCAGTAGGAACGTCTGCGTACCTCCGCCAGAGCACCCTGTAACGCCAATTCGCTTGTCATCGACATCTGGCAGTGATTGTAGGAAATCAATCGCACGAATACTGCTCCATGTTTGCAGAGTCAGCGCCTGACTGTGCCCATGCTCCCAGCCCAGATGTTCGGAATCACCGAATCCGATCATGTCGTAGGAGAAAACCACGGCACCCATTCGAGCCAACGTGGCGCAGCGGTATTGCTGGTCCGGTCTCAACCGCCCACCTTCTGGGCCACGCGCGTGTCCGTGCGGGCAGAGGATTCCAGCGCGGGGACCTTTCTTGCCGGTCGGGCGATAGAGATTGCCGTAAACGAAGTAGCCGGGGCGGGCCTCAAACGCCGCGGATTCGACGGTGTAACCATCGTACGATCGTTTCTTGTGAATGACCGAATTGAGCGGCGTCCGAACCGGAAGCGGGTCAAGGTTGGCTCCGACGAGGATCTGTTTACGAATCTTCGCCGCTCGCGCATTCCACTGTTGAAGATTTGAAAAGGTGGCACCCATGCGAGCCAACTGCTTGATTGCATCCTCTTCAGAATGATAGTGTCCGCGGCAGAGGATTGGCTTTGCCGTAGTCTTCTCCTGGTCAGCCCCCATCAAGATGGAGATGGATGTGCCGAGAACAATTGCGACGGAAGTAAGAAAACAGTTTTTCATCTCGTTTGATCCGATCTCGTGGTTGTGTCTTGATGCACCGAGGTTTGCTATTCTATCGCGCCTCCGGACAATACGCGAACAATGGCCGTGATGGCGTGTCTGCCTACCTGTTCCCAAGCTCCGTTTGGGAACCAGGATCAAAGTTGTTGAAGACGACTGTCAGTTTCACTCTTGCTCGGTAGGAATGCCATCTCGTGTTTGGGTGGTGTCCTAAAGTTAAGGGGCACGAGAAGCTTTCTCCTTGTGACGCTCTAACACAACGAGGATCAGAGGGACTGTAATTCGGGCGACCGCGCCCAGTAGCCCAAAAAGAAGCCCGAAAAACGCGCACATCCCAAACAATACAGCACCCACATAAGCCGCCTGTAGACGCTGCTGATCTCGCCATACTTCACCGCCGAAAGCCTTTGTAACCTCGCTCGGCGAGAACCACATCGGAATCATTGCCATCGTTATTCCAACGATAATTCCAACGGCTGGGTAAATGACCAGCGTTCGCAAGATGAAGAAGAACCAGCGCAGTTTTGGTCTCTTCGATGGCTTCACGTTAGGACTTTCTCGAATAGCTCGTCAAACGTCCACAGATAGCCCGTCACTTTCGCCATCATAGCGGGTGTCAGTCGTTTCTGACCAGACTTGCCGGGCTACCGGGTTCGCCAGTAGTAATTGTCGTGCAGGGCGAACATGCGAAGGCGGCTTCGAGGTTTTCCAGTTTCTTTGAGAAGCAGTACGTGAGGCGGTTGAGCCGATTGCAGAAAGGGGTCGGGAGTCTTTTTCGGCCAAAGCTCACCCCAAAACTCGTACGATGTCATCCGAAAAAGACTCCCGACCCCCTCGATCGCGCGTGAATCAATCAAACTGACCCACAACCCGATCACAAGTGTCGCTATCGCATGCGGATTATGCGAGCGCCCGTTCAACGACTTGGATATGTTCGTCGTCGGGGCCGATCAGTCGCCGTTCGAGTCCGTTGTAGAAATAGGACAGATCCTGATGATCGAGGCCCATCAAATGCAATATCGTCGCATGAAGATCAGAGACGTGAACTCTATCTTCGATCGCTTCGAATCCCAGCTCGTCGGTAGCACCAATAGCCTGACCGCCGGCAACTCCCGCGCCGGCGAGCCACATGGAAAAGCCAAGCCAGTTGTGATCTCGCCCCGGTTTGCCGACGCCCTCACTGGTGGGCGTCCGCCCAAATTCGCCCCCCCAAACAATCAGCGTTTCGTCCCACAAGCCGCGTTGCTTTAAGTCGGCGATCAACGCGCCGATCGGCTGATCGGTTTCTCCGGCGTGTAGCTCATGGTTGCTGGTGCAGTCGGTGTGGCCATCCCAGGTATCTTCAATGTGTCCCCCACCGGAATAAAGTTGGACGAACCGCACGCCTCGCTCGACCAATCGGCGTGCGATCAGGCACTTGTTGCCGAAGTTCGAGGTCAGCTGCTTGTCGAGCCCATACATTCGTCTCGTCGCTTCATCCTCCGCGCCAACATCGACAGCCTCCGTCGCACTGGACTGCATCCGGTAGGCCAGTTCGTAGGACAAGATTCTGGCAGCCAACTCCGATTCATGGGGATAGGCTTTCGAGTGCTCGCGGTTCAATCGTGCCAGCAAGTCGAGCGAATTACGTTGTGCTGTCGCGTCGATGCCCTCCGGCGTCGCAAGATTTAATAGCGGAGAACCGCCGCTGCGGAACAGCGTTCCCTGATACGCTGCCGGCATATATCCCGCCGTCCAATTTGACGCGCTGCCAATCGGTCCGCCTCGTGGATCGGTCATGACGACAAAACTTGGCAAATCCAGGCTTTCCGTGCCCAGCCCGTACGAGAGCCACGAACCGAGGCTCGGCGAGCCAATCTTCACGTCGCCGGTGTTCATTTGCAAGCAGCCGGACGCATGTGCCGCAGTATCGGTGTACATCGAACGAATCACACACAGATCATCCGCGTGCCGAGAGGTGTGAGGGAAGAGATCGCTGATCGGAAGGCCGCTCTGGCCATGTTGGTCGAACTTGAAAGGAGATTGCGCAAGGTAGCCAATCGGACGGCCATTCGAGCCGACCTTTACCTTGCCTTTGTACGGCGTCCCATTTAACTTCGTTAGGGCCGGCTTTGGGTCAAACGTATCGATATGGCTGGGCGCACCGTTCATAAATAGAAAGATGCAATGCTTCGCCTTGGCAGGAAAGTGCTGCGGTTTGGGAGCAAGTTGATTGATCGGATCAGTGGCCGCTTGAGCACGACGGCTGAAGAAACCGTCACGCGAAAGCAAGTCGACCAAGCCAAGTCCGGCGAAGCCCGCACCAGCGTTCCAAAGAAAGTCGCGGCGCGTGCAGTTACCGGCAGTGAGATTCGACACGGATCGTCGCTTGCCGTTCATGGTGAGCACTTTCGTTTTCTGGTTGCGGATTGGCACTCTCGAAGAATGCGCGGCTTGTCAGTTCGGATATACAAACTCGTTGAGGTTGAAGATGACACGGCATACTTGAATGAGTGCGCGGCGATGTGCTTCCTCGACCGACATCTCCGTGCCGTCTTCTGCCTCGCCTAGCAATCGTGCCTGCTCTGCATTCAGGAACTCGGCCATGGCGAGCTGTTCGGTGCCGGTGGGACTACGACAGAGGGCAATCCGCCAGGCACGTTCGACCTGTGCACCGGGATGGCCGCCGGCCTCCCCGATCACGCGTTCAGCAAGGTGTCTCGCCTGTTCGTTTACGAACTTGCCGTTAAACAGCGTCAATGCCTGTGGAGGCACGCTCGTGATGTTCCGTTGTTCCGTCGACCGGGTTGTATCACACAAGTCAAGCACTTCCAGCAGCGGTACCATGAGCGAGCGTTTGACAAACGCATAGACGGTGCGTCTGGCCTGCTCTTCCGGGGATGATGGCTGCCAAACCTTGTCACGATCGGCGTGGCCTTCAACGACAACGCGCGGAATATCCAATTTCACACCTGGACCATACATTGTGCGATTCAGCTGTCCGCTCGCCGCAAGCACCGAATCGCGAATGGCTTCGATTTGCAGCCGCCGATAAGGAAACCGCCACAAGAGATGATTCTCCGGGTCCTCTTTAACGTATTGGAGGTTCACGGACTTGCTCATTCGATAGCTGTTGCTGCGGACAATCAGGCGGTGTAATTTCTTCAGCGACCAGTTGGCATCGTGGACAAACCAATGTGCCAGCCAATCGAGCAGTTTGGGGTGCGTCGGTGCGTCGCCCATCACGCCGAAATCGCTGGGTGTGCGGACAATGCCTTCGCCAAAGTGATATTGCCATACGCGATTGACGATCACTCGCGCGGTCAAGGGGTTGTCGGGGCTGGCGATCCACGTCGCCATGGTAATCCGCCGGCGTGAAGTCCGGCCTTGCGTTTCGAATCGCAGCTGCTGACGTAAAAGAACTGCTGGCAAACCGGGTTGAACCTCCGGGCCCGGTTTGGCAGCCTGGCCTCGAAGCAAGAGAAAACTCTTGGACGGTTTCTTCTCAGGTTCAATCAGGAAGTAACCTCTGGGCAGGTCCGCCACCTGGTCTCGCAACTGCTTGATGTGCCGCTCGGCGCGCTCAGTAAGATCCTTCAATCTCGATGGGAGGTGCGACGTGAGCTCTTGGTCTAATTGGCCTTGATGGTCTGCGGCAAGTTTCTTTTCTGCATCGCTGCGTTCTGACTCGACATTCTTGAAAGCGCTCAGGACATTATCAGCCAATTCGCTTTTACCGGAAGTCAAAAACTCGCCAAAGTAACTGGCTCGGATCCGCTTCTGTTGGCTTCGGTACTCTTCAATACGCCGATCACGCTCCGCGACGATCGCAAGTTGTTCGGCCGAACCGGCCGGCGCGTCCTGATCGGATCGGCCTGACTGTGGACGCTGCATCGGCGCCACGATTGCCGACATTCGGTAGTAGTCGTGCATCGTCAACGTGTCAAACTTGTGATCGTGACAGCGAGCACAACCTAACGAAAGACCGAGAAATACCTGCGAGGCCGTGCGAATGATATCGTCGAGTTGATCGTGGCGATCTTGCGCAAAATCCGCAGGTTCGTCGTCCCAAGATCCCAGTCGATAGAAACCTGTGGCGACCACCGTCTCCGTGCTGATAGCCGCCAATTCGTCACCTGCAAGCTGTTCCATAACGAACCGGTCGTAGGGTCTGTCGCTGTTCAGAGCGTCGATGACGTAATCGCGATATCGCCAGACATGTGGTTTCTCAGCGTCGCGCTCGTATCCGTTTGAGTCGGCGTAACGCACCAGATCAAGCCAATGACGTGACCAGCGTTCACCATATCCTGGTCTCCTCAGAAGCCGATCCGCCTCTTCGTCGAGCCGTTCAGCTGACGGAGCGGCGCCGAAGCGCTCTTGTTCGGAGATCGTCGGTGGCAGTCCAATCAGATCGAGATACATTCTCCGCAGCAACGCGGCTGAGTCGGCAACGGGGTTTGGCTGCCAGGCCTGCGCTTCCAGCTTGGCGAGTACGAAATTGTCGATTGGTGTTCGAGGCCATGCTTTGTTCTTCACATTCGGCACGGGTGGCCGGCGAACCGTCAGGTATGCCCAATGCCCTCGATCACTTTCGCCGGTTTGCGATTCTGGAAGTCTCACTTCATCAGCCAGTTCGTCAGCCAACAGACTGCTGGCAACGGCCAACCAGGCAGCCACCAGTATCCAAAACGCTCGATTCGTAAGGAACATGCGAGAATCCGTCGTTCGGATTGACAGGCGTATTGAACCGCAACTACGTCAAGCCTGACGCGATGGACTGAGGATAAGCTTGTCGAAAGTTGGTGTCAAATCCTGTCCGGCCCACCTTTCGATGTGCCGCGATACAGCAGCTTGAATGCTAATGTCTGAAGCCGCCAGGCAGAGACACTACAACTGGCGAGGATTGTTGGGCAATCTCTATAGCCCCCTCCTCCGATGAATTAGAATGTGTCTGCCTGTTCGGATTCGAGCCGGATTCATTCCCTCTTGCCGCTTCAAGTTGCAGGTCCGCTTTGTACGAAGTTTCCGTAGTCTTACCGGTCTTCAATGCCGACCATTCGATTGAGCTCGCGGTGCGTTCAATCCTTGCTCAGACGTTTTCCGACTTCGAACTGATTATCGTCGACGACGGTTCGACCGATGAGACCGTCCGTGTCGTCAGCCGCATCAGCGACTCGCGGTTGCGGCTTGTCCAGTGCCCTCATCGTGGCGTCGCGGCAACCGCGAATACCGCGACTGAGGTTGCTCGCGGGACGCTGATTGCGCGCATGGACGCTGACGACATTTCTCATCCGCAGCGACTCGAGAAACAGCATCGTCTGCTTCGCGAACAGAATCTCGATGTAGTTGGCTGCCAGGTCCATATCCTGGATCCATCTGGCCAGGAGACCGAATCCATGCAGCGCTATGCGCACTGGATTAACGAAGAAACCTTCGACCATGATCAGATCGTAGGCTTACGGTTTATCGAGCTGCCCCTGGTGAATCCAACGATCCTGGCGCGGCGAAGTTACTTCGAATTGGGATTTCGCGATGATGAGTTTCCAGAGGATTACGACCTAATGTTGCGAGCGGCGGCCTGTGGAATGGCCTTTGGCAAGGTGGAGCAGGTGCTGTTCGAATGGACCGACAGACCAGATCGGCTAACGCGCACGGATTCGCGTTATTCCATCGGTGCCTTCACCCGCTGCCGCCAGGCCCACCTGCGAGACGGTCCGCTGCGCGGCATTGATCAAGTGGACCTGTGGGGTGTCGGCCAGACAGGCAAGCCGTGGTTGCGCTGGCTTCAGTCGCAAGGCGTTACTGTCCGCCACGCTTACGATGTCAGCCAACGAAAGGTCGGCACGCAGATCCATGGCGTTCAAGTTGCTCATTCCGATACACTGCCCGACACAGACGGAACGCCCCTGATCATTGCGGTCGGAGCAGCTAGTGCACGCGAAGTCATCCTGCCGCAGATCCAGTTTCGTGGCTATGTTCCCGGTCGGGATGCGTGGTTCGTTGCGTAAATCAGCAACGTCATCTGCCTTTGCGTGTGCCCGCCGCGGGAAATCCGTCCCTTGAGCGCGGGTCGGCCAACCTCGTCTATTTCTGCTTCGGAGTCTTCTGTGTCGCTTGACGAAGCGACACGATCCCATTTCTGAGCTGAAATATCTGCTTCATTTCTGAAGCTGTCAGAGCACGGTCGAAGATGGCAAAATCGTCAATCTGCCCCACGTAGTTGATGCCTAACATGATCGCCAGCCGCCCGGTGTCCCAGGTGAAACGCTGCCTTCTCCGTATGTCGCCGTGGCGCTCGCCGTTCAAATACAGAGTGGCCATGCCAAGCTTTTGTTCTGCATTGAAATCGCGAAACGTGATACCCACGTGAGTCCACCTATCGCGCGAGAAGGGCGGTTGGTCTACCGTACCGATTGGCCGCTGGCTATCCGGAATGTCGTCCCATTTGCGATTCTGTGGATTCCAGAATTTGTAATCAGAGAACACGCCTAAGCGAAACTTGCGGGGCGTTTCTTTCGTGAAGTCCACATAGAAGGAGGCGTCATTCCACTTTTTGTCCGTGATCTGTAGCGGATCAACGTAGCCTGGCGGCAAGTCCTCCTCGGGCGTCAGACTGAGCCAGAAAGAGTACGAACCTTGGAACTCCTGTTTCTTCGCGGCTGGTAAGTTCTCGGCACCCTTAAAGAACACGATCTTGTCGCTCTTTTTGGTGAACATAAGCGAACCGCCGTAACGGCCGTGCTTGCGATTCAAACTGACTGACTGGTTGGGTAAGCCGGCTTGCACGTTTTCTCGCTTCAATGACGCCGCTGTATAGATCTTTCCATCTCCCTTGGAGAAGTCAGCGTCGGCCGATTGATCAAACGACGCGTGGAAGAGTAGTGTGGCGCCAAGCGAAACATCTTCTTGGGCACAAGCAATGTTGGCTAGCAACAGCAAACCGCCAACGCAGTAGAAGTTTGTACGCATACCTCGGGTCCCTTCAAAAAATCTACAGCCGCATCGCTTCACAGCACATTCCAAGATTACGACAATTTCAATTCACTTCAAGAGTTCGATCGTTCCTTGGCCAAACGCGGTGCCGATCTGGGCGAAGCACCAGGGACTTCCATAGTAATGGTAGGGGTGGTCGTTTCCGAACTGGCGCCACTTGTCAACGTCCTTGCTCCAGCCTCCGGGGCCGGTGTAGATCGCGTGCGCGTCCATGTCCCAGAACTTGTCGGTCTTGACGCAGAGCACGTTGCCTTTGAATTCAGGATAGTCTGGTACTGCAGCCTGAGCCTTCTTGATGGTATCGCGCGGCGACCCTTCCTTGTCCAGTTTCATCCCGTCGTGGCCCATTTGTCCAATCACGAAAGCCATCCCCGGGGCCTCAAATTCTTTTCGTACATCACGAATGAAATTGGTCATATTCTTCTCGTAAGTCAACCAACGATCCTGGTACTGGTCGTTCCAACCTTGAAACCAGACGAATCCCATAATTTCGTATCCCTGGTTCTTGTAGCCGGGAAAGCGTGTGCCCAACTCCGCAAGACAACCGTGTACTTCGCTGATCATATTGCGGTAGTCCTTGCCAAATTGTTCCTTGAATTGCGCGACGGTTACGATTTCGCGCGGCTTGAATTTCCTCAAGTTCCTTTTCTTTTTGGCCGTCTTGTTTTGCTCGACAGTCCTTTTGTTATACGTCTCGATCCTGGCAGGCTCTGCGGCGTTCCATGCCTCGTTCTCTGCATTTTGTGTAGCGGTTAGTTTTGCGTACTCTTCATTGCTGAGCATGGACGACGGAGGCAAGAAACCACGAGCCAAAGCTCTGCCACCCCACGAGGTCTTGATGATTAGCACCTGTTCGTTGTAATAATCTCCAATCGCGTGCCCAAAATTGAACTCCGGTCCGAAGCCTTCCCGAGGCGCTCCATACCCCACGGTCAAGTCGCCGTGTTTGCCGAGGTAGTTGATCCACACGTCGTGGCGCGTGCTCCACAAGTAAGTTGGTGTTTTGCGGCGGTCATCAGCATCGCTAGTCTCCGCCACGGTCTCGGTGAAAGCGTCGTAGTTGCCGTCCTTGATAAAGTGCGTGTAGCGATGGCGGTACTTTTCCTGAGTGACCTGCCAGGCCAGCGGCTCGGGGAAGCCGCGACCCTCCATGTTCGACTGTCCAGCCAGAATGAAGACTTTGACTTTTCCTGTACTTGTGGAGGCGGCATACTCTGGGTCGGCCGCGGACGCAGTCAACGGAGTTGCGAATGCAACACAAAGCAGCACACAGTGTCTGATGAACATTGGTTTTTCCTGAAGTACTTTTGGAGGTTTGCCTTTGGTACGACCCAACATACTTCTAGTCCAGATTCGCCTTAATCTGGGTATCCGTGATAGCAGAAGTAGGGCAACCATTTTCGGGAACTTCCACGTTGGCAGTCCAGAGAATGGCATTGAGCATCACTTTACGAAAGTCGTCGTGGCGCCAGCTGTCATGATTGTGCGCGCCGGTGAACCCGAATCCACGTCCGCCGTTTGGTCGGTCATATGCCCAGGCAACATGCTGCTTTTTGCCGGCCGCTACAGCTTTGCGTACCGTCGGGTTCCCGCTGCGAGCGCCGTCCTTGCGGCGTAACGTTTCCGGCCCTGGCAGATCGGAAAGAATGGGCGTCACTCCTTTGAGCTGATCGACGAAACGCATGTGGTAATACCACTCATCGTTCGCACTAAACGGCTTCACTCCGTTACAAATCGGATGTTCAGGAAGATCTTTGAACTTCGGAGTCCAATGGGGATTCACAGACCAATTCAAATCACAGAATCCTCCCATCCACTCTAGAAACTTCTCACCAGGATTTCCCTTTTCCGCTTCGGTAGCCCAGTGGATCATCACGACCCCAGTTCCCTTTTGCATCAGCTTGTCGAACTCATCCAAGTGTTTGTTCAACACGTGACCTCGGTGCCCGGTGCAGAAGATGACCACCGTCGCCGCCTCATTCAAGATGCCGGTGTCATCGGGATAGCCATAGTGTGGCACCAGGACTGCATTCACATTGAGTCCCGAGTCATTGAGAGCCCTAGCCAGGATCATGTTCCCAGCTCGATGCTCATGACTCATGCGTGCATGACTGGGCGAGCCAGAGATAAATACAATCTTCGCTTTGTCTTCGGCTTGAATCGTGCCTACCAACAGAACGGTCACGACAGCTGCTGCGCTCAAAAGTGTTCTCATTTCAAATTCCTTATCGAAAGCGAGTTGACCCTGGGGTAGATGAAGCTACCTTTCAAGTTGGTCCGTGAACGTCTATTGTAACTCGTTCAGTACGCAATCGGTTTCCCAGACCTGCGTGTATACACGTGCCAAAGCGGACAACGCTGTGCGGTGGTGTTCAGGAAAGAACGTGGCAACGGCATCTTCCACGACAATGACGTTGTAACCGCGATCGGCGGCGTCTCGCGCCGTGGTTTCGACACACATATCTGTCGCCATTCCCGTCATGACGAGTGTCTCGAGTCCCATGTTACGCAGCAGTTGATCGATACCGGTCCCGTTGAATGGACTGCTGGCATTCTTGTCGATGACCAATTCATGGTCCATTGGTGCAAGTTCCGCAATGACTTCGTGTTCCTGGCTTCCCTTGGCCCACAACGTTGGCCGGTCGGTCTGCTCGCGGGCATCCATGTCACGGAGTTGACGTCGTTGGATCATGTCGCGGCCATCTTCGAGCAGAGCGCCGTGACGCGTAAAGACGATTTCTCGATTCAAACAACGAAATGCATCAAGTAACCGACGCGTATTGGCGATCGTATCACGAATGCGGGGTATGTAGTAACTGGCCACATCGGGAAATCGTTCGACGAGCATACGTGCCACACCGCACTTCGCGTTTGAGCTGTAGTTCTGATAGTCAATGACAAGCAGGCCCGTTTTCGCCCAATCGACATCGAACGACGGCCATGGCATGATCCAGCCGGGGAGTGAATCTGGGGAATCAACGACTGAGTTACTCATCAGTTGAGTGCCTTGTGAGACGTGTATCGAGCTGCGCGGTACTTCGTAGTCTGTTGATCTTTGGGTAGGCCTGCAAGCAGGGGCGACGACGTTGCCCCCAGTTACCTCGCTTCGTTTGTTCGTGGGCTATCAATGAGAGTCGTCCGAAAATCAACAGGCTGCTAGGTTAGTTGATACGCGGTTCACTAGGGAGAACTTAAGCTCAACAATAGCAAAACCGAGGCGATGTCGCACACTTGAGCTTGACACCACAGATCGCTTTCTTTTTGACCGCGGCCAAGTTAACATCGTAATCGTCCCCTGTCGCCTCACAAACCGATGGAGTCTGTCTATCATGTATCGCCATTTGTTGCTCATCGTCGTCGTCCTGGCATTTCATGTGTCTCCCCTGCTCCATGCCGAAACACCTGATGGTTTCGTATCGCTGTTTGACGGCAAGACCTTTGCCGGATGGAAAATTCCTGAAGGCGACAACGGCCATTGGAAAATCATCAAGGGTGTGATCGACTATGACGCGTCGAGCGAGGCACCCGAGGACAAGAACCTGTGGAGCGAGAAGGAGTATGGCAATTTCGTCCTGTTGGTCGATTGGCGCATCAAGGACACACCGTACATCAATCCTCGTGTTCCTATTGTTATGCCAGACGGGACGCACAAGTTGGGAGCGGATGGGAAAGCGATTCAAACCTCAGTTCCCGATTCCGATTCAGGAATCTTTCTGCGTGGCGTAGGAAAGTCACAGGTGAATATCTGGTGTTGGCCGATTGGATCGGGCGAGGTGTATGGATATCGAATGGACCAATCAATGACACCTGAAGTCCGGGCCGGAGTTACACCAAAGACTAACGCGGACAACAATATCGGTCAGTGGAACACGTTCGAGTTAACCATGCGAGAAGATCGCCTGTCGGTGAAACTGAACGGCCAACAAGTTCTCAAGGATGCACAGCTGCCCGGTATTCCAAGCCGAGGTCGGATCGCCTTGCAGCATCACGGCGGAAAGGACAAGGAAGGAAACTGGCGAAGCCCACCGGCGCTGGTTCAATTCCGAAACATCGCAATCAAGGACCTTGACTAAGCAATGCTTTGCCGCCCCTTTGGGTGTTATTCCTTGTTCACCTTTGGCGGGAGACACAGCAAGATGCAAACAACACGGTTCGTACCTATCGTCAACACGATCCTGACCAACACGGTCCTGATCTGCTTGTCGCTTTCGACGACCGAACTTTGGTCGGCACCTCCCACAGACTTAGCAGGCGCCGTTAGGGCGATCGCCAACGAGGCCATCGAGGCAAATCGTGCTGTCGGTGTGAGTATCGGCATCGCTCGCGGAGACGAGATTCTGCTTGCCGACGGTTTCGGCTTCGCCGCACTGGAATCTAAAGTGCCGGCAACGGCGACGACGGTCTACCGGATCGGATCGATTACCAAGCAGTTTACCGCGGCTGCAATTCTCCAGCTCGCGGAACAAGAGAAGATCGCACTAGATGACCGAATTACCAAGTACCTCCCAGATTATCCAACGCAGGAACATGCGGTCACCATACGGAATCTGTTGCAACACACTTCTGGGATTCAAAGCTTCACTGACCTGCCGTCGTACCGACTTCTCATGCGCAACGACGTGTCTCACGACGAGATGATCGGACGATTCAAGGAGTTGCCGTTTCACTTCAAGCCGGGTGAGCAATTCCAATACTGTAACTCCGGTTATTACCTGCTGGGCGTCATGCTGGAAACAGCCGCAGAGAAGTCGTACGAGCAGTACTTGCAGGAATGCGTCTTCACGCCACTTGGCTTGGAACAAACATACTACGACAGAGTACGCCGCATCATTCCAGGCCGCGCACGAGGCTATCGTCGCGTTCAGGGAGACCTTGAGCACGCACCCTTTCTTAGCATGACGCAACCGTTCTCGGCCGGCGCGATTGCCTCCACCGTCAAAGACTTGATCAAGTGGCAACGCGCGCTCGTGGATTATCGAGTTCTATCCAAGGAGTCCTATCAAACGATGACGACCCGGGGTGTACTGGACAACGGCAAGGCCATCGCATACGGATTGGGACTGTTCATCGGCCAATCAGAGGGGCGCAGGACAATCGGGCATGGCGGAGGGATCAACGGATTTCGGAGCCATCTCGCGTACTACCCCGAAAGTGACCACACGATTGTGGTCTTGGCAAACAGTGAGAGCGCAAAGCCCGAGGGGATCTCCAAACGCATCGCCAAGCATTTGCTTTCAGCACCGGCATCACCGCCGCCCAAACGCGCGGTTAGCATTTCAGGTAAACAGCGGGCGCAGGCACTGGCGAACTTGCCGGACATCGTCTCGTTTGCGACAAACAAATCCAATCAGTTCATTGTCGACTTGGACGTCATTCGCACCGGCCATCCGTATCGAGGTGAGAATGCCGAGAGACCGCACGCTGGCGGGCATGTGTACTTTAAACTACCGAGCGAACCGATACCGGTGAGCCAGGTAGAGCAGTTTCCGGCTATCTATGCTGTCGCTGATGGTGTTATCTCGCGGGTCGATTTCTACTTCCGATTGCGTGAGATGTTTGAGCCCGCACTCGATCGCCGAGTTGCAAATCGTCGTTACGGAATCGGCCTGACGTTTGCCGGCGCAAATGGAAACGCCGTGGACTTCCACTACAGCATCGAGCCCTTTGTTGATCCCGGTGACGACACGTTTTATGAGCCGTTCATTCTGGTGAAACGCGGCGATCGCGTGAAGAAGGGTGACGTCATTGCTCGCATGTATCTCCCGGAAAACCAGAAACTGGCACAGAAGAGCCACATTCATTTCAACTTGAACGGAGGCAAGGCTCGTCGGTTCATGGCACCGGTAATCTTTACCGACGAGATTGTCAGTCGATTCCATTCCACGTGGCGAAGGGTCGGCCGCAACAACGACGCTCACATTCCACCGTGTTTGGGATACGAGTTGGCGCCTCACGAGAACCCTTTTGGAACCGGGGCCAAGCAGAAACTTTAGGCGAAGGACGTTCAACCGTTTGTTCGAGGGGAAGTCGGTCAGCGCTGGGTAATCCACTTAAGAATGTCATCGACGACCAGCTTGGACACGTTGCCGCGCAAAGCGTACTCGCTTGGCGTGCTCTTGCCATGTCCGCTGATGAAGAGATGATTCAAGTTGGGATAACTCTGGAATTGAACATCGTCGCGTGACGAGAGTGCATCTTTCCAATTCTGAAAATCCACCATCGTGACCTGATAATCACGCTCGCCCTGAAGGATGATCATTGGACGATTCACTTTCGCCGCTTGTTTTGCTGGTTCATAGCCGCGGAGGTCGAGCCAATACGGCGAAGTCGCACCGAGGATTGAAGTCGTGGGCGACTCATCGGCAAGCCCGGCACTTTTGATCTTGTCGATTTGCTGTCTCAATGTGTCCAGGCGTTCCTGGTCCGCATCGGAAAGCGTCCCATCCAGTTTCAGAAGGTAGTTGGTTTGCTCCCACATGAGTTCTTCAGTTGGTCGCGTGCTTCCGGCTAACACGACGTAGCCGGCGACCAGAGATTCCGCATCACGAGCGGCGATCCGGGGCACCAAATACCCGCCCAGGCTGTGCCCCAAGACGAAAATGCGCTTCGCATCGACGATCGCGTTCTCCTTCAAGAGTCGCACCGCCTCAATCACATCGTCAACTGTCTCTTGCTTGACCGTCAACGGGTCCTTTGACAGTACCATCTTGACACCATGGACTTTGGTGCGTTTGTCGTAACGAAGTGTGACGACACCGTTAGTCGCCAGGCCCATGCCCAAGTCCTTGAAAGGTTTGTTCGCTCCAACGGTTTCGTCTCGGTCGTTTGGCCCCGAACCATGAACGAGCACAACTGCGGGGAAAGGGCCCTTGCCGTTGGGAATGGCGAGTGTGCCGGGTAGTTTCCACGGGTCATTGCCAACGGATGTGTCAGATTCACGAAAGGCCTTCTTGTCGATATATGAGGGCAGCTTGTACTCGCGCTCGGCTTTTGGTGGCACAAAGAACAGCCCGGCAATCGCTTTCTCTTGGTCGAAAACGACCTTGATCTCCAGCGATTTGAGCTTGAATTGGCACGGCACGTAGACAACATCGTACGCCGCGATTTTCGCGCGGTATGTCGTGCCTCGACTTTCGAGTGCCCCACATGTGAGCAACAAACCTATCCAGGTCTGCTTCAGTCGTGTCGGTGACATGGCCTTTGTCATTGCCTCATCAAAATGCTCGGCCCCTTTTTCGAATTCCCCTCCAACCAGTTGGTCGATGAATTGACTTGCCGCCACGCCCAAGTCATCGGGAGTGGCCGTCGGCGGTTCGGCAAGAACGGGCCGAAAGCTGGTCATCAGAAACGTCACAGTGATTAGCACGAACTGTCGCATCGCATCCTCCAGCAGAGAGTTTTTTGGAGGCCCGATCAACAACCTTCGAATCGTCGTTATTCGCTCCGCGAACATAACGCCAATTTCGCGGAGCAAACGGCGACAATTATTGATGCGTCAAGCCTTAGGCGTTGTTACTTTTCGCGCCCGTTGTAATCTCCTCAAGAACCACCGCGGTGCCGTACGCCAACATTTCCGCAGCGCCATTCATCACAACCGACGTCGTGATACGGACGCCGACGATCGCATTGGCACCCAGTTCCTCGGCCTCGGCCACCATTCGATCCAACGCCTGCTCGCGGCTTTCAGCCAACAGCTTGGCGTATTCATGAATCTCGCCGCCGACGATGTGACGCAATACGGCCATGATGTCCTTGCCAAGGTGCCGCGCCCGGATCGTGTTGCCGCGGACGAGTCCGAGTGTTTTCCCGATGCGCTTGCCCGAAACTTCAGAGGTCGTCACGACCATCACCTGTTTCATATCTGCACGTCCTTATATTTGTCGTGTCTGGCTGAGATTATTCGTTGCCGAACTACCGAGAATAACAACATTCCTAGGCCGATGACTAAAGTGGCCAAGCCGGTCTTGACCATGGCTGGCACTTCCTCGTCAATCGCGAACTCATAAGCACCATATCCAAGCAGCAACATAGATCCACCAATGTACATCAGCCAACCAAACAACCGACTCGTTCTGACCGTCACACCATTCATAATTGTGCTCCATTCTTCAGACGACATTTCTCCGAACGACAGCTTTCCAATACCGTCACGCAGCCGAGTCATCTCTTCGAAAGTCTCTTGGCACGCCGCACATGATGCCACGTGCAACTCGACGCGCTGCCGGTCGCCTTGCGTCAACTCGCCGTCGAGATAGCCTGACAGCAGTTCCTGATAGGCCTCGCATGGTTGTGTTGGGATCATCGGTATTGCTCCATGCGCCCGCGGAGCTCGACCCGAGCGCGGTGCAAACGCGACATCACTGTACCTTTTGGGATAGACAATATCTCAGCCACCTCAGCGTAGCTCAGGTTGTGAAAATCTCTCAGCAAGATAATCTCCTGTTGGTCGCCGCGCATCGACATTAGCGCCGCTTTCAGCAGCCCCAGCATCTCGTGTTTCTCGGCCACCGCATCCGGTCGTTGCGACGAGTGTTCGGTGATCTGCTCCAATTCCGCCGGTTCTGTGTGCCGTCGAGCCCGTTGACGAATCAGGTCGACGCAGCGATTACGGACGATCTTTAGAAACCAGGATGTCAATTCTCCACGCTCGGCGTCGAACGACCGCCACTTTCGCACCAACTGGTGAAGTGCATCCTGCACGGCGTCCGCGGCGTCGTCGCGGCGACCGAGCATCTGCATTGCCAGCGCGAAGCCACGATTGCCCAATTCCTCGATTTGAAGATTCGCGATCATGGGCTGTCCATTTGCATCGGGCATCAGCGTCTCGACTTGTGCTGTTCCCTACAGTCGACGTTGCGTTACAGGTAATACGACCAATTGTCGAATCTATTCCAGAGATTCTGGTAGAAATCTAACATCAGTGGCGAATCTTGTGGACGGATGCCCTTCGGATCAGATCGAACTGCTGATGAGGTCGCACTGCTTTGAGTGCTATTCGCGTGCTGCCGAGGAAACGGAAGGCGGGATGACGTTGGATTTTGGAGGCGGCTGGCCAGGGGTGGTGATCGAGGTCGGACGATCACAACGTGTAAGCCAACAGGGAGTTTGCCAGGTGCATGGGGCCAATCAAGGAACCGAATGAGAACGCGTTGCCTGGTTATTTCTTCAGCCGCTTGAGTGTTTGTTGATAGCGTTGTTTCATCTCCAGTTCGCGCTGCTTGAGGAACTCCTGCTCGACCTGGTCTCGTTCGTCTGGCTTCGCTCGGATGGCTGTTGGAATCGTGATTTGTCCGAAGGTAATTCCTTCCTCGCGGCGATCTACGGCGACAATCTCGCCGCCGTCCACAACCAGCGTTACACCGACGTTGGCTTCGACGACGGGGATTCCGTTCTCCTTCGCCCGACTCAGCACAGCCTGATCTTGAGTCAGGGAGCGTGAACCGAACGCGGGAATGATTAGAAAACGCGCACCATCAAGTACCGGGATCCTCGCCAACTGAGGGTTCCAACGATCGTTACAGATCATGATTCCACAGCGGCCATACGGCGTGTCGAAGGCGCGGCTTTGCTTTCCCAGGCGATTGAACCACCACGATGGATGATACCCTTCGGCAAACTGCATCTTGTGATATTTTCCGCAGATCCTTCCTTGATGGTCGATGAACACCGCACAGTTAAATACGTCCTCCTCGATTCGCTCGGCCAAACCAAAGACGATACAGAGCTCCAGCTCGCGAGCGAGGTCTTGAAACCGTCTGACGACAGGGTGATCGATTGGGATGGCGACCTCTTTGATTTTCTCGACTGCTACCTTGCCCAAAATAATCTCGTTGACAACATAGCCGTCCAGGGCGCCCTCCGGTGCAACTGCGATCTCCGCTCCGCCCTTCTTGGCCTTTCGCAGAGCCTGCTCCAATCGATTAGCATTTCCCTTTAGGTTGAACTTCTCCGGGACAAACGAAATCGAAGCCACGCGAACGACGACTCGCTCTGGCGTGGAGTTACCTTCGCGTTGCTGGGCAGCAGCGCAGGAAGCTACTGCTACGAGAACCAGCAGTACCGTCCAGTTCTTCCGCTGATTGATCTGCATCACTTGTCTCCGTTAGGCGCGCTGTTTCAGCGTATACAGTTCAAAAGGATGATTGCAAGGCGTTCCACGCGTGACGTACATGCGGCCGGCGGTTGGTTGGATGACGAGCGAAAAGACGGTCGTCCAGAATCCGTTCTGTGGGTGGTCGTTTTCATGGCGGCAAATCGATCGAGGGTGGTTGTCGTGGTCCGCGAGCATTCGCTGCACATTGTCGATCGTAATTGGTTGGCTTTGTTCGCCGAGCAGCGCGTCGAGTCGGAAGATGCGGGGGTGCGATTCAATTAGCTCGGGGAACGTGTCGTTGTGTGATAGCAGGTCTGCGTGCACACAATGATTGGTGTGTGTGAGATAATTGTTGCCGCCGCTACGCAGCACGTGAACATCGTCGATCGTGACTTCCAGGTCTGCCGGCCCTTGCGGTGTCGCCAGCATAATGTTGGCGGGAATCGCGCGATCAGCGCGGCGGATGGCGTGGACGGATTCCTCGAGTGACGTTGCTTCGTATAGTTCCCGCAGCGTGAAGTAATGTGGCACACCGATGTCGCGGGCAGGTGCGGGCAGCGTGTTCACACAGGCTCCGATCCCCGATCCACTGATTCCTAGATAGGATATCAAACCGGCTTGCGTCACCGTCATGAGCGCGGGTTTATCCGTGGGGTGTCGTGTCAGCACAATCGTGAACTCGTCAAGCGCTGGGTCGTTGTCCCAATTCTGAGCGACCATGGCATGGCCATCGGCCGATGCGTCAGCCGCGATCGAAAACGAAGTACAACCAGCTTCGTGTTCCGGTTGAAGTTGATTACGAACCTGTAGCAACATGAGATCGTCGAGCGCAACGCCGGCCGCTTCGGCCGTGCCACGCAGCTCGTCAACCAAATCCGAACGGTACGCTTCGGCCAGCGGAATACACGCTGCGGCGATTTCCATCGCCCTTTTGCGCGAGACGGGCAGGGTTTTGTTCACACGGGCCAGCGCGACTTCGCAGAATCCTCTTACTTCTTCACGAGCCGCTTCGCCGATCTGACGCCCCAATTCGCGCGGCGATCCTCCGACCGATATTTCGCGATAACGCAGTGGTGTGGTCGAGGGTAATTTCTTCATGCCGCGTTCCCAAACGAAAAGAAAGACAGACGGCCTTCACCAGAGAAACCGGTTGGATCGAAGTACCGGCAGCTGCAAGTATATCTCCCGTGCAACTCACTCGAAACCGCCTTGGAATGTAAAAAGGGGCCGGTTGGATTGATGGCATCTGTCGGCCAAGAAGGCTATCATTGCGGATCGAACTCGTATCCGTGCAGACGCTCTTTGCTGGGAAGTGAGGCTTCTAGAATGTCGATTAGAAACGACGTCACGGACTTCGCTGTTAACGAAGGACTCGCTTATCGCCGGCGGATTTTCCGATTTCTTGACCTAGTAACCGTCTGCACGACTGCCGCGATCATTGTGTTCGTTTCGCCTGCTGTGGCGGAACTGCCCGTGGAGCGGACATGGAACAAGGATTACAGCGAGCTGGTTCGTCAGATCGACCGCCTGAAGCAGTCGGACAAAAACCTCCGATCGCGTCTGAAGTCCGAAGCGTTGGATCGGCAGGCGCTGATTCTTCCGGAGGATCGAGATCCACTTGATGTTGTCCTCAGACGAACCAACGCACTGGTACTGTACTTCAAACAACAGGGGCAGCTCTCCCCGTCCGCTCTGGGTGACGCGGAGAAACAGCTGAGCGAACTCGATGTGGCGGCACGATCGGCCAACAAGCCTGAGACGCGCAAGGCGCTGTTCCGCCGAGCGTGCGAATTGCGGCGGCGAGTCGCCTTTTCCAATCCGCTTCTCGACTTTGATGACATCGTTTGTATGCTCGAACAGCCAGGCGACCGTCGCATTGTCGAGCAGGCGCGAGCAGAGTGTCCTGGGCACGCCAATGGTGGCGGGCCGCTCATCATTCGAGACTTCAAGTCAGAGGCCGCTCGCGTTCATGCGCTGGCTGGCATCCCAGTAACCGCTGGACCTTGGAAGGGCAAGGAACTGACAGGCAAGTTCTCTGGCCTGGAGTTGAACTACAACGGAGAAGAGATCTTATTCGCCGCGACGACCAGTGCCGAAGTTTGGCATATTTTCAGATTCAACCTGAACACCAAACAGCTGGTCCAACTGACTGACGGTCAGGCCGATGACTTTGACCCGCATCAGCTTCCCTCGGGACGAATCGTCTTCACCTCGACACGGCGTGGTGGGGTTGGTCGCTGTGTGCTCACTCCTCAGTCGTTGACTTACACGTTGCACTCGATGGAGCCCGACGGCACCGATGTCGTTTGCCTCAGCTTCCATGAAACCAACGAATGGGCTCCGACGGTCAGCCATCATGGGAAGATTGCCTACACGCGATGGGACTACGTTGACCGGCACTGGGGCACCGCCCATCATTTCTGGGAGTGTTTTCCAGATGGGCGGGATCCAAGGAACTTTCATGGAAACTACCCTTTGCCTTGGTCTGCCATGCCTCAAGGCGTGCAGCCCAGCGACTATGGCAAGGCGACGCTGGTTTACGGTCGAGCCTTACGGCCCGACGTGGAAATCTCCTTCCGTCCCATCCCTGACTCGCCAAAGTACACGGCCACCGCCGTAGGACACCACCAAGGTTTCTCCGGCAGTCTCGTCCTGCTTGATCCTCGCATTCCCGACGATGGAAAAATGGCCCAGCTCAGGCGGATCACTCCGGAGTTCTTCTTCCCCGAAGTCGAAGCTGGAGCCACGCACACTTACGGCACTGCCTGGCCACTCAGTGAGGATTTCTACCTCTGTAATTACAACTTAGGACTCTACCTCCAAGACCGGTTCGGCAATCGCGATGTAATCTATGCTCCGGGCTCGGGACCGCATCGCGTGCGAGACCCATTTCCGTTGCGATCGCGTTGGATGCCTCCCGTCTTGCCGGTGAAGACTTGGCAAGGCCAACGCGGAGGGACACCCGAACATCGTCGCGCGGTGATCAGCGTAATGAATGTGTATGCCACTGACGAAGCGGGTCGGCTGCCCGACGATATTAAGGTTAAGTGGATGCGTATTGTCCAAGTCATTCCCCAGATGCTTGACCAGTACTTTAGTTTAGAATCGGTCTCCCAGGTATCGTTTGCGACGGATTCGATTGGCCGTATGCCGCTCGGCGTCGTGCCAGTCGAAGAAGACGGCAGTGTTTATTGCGAAGCGCCTGTCGGGAAAGCTATTTACTTCCAGCTTCTCGACCAGAAAGGCATGGCGGTCCACTCGATGAGGTCCGCCACATACGTCCATCCGGGTGAACATCTGTCGTGTCTCGGATGCCACGAAGACAAGTGGAAAGGGACCCCTCAGACCTATTCAACGCCCATGGCATTGCAACGACCGCCATCGAAGATTGTCCCGGAAGTCACGAGCGGGGCCATCCCGTTCAACTTCGTTCAGCTGGTCAAAGTTCCCGTGTTTGATAAGAAGTGTGTGCCATGTCACAAGAAGCACCCGAAAGCGCCAGACATGAGCTACCGTTCCTTAGCCAGATATGATCGAGCGTTCAGTTATCCAGGAGAGCGGCCAGCGTTGGTAGCGCTGGGTGTCGGCGGCTCGCGAACGACACCGGGGCGTTTTGGTGCTCGCGCATCGGGCATCATGAAGTCGCTAACTACAGGACCCGAACACAAGGATGTGAAACTGTCCGATGACCAATGGCGGCGACTGACACTGTGGCTTGATCTTAACTCGAACGAAATCGGCTGGATTGGAAATGACAAGAGTAAGATCGCCGATCAAAAACATGGACTCGCACTCTGGCCACCAATCGACGTTGACCCGTCGCACCCGACGGGTGTGGAGAAAGACGTTCCACTGCCAGATCGGCCCTGATTCCATCTGGAACTGCTGTCCCTGCCGAGATCGATTGCTTTGGTGGTTGTGACGTCGAGGCCGGCGTCGATGTTGAACTCTTTGCGCAAACTGGTGAGTCAGCGCCGGCGTCGCGTTGAGGTGCTGCTGAAAGAGCTGTGCGAAATTGTCGCCTTCACTTCATCAGTTTGATCTTCAATCGCCGAACGTTGACCCGCTGGCGTCAACCATCGATACTGAGGCTGGCTTTCCGCGACATCACCCAGAAAAGTCAGCGATCTAAGGAATCAAAATGCTATCCCCAACAACCAGGGCTAGAATCCCATCCTGCGGATTATCCCGCTGTTTACTACACAGAATTACTCCACTCATTCTCATCGCACTCGCGGTCACACTATCAATAGACAGCGCAAGTCTGGCGTTGTCAGCTGAAACCAGTCGTCTACCTAATATCGTATTAATCCTCGCCGACGATCTCGGTTGGAAGGATCTTGGTTGCTACGGCAGCGAGGTTTTCGACACGCCGAATCTGAATCGAATGGCTGAGCGCGGTATGAGGTTCACTTCCGCCTACGCCGCTAGCTGCGTATGTTCGCCAACGCGCGCAAGCATCATGACGGGCAAATATCCAGCACGACTCGATTTGACGATTTGGCTGGGCGGTCGAGGTGGCGCACCGACGGTGAATCATCTGTCGCTTGATGAAACGACCATCGCCGAGTCCTTGCGCAATGCTGGTTACGTGACTGCAATGGTCGGAAAGTGGCATCTGGGCGACAGGGCGTATTGGCCAAAACAGCAAGGATTCGACATAGCAGTCGGCGAGCCACATTCCGGCTCGCCAGCGGACGGTTATTACCTGCCGAACCGCATCAGTTTGCCCGGTGCCGAGAAAGGAGACTATTTAACGGATCGACTCACTGACGAGGCGGTGAAGATCATCGACGACAATCACGACCGGCCGTTCTTCCTGTACCAGGCGTACCACTCTGTCCACACGCCCATCCAAGGTCGACCCGATCTTGTCGAGAAACATCAAACGCGATCCCAGCGCGATGACAAGTTATTCAACGCCCAATACGCCGCAATGATCGAGAGCCTCGACGCTGGTGTCGGGCGGATTATGGACACATTGCGAAAGCATGAATTGCTGGAACGAACGGTCGTGTTCTTCACGTCCGACAACGGCGGCTACGCATTCACTCGTGGTAAGAAGAACAACATCACCGATAATACGCCGTTGCGTTACGGCAAAGGCTACTGCTATGAAGGCGGACATCGCGTACCGTGGATCGTGCATTATCCTCCGATGGTCCGAGGCGGCACGGTTTCGGAGGAACCGGTCGTGACTACGGACTTGTATCCGACGATTCTGCGGCTGGCGGGAATCAATTCGTTGCCGCGGCAACACCGCGATGGCGTGGATCTCTCACCTCTACTAATTGATGCAGGCGCAAAGGTGGCTCGTGATGCGATCTACTGGCACTACCCGCACAACAGTCCGCAAGGCGGCACTCCGTCAGGCGCGATTCGTGCGAGAGACTGGAAGTTGATCGAGTTCTTCGGCGACGGTCGTCGCGAACTGTATAACTTGGATGTTGACATCGGTGAACGCAAGAACCTCGCGCAACAGATGCCTGACAAAGCCAAGGAGTTGCAGGATCGGCTAGTTGCTTGGCGAAAGGAAGTCGAGGCGAAGTTGCCGTCAGACGCGACGAAGGTCCAGCCGCAAAGAACATCTTCGCCGGTTGAGAACGTGACGCCGACAAAGGAGTTCCTCGGCTTTGACAAGCTGACCGACGTCGAACTGAAAGAATCCGAATTGGGTTATCAGCTTGCCTCGACCGGCAACGGACTTGCGTTACGCAACCTGAAGCAACCGATCAAGGGCAAAGCCGTCTTCGACGTGAAAATCCAGCCGCCAGGTGTACTACCCAGTAATGGGTTTCTGGTGTTCGGTGCCGAACCCACCGACGCCGACACAATCAAGTGTGGCTTACTGGTGGGCGGCAAGAAGCTCACGGCGTTCAACGGCGTTTATCCGCCAGCGAAGCCTACAGAGACCAGGGCAGATCTTGTCGGTGGCTCGATTTACGATGTTCAAGTAACCGTTGACCTCAAGAATGCAAGAGTGACGGTCAATGCCGCTAGCCGGGAAATCACGCATCCGCTGCCCACAAACCTGAAGGTGATCAACTACGTCGGCTACGCTGTAATCCGCACTCGTGCGGAGTTCGGCCAGATCACTGGAGCAGACTAACGCCGTCATCGACCAACTCAAAGTTGCCAATGGTCGCAACTTTCGGATTGGCCACATGGGCGGTAGAGAAGTTTTGTGATAAGGTCTATGCTGTTCGTTTACGATTTGGCTCGAACCAATCCGAGCTACCGCTCGGTCTTGTTAACCCGCTCCCGTTGGTCACTATAACTTGACTCAAATACGACAAGTTTCCGACCATAAGGAGACTAATCCGGAGCAAGTGTCATGAACGCGCCGTATCCAAATCAACCATTCAATCTCAAGACGGGACACTTCAAATATTTGATCTGTTGCGGTCTCATCTTCGGCATGTGTGCCGCCTGCACCAAGCGGCAGACGGCGACTCCGGCGACGTCCGACAACACAACGGCACCAGCCTCCACTAGTAGCGAGCCAACAATCGTGCCAGAAGTAACCACAACGAAGCCCGATGACACACCGAAGTTTGGACCTGCCCCGGATGGTAAGGTACTACGCCATGCGGTCTTCTTTTCGTTTAAAGAAGAATCCAGCAAAGAGGATATTCAGAGCGTTGTCGATGCGTTTCGCGAACTGCCATCGAAGATCGAAGAGATCACCGACTTTCAATGGGGCGTCAACAACAGTCCAGAAGAAGTCAACGATGGGTTCACGCACTGTTTTCTGCTTACCTTTAAGGATGAAGCTGGGCGAGCGGCTTATCTTCCCCATGAGGCGCACAAGGCTTTCGGTGACGTTTTGCGACCACACAATGACAAGGTCTTCGTGCTCGACTACTGGGGAAACGCCAATGCCGAGCCATTGGAAAAGGAATTGAAGCACGCCGTCTTCTTCCGCTTTGAGAAAGGTGCGACCAAAGAAGAAATCCAGAAAGTGGAGGCGGCTTTTGCCGAGTTGCCCTCAAAGATCGACACCATCAAACGCTTTGAATGGGGCATCAACAATAGCCCAGAGAGACACGCTGCCGGGTTTACACACTGTTTCATGGTGAGCTTCGATTCGGAAGAAGGGCGAGCAGCCTACCTGCCACATCCCGAACATCTGGCATTTGTCGAGATT
>MPMF02226733.1_pt1 | contig 26314 bp, 20 predicted proteins | sample 1617271 | NCBI WGS metagenome assembly MPMF02 (sample SAMN05944812, study PRJNA350692) | marine metagenome | biome: marine; feature: ODZ; material: water; isolation source: 120 m water sample prefiltered with 30 um filter, filtered on to 0.2 um... | place: Pacific Ocean | collected 2012-04-09... | reverse complement strand
TCTGGCAACTGGTGCAATTGCGCGCCGAAAAGATCGATCCGCTGTCCGCCAGTAATTTTGGTGTAGAGTCGGTATTTCCTGCCGACACGGCCGATCGTTATCAGTTTGTCCGGTGTGATTTCACCGCCCGGAATACGTGGGACCACACTGTAGAGTCCCCCACGCTGTGTGTTGGCTAAAAAACGGTCGTTCGTATCCTGTAGCGTATGATGTTCCGGATCAGAAATCATTTCGTTCCACAGGCTGGCGAAAATAGAGCTGGCTGCCGGTTTGCAGATTTCGCAACCACTGCCCGTGCCATGCGAAGCAATCAGAGCACCAAATGTCTTGATCTTGTTGATTTTGACAATTTCAAAGAGTTGTTGCCGCGTATAGGAGAAGTGTTCGCAGAGGTGGTTGTTGATCACAACGCCCGCTTTGGTCATTTCTTTGCGAAAGATATCGCCGACCAATGGCAGGCAACCGCTGCAGCCCGTACCTGCCTTGGTACATGACTGGACGTCGCGAAGCGATGTAAGGTTTCCTTCTGTAATCGCTGCACAGATTGTTCCTTTGCTCACGTTGTTGCAGGAGCAGACCTGGGCATCGTCACAGATTGCATCGGCGCCACCCAATGCCGCGGAGATGGAGCCGCCGATCCCGATCAGCTCACTTGGTGAACAGGGTAGCGGTAGTTCCCCCTTGGCCAGCATTGCGAGCGTACTGTAATCAGTGGCGTCGCCAACGAGAATGCCTCCGAGTAAATGCGTGCCCTCAAGATCAAACAGGAGCTTTTTGTAAATGTTGGCGAAGGGGTCTTCAAGAATCAGCGATTGGGTCTGCGAGGCATCCGCTTCGTAGTTGCCGAAGCTGGCAACATCGACACCCATCAGCTTTAGCTTGGCCGACAAGTCCGTTCCCGTGAACTGGCGGTCGTCGCCGCAAAGATTCGCTGCAACGATTTGAGCCATTTCATAGCCCGGGCCGACAAGCCCATAGACCATGCCGTTGTGCAGTGCCACCTCGCCGATGGCGTAGATATCGTCGTCGGAGGTCTGTAGATAATCATTCACCGCCACACCACCACGCTCGCCTACCGCAATTCCGCAGTCGCGTGCGAGTTCATCGCGGGGTCGAATGCCGGCCGAAACGATAATCATATCGACTTCGAGCGACTGTCCATCGGCAAAAGTTATCCCCTCGACGCTTGTCTTGCCGATCACTTGCTGGGCGGATTTGTTGAGGTGGACCTGGACGCCGAGTGCTTCAATTCTCTTCACAAGAATTTTGGAACCGGCATCGTCCACCTGACGGGGTAGCAGCCGGGAGGCAAATTCAATCACATGCGTTTCGAGGCCGAGGTCGTACGCCGCTTTGGCCGCTTCGAGTCCGAGCAAGCCGCCACCCATAACGGCGCAACGCCCGACATCCGCACCGTAGGCGATGATCTTTTCCAGATCCTCGATGGTGCGATAGACGAAGACGCCAGGCCTCCCAATGCCCTCGATCGGTGGTACAAATGGGTATGAACCGGTGGAAAATATGACATAATCGTATTGGATCGAGGCCCCATTGTCTGACGTTACGATCCGTCGTTTTCGATCAATCTCGTTTGCTCGATCGCCGATGTGAATCTCGACGGCGTGTTTTTGATACCAGTCGAGACGGGCCATCATCAGCTTTTCGGCATTGCGATGGGCAAAGAAGGACGTGAGTCCAACGCGATCATACGCCGCCCGCGACTCTTCGCAGAACGTGACGATGTTATATTGATTAGCCCGGTCGTACTCGATCAACTTTTCGACAAAGCGGTGGCCCACCATGCCGTTGCCAATAACCACGACTGTTTGTTTGGCTGCATTCGTCATGTTTTGTCTTCCTTATACGTCGTCGGAGGGCTCGTACCGGCGGACGCAGACCGCACAATCTTTATACGAAGGTTGTTTTGAATAGGGATCGAAGTGAGCGTGGGTGAGTGTATTGGTGGTGGCGTAATGCATGGGGATAAACACCTGTCCCGGCTGCACGGTGGGCGTTACGAGTGCCTTCGCGCGGAGGCGGCCGCGCTGCGACTCGACAATCACCTCTTGGTCTGGCCGGATCCCCTCGCGCCGGGCATCGAGCGGATTGATTTCCACATACACTTTCCGGGGTCCGAGTTGGCGGAGGACTGCCGATTTGGCCGTGCGCGTTTGTGTGTGCCACTGTGCTGCAGTACCCCGCCCGGTGAGCAACAGATACCGATAGCGGTTGCTCGGACGTTCCGGCATCTCGCGCGGCATCTCAAAGAGAAATCTTGCCCGGCCATCGGGGTGGTAAAACTTGCCGTCGGCAAACAATCGCCGTTGGCTGTTCAACGGGCCGTCGCTCATCGCATCAGGATTCCCCTCAGGAAACGGCCACTGGATCCCGCCCTGTTCGTGAATCATTTGGTAATCGCGTATGCCGGTGATGTCGCATGGCTGAGTACGGGAAAGTTGCTTCAACTTGTGAAAGACCGCTTCCGGGTCGCTCCAGGTGGCAAACATCGCACCGCAGCCCCAAGAGTCCGCGATCAGGCGAAAGATGGCAAAATCGCTCAGGGCCTGCCCGGGTGCCGAGGCGACTTTCTTAACCAGCCCGATGCGCCGCTCGGAATTGATAAAGGTTCCCTCCTTTTCGCCCCAACCCGCCGCAGGTAGATAGAGGTCGGCGCGCTGCGCAGTTTCGGTCGTCGAGTACATGTCCTGAACCACAAGAAAGTCCAACCGGTCAAGAATTTCGTGGCACGTATTCTGATTGATCCAGGAGTGAGCCGTATTTGTGCCGATGATCCAGAGGCCCTTGATCTTGTCACTCAGGATGCCTTCGATGATTTCGTTGTAGGACCAGCTAGGCCGGTCAGGGATCCGCGCCGCATCCATGCCGAGGATGTCAGCAACTTTTCGGCGATGCATTTCGCTTGTAAACTCAAACCCGCCAAGCAGGTTGGTAGTGTTGCTGAACAGTCGCGAACCCATCGCATTGCACTGACCGGTGAGAGAATTTGCGCCGGTACCGGGCCGACCGATGTTGCCAGTCATGAGGGCCAGATTGATGATCGCCTCGGCGGTGCGGACCCCTTCGTAGCTCTGGTTGACGCCCATGGTCCACCAAAACGACACCCGCGCACCCTCATGGATGGTCTTGGCAACTTCGTGCAACGTCTCGGCGTCGATACCAGTGAGAGAAGCGACGCTTTCGGGTCCGAATCGGGCGAGGTGTCCGCGAAAATCGTCGAAGCCGTTGGTGTGCTCCTCGATGTACTCCCGGTCGATCCAATCTTCCTGGATGAGGATGTGCGCAAGGCCATAGAGCAGTGCCAGATCGGATTTTGGCTGAAGCGCAAGATGTTGCGTTGCTGCCATCGCCGTTTCGGTCCGCCGCGGATCAAGAACGATAATTTGTGGCCGGTGTGGATTGCTCAGCACCCACTGCCAGAGGATCGGGTGGGCGATGCAGAGATTGGAGCCGACCAACACAATCACGTCCGACTCTTTAAAATCGCAGTAGGTATACGGGGGGGCATCAAAACCAAATGCCTCTTTGTAGGCAACGACGGACGATGCCATGCATTGGCGGGTGTTGCCGTCCCCATGGACCATGCCGATGCCGAACTTGGCCACCGCACCGAGCAACGCCATCTCTTCGGTCGTGATCTGGCCGGTGCTCAGGAAGGCAACCGACTCTCGGCCATGACGGGCCTGGATTTCCCGAATGCGGTGGCAAAACGATTCTGTCGCCTCCGGCCAACTGATCGGTTTGTATCCTCTTCCACCTCGCATGAGTGGTGTTGTGCCACGCTCGGCCGACTTGAGTACCGACAACGCCTGCCAGCCCTTGGGGCAGGCCATGCCAAAATTCACGAGAGAATCGGCGGCAGGAGTAAGATGGATTGCCTCGCCGCTGCGGAGGTGAATGTTGAGGCTACAGCCGATCGAGCAAAATCCGCACACCGTCCCGGTCGTGGCATCGGGCTGTAGCGCGGCGGGCACCTGCGAGAGCCCGAACGTACTTGGCTGGAGTACCAGTTCCCGCGTTAGAGGTCCGTCGAATGCTCGCCAGACCGTATTGGTCCGTCGGATGTCCCGGGTCGGTCGCTGGCGAGTCTTTGTGCTCATGTCGTGAAGGCCCCCGGCATCCTGGTGGACACGGAAGTGGCGAAGAATAAATGCCTTTCATGCAACTCGCCAACTGTCAGCAGGCCGAGCATCAGGAGCGTCATCAGGCCAACAAACAGCGGATGATACGCATCGGAGAAGTTTCCCTCGGTCGCCAGCAGGAGTGGCATAATGATGCCACCGACAATCCCGAAGAAAAATCGGCGCAAGGCGACGATACCGAGCGGCCCGACCATCAACAGGGCGCTTCGCTTTTGGGGCGTGTATTGCCGGGTCTTGAGGTACATCAATATACCCCCCTCCAGGCATAGTTTTGCCAAAACAGCAAACAGCAGGATGTGACAGAGTGTCCACCCGTATTGACGCATGACAAAATGTACCGTCACCTCGTTTGAGGTGGCCGCTCCCACCAACAAGATCAGAAGCGAGATTGGTATGCCGAGGATCAAGGCGGTCAATGAGAACTTTGCGGCAGTGAGAGACAAACTCCAACATGGTCGTCGTGTGTCGACGTAGATCATGACGGAACAGAAAATGGCCACAATGCCGGTTGCAGAGGCAGTCACTCCAAGACCTGCCTCCCAATTTTTGGAAAACGATGGGGGGAAGAAATCAACAAATGCACAAACCACGTACGCCACTGAAAAAGCGGCAAAAATACCGAAGGCGAGTATTTCGCGACTCAACCAGGATGTCCTCAGGCCAAGCAGGGCCCGAAACGCATACATCGGACGCCCCAAATGAAATACAGAGGCCCCAATACCCAACAATCCCAAGACGAGTACGGCACTCAAATGCAGCGGACGAACCGATGTGGCGATGTTTTCGCGAAACAACGAAAAGTAGGAATACATCACCTGCTCCACAAGGAATGCCCCCACCGACATCTGCGTGAACACAAGCATGAAGACGAGTGGCAGGTGGGCGTACGCCCGCTGGACCGAGAAATAATCTGCCGGCAGCGCGTTACGAGGGAGCGGACGGCTCGATTTGTAAATCGTAGTGGGGACGGTGTAACCGGGTTCCGGTGCCGCAGGCAGAAACTGGGTTGCCTCGCTCTCGTCTAGAAGAGTTTGCTTGTCTACGAGCCGAATGCGAATTGCCTGATTAGGACAACCTTGAACGCAGGCAGGTGCTTCGCCAACCTCCAATCGTTGATGGCACATGTCGCATTTACGGACAATCCCTTTCGACTTGCTGTACACGGGTACATCGTAAGGACATTTAAGTGTGCAGTATTGACAGCCAATACATTGATCGCTCAAGTGCTGCACAATACCGGTGGAGAGATCTTTTTCGTAAGCCTCAGCAGGGCAACCTACAAGACACGCAGGCTCAATGCAGTGATGACATGCAGTCGTAACATGCTGCAGGAACGGCGACTCGCTCGTTCCACCGATAAGTTGACCGACGTTGCGCCATAGCTCCGTTTCCTCCAAGGCATTGAGCGAATGGCATGCGACAACACATGTCTTGCACCCGGAACAGATATCGAGGTCGACTTCAAAAGCGTATTGTTGCCCCGCCGGAGGTGCAGTAAGTGGAAGGAGGTCGCGATAGTATTTTGCCTCCGCTGGCACGCTGTTGGTCTGGTGCGTTTGTGCAAACCGACCAGCGGCCGAAAGGGACTGCTGCTCGTCGAGCAAGTCATCGGCAAATCGACTTAGTGCATCGTTGTGACCATCTGTGATTGTCGGCATCATCCACTTCCGTCCGATCGCGTTACTGTGGGTCAGGCAGCTAGAAGTCCAGCAGCGTCCTTGTTCTGTTCCCGTTTGGCGAGAGCTCGGGCATATTCTTTACGGGCGGCGGTTTCGGCTTCCGGTGAGAAAGTGACTGCGAAGACGCAGAACGAAGCGGCAGTGACCAAGCCACCCAGAATCAACAGCGCTGTGGGCCAAGCCGTAGTGCCTGTAAACAGCAGGCCGGCAGCGACCGCTCCGACATTGCCGCCAGCGCCAACGATGCCTGCAACCGTGCCCAAGGATTTGTTGTTGACAAAGGGCACAACAGAAAACGTCGCCCCATTGGACATCTGTACAAATAGCCCAAACAGCATCAGTGCCGGAATGGCGAGCGTTAATACCCGCATCTGTGAGAAGAACATCAGCGTCAGCCCCTCACAGAACAGGACCATAAATAGCCACATCACGCGGCCACGTAGCCCCACCCTGCCGCTGAAAGTATCGCTGATCATGCCTCCGAGCGGTCGCGCAAAAACATTCATGCCACCGTACAAGAACGCCATGGCGCCAGCCAAAAACAGGCTCAACTCGAAATAATCGGCGAAGTAAAGCGCAGCGATGTTGCAAATCGTAAGCTCAATACCAAAACAGCACCCATAGATTAGCGAAAGTGCCCAGACGCGATGATCTTTGCATACCTCAACGAATGCGCCTTTGGCTATTTTTGTCTTGGGTAACTTGCCGACAGCGCGAAGCTCTTTAAAATTGCCATCCGGGGTATCTTGCGTGAGAAAGAAATAGGCAATCCCCATCAGCAAACAGACGATGCCAACCGCTAACATCGACAGCCTCCATCCCAGGGCACTACCGAATCCAAACCCTGCAACAAACAGTGTAAAAATTAGCGGCATCATGAGCTGCGTTACGCCGCCACCCATATTCCCCCAACCGGCAGTGGTGGCGTTTGCCGTTCCGACAACATTCGGCGCGAACATTACCGAGGTGTGATACTGTGTAATCACAAACGATGCTCCGATGACACCGATCAAGAGGCGAAGAAAAATAAACGTCAGGGGATCTTGCGCAAGGCCGATGGCCATTACGGGAACCGAACCGAGGATCAGGAGCCAGGTGTACGAGAGTCGCGGTCCAATGCGGTCGCAGAGCCAGCCGAAGAACAGCCGCGCGATGACGGTCGCTGCTACTGACGCAATGATGCTCAGGCCGATTTGCGAGCGGGTCAGCCCCAACTCGTCGCGGATCACGGACATCAAGGGTGCAATGCCAAACCATGCAAAAAAGCAGACAAAGAACGCAAACCACGTCATGTGGAACGCCCGAATTTGGGGCATTGCCACCTTAAAAAAGTTGCTCCAGAGCGAGGTCATCTTGTTTTGAAGTTCCATGCATCACGTCCCTGGATATGTCTGACCGACCACGTTTCAATAGCGACTGAATCTGGGCGGCGCAAGCGCGCAGACCGATCGCACTCCATTGCCAAAGGCCGCCTGCGAAAAGATCGATAGCCGGTTCGGAAAGTGAACCGGAAAGAGGGGCGAATCTCGCCGCGCGTTGCCGATCTCTCTTACACCCTAGCACCATATACATTGGGACTCGCTTTTTATGCGAGTCCGCAACGAGTCCGCCGGGAGAAGTGATTTGCAAGATTCGTGCCAAACGTCTTTTTGATCGGTGCATGGCGATCGCGTGGCAGTAGAAACACTCGGATTTTGTGGCAGACGGAGGAGCATCATTTTCCTAAATACATAGAATGGAAGTGATGATTTGAAGAATAGAAAAGTAAGATTTTCGGGCAGCTGAATCCATTTACATCCCCATACCGCTTCTGAAGAGGGTGCCTCATTTTGGGGCAGAGAATGCTTACACAAAGTGCAACCGGGCCATTTCGGGGGTTGCCTGCATATAGGGGCCGAGATAAGAATAAAAGATAGACAGGCATAGCCAGCCAGTCGGGAAGCAACCAGCATCATTCGTTCCGCCAACCGGCCCTCTAGGGGTCTTAGCCGCCAAGGTGAATACGATGGAAGCAGCAACAGATCGTCTCCTCGCGCTCCGCGTTTCAGATGTGATGACCCAGGATGTTGCTCGCGTTTTTCCTTCGCACACGATGGCCCAAGCGGCAGAAATTTTCACTAGGCATAAGGTCTCTTCGGCGCCCGTGGTTGACGAGTCGGGTACCTGTATCGGTATCCTCAGCGCGACAGATTTTCTCAGCCGCGATCAGGAGGCTCGGGGGAGAGAGGGAAATCGGGCGGAAACGGTACTCGATTGCATGACACCCACCGTGTTTTCGGTGGCTCTCGGCTCATCCCTGCTTACCGCGGCTCGGGTCATGGACGACAAGCACGTCCACCGCCTTCCGGTGATTGACGAATCGGGCTGTCCGGTAGGGATTGTGAGTACGATGGATATCGTGGCCACGATGATCAACGCGATCGACGAGTTAAAATCGTCACTGTCAAATTCTTGATGGCGGTTGTGTTCTGCTTTGCGCCAATCTTCTCGATTTTTCCATCCTTATGGACGCTATTGGGCTTTCGATGCCTGGAGATGCGTATCGAGAAACGCCACGAGGTCTTTCCAGTATGTGGCGCGGACTTTGAAGAACAGTTGGTGTCCATCGCTTCGGTAGGCCGGATAGACCGTTAGCTGCGAGTCGGCTCCGACCTGCTTGAGTCGCCCATTGATCGTTCGGGCTATCTCCACATGGTCAGCCTGTGCCGAATCGTTGCCCGACACAAGGATCAACGTGGGGGCGGTGTTCTTTGTCGCTGCCGCTAGGGCACGGCTGAGTGCACCGCGTCCGGCGGCGGGGGCCATGAGGATCGCGGCGCGTAGCTCAGGAGACTTGACCGCAGCGATCAGGGCGAGCAGCCCTCCGCGGGAAAAACCGACTACCGCCACCCGCTTCGGATCGACTCGATCGAGCTTGCGAAGATATTCGAGTGCACCACGGGTCTGAGTAATCTCCGCTCGGAGTGTGTTCTGCTTTAGTCGCATCGGTGCCAAAGCGACATAGCCTGCGCGTGCCAGTGCGGCGAGGGACTGCTGCGGATCGCCTCCCACGATGCCCCCCCGCCCGCCGTGCAAAAAGAGGACTGCCGGGCAGGGCCCCTCTCCCTCCGGTTCGGCCAGATACGCTTCGGTCCGTTGCCCGCCGGAAGGAAGGATGATTTTTCGAGCCGCGGCGGCCGCATCTCTACCGTTGGCGATCAGGAGGATGCAACTGGTAAGGAGTGTGATGGTGGCGGTCATTTGAGGCTCTATTCTATCGATCGCACTGGCCAAGCAGCGGAGCATCAAACCCCGCGGCCGGTAAAAAGTTGTCCATAGATTCCCATTTGCTACGGCAATTGGAGAAGGTATAGACAGTGGGAAAACGCCATATTTGGCGGTTTTTTTTGAAAAAAATGCCAGAATGGCCTTGCTGTCGTGTACTGTGTAGTATATACTACACTGTCGATGCAGATTTCTTCTCCTGGGCCAAAGGTTTTTATGAGCGATCTGGGCGATTACCTCCGCAAGCAAAGGGAGCAACGTCGGCAGAGCGACCCGCAGTTTTCGCTTCGCAAAGTTGCCCAGAGGATTGGGGTGCAGCCCTCCTACCTGAGCAAGGTGGAACGCGGTTCGGAGGGTTCGCCTTCGGAGGAGACGCTCCGGCGGTTGGCGGAAGATTTGAACGAAGATGCCGATATCCTTCTGGCTCTGGGAGGAAAAATCTCCACCGATCTGGCAAGCATCATCCGCAAGCGTCCGAAGTTGTTTGCCGAATTGATCCGGGACCTGAAAGATATACCCGATCACGCGGTGCTTCGCATTGTGCGTGAAGTTCGGGATGGAAATTGGTAATATTAACGATAGGAGGGGACAGATATGATTGGACTAAGTCACGATTCACTCGAGTTTAGTTTTCCGGAGGTACATCCTGAAGCTAAGCTGAACATACAATTCCAGCGGACGTTGCGGATACCCGATGATGGTACCGACTACCCGCTTCCGGCGGGACTCGGCGAGTTTCCGATCGAGCATGTCGATGATTATTTGCGTACCGTTCCCGACCGCTGGCTTGAGCATGGCGGTGTCATGTTGCCGATGTACCAATCCGAGGCAATGTGGATCAATTTTCAATCGACATTTCTAACGGACCACGATACCTGCTATCCGTTTGCCGTTAAAATTGCCGCCGGAAAAATCGATGCGGTGACCGGGAAGCCGTGGACAAATCACTTGCGGCGGCAGCCGCAAAATTATCTCCAGGTGCCGTCTCAACCATGGCTCGATGGTTTTAGCATCGAGCAGGGAGTGATCCGCCAATTTGTGGCGATGCCGCTTGGGGGCGGTTACACGGCGGAAGAGCAGATTACCGGTGGGGCTGAATTTGGTGGTTTGCAGATCATGGTCATGCCGATGCGACGCAAGGCCTTTGAGCGATACCATCCGGTCGTCCAATCGTTTCAAAAAGCTGTCCGGCAGACCGCCGAAGTGCATTGTTTCTCGCCGCCTCCTTGTTCCTTTTTAGAATCTGAGATGGAGATGGGCCTCGGCGCGGGTGGGCGGATGCGACAGCAAATCTACGATGATCAATACAAGCTGGCCGATTGGGAGACCAAACAGAGTAGCCGCTGTTTTGTCCATCTAACCAATTCTGAAACGTGGTGCCAGATTACCGGTAAGTACCCGCCGACGAAGCCCCCGACGGCAACGTCGTACGAACAAGCCGGTATGCCCTGGTTTGATTGGTACGAAGACAAACCGGCAGTCGGTGGTTCTGCCACATTGCGTTCATTAAAGTCTGTCGTGCAGGTAGATAAAGTAAACAATGAAAAACCGGTTATAGATAATGATCCGATCGCAATTGAAAAGGTGACCCACTTGCGAGAATCGCTTTCTAAGGGTCAGGTTCGCGAGGGCCAATTTTGAAGTTGGCGCCGTCGTTGAAATAAACATCCGGTTCGCGGTGAGGTGCCTATCGTATCTACGGAGGGCACGTTCTCCGTCAAGACAGACCCCCTTGTCCATAAATCCTGCTGTGAATATTGTGATTTGTGGTGCGATCGGTTAAACAGGACCGGCACAAGAGTTGTATTTTCTGGCATCTGTGGAGAGTTGTGATGACAACTTGTCGAGTTGCCCGTACGGTAATGACACTTTCGATAACACTCCTTTTCGCAATCATGTTTTGCCTTGCCGGCCTCGGTAAATGGCTTGACGGCGGGGCTCCGGAGTGGTTCGTCGAACAGTTTGCCAACACTCCGCTGGGCAGTCTGCCACAGACACCAATGTATCTGGGCATCGCTCTGGGCGAGTCGTTGCTCGGCCTCGGTGCCGTGGTGAGCCTTTTGAAGGGCGAGTGGCTCCGGGGGCGTGCGCCTCTGTTGAAACTCACGCTCGCCGCATCCCTGTTGATGTTTGTGGCCCTCGGATTCGGTACACGCATTTCGCACCAATACGAAGATGCGGCATTCCAGTTCATGTATTTTACCGGCACACTGCTGGCCCTGATAATCGTCGATCGTGACGACCGGCTGGCTGAAACAAGCGAGGCAGACAGGACAAACTCATGAAACGACAGGTTCCATTTGGCAAACCCCTTCGGGCTTTGCTCGTGCCGCTCATCGCCTTTCTTTTTCCGTTGGCGATCAGCGCAGCTGAGCAATCCACCGTATCGACCTTTCTAGCGGCGGCCGCAGAGGTGAATATTACGCCCGAGATTGGTGTGCGGCTCACCGGACCCGGCGAGCCAAGTACCGGCGTGGCGGACGAACTCTTTGCCCGAGTGTTGGTCCTCAGTGACCGGCGGCAGCCGGTGGTGATAGTAACGGCCGATCTGGTGGGTGTGGAGATTGCCTACGCCGAGGCGGTCGGTAAGGCGATCGAGAAAAAAACCGGCATCCCGCACGGGCGGGTGATGTTCAACTGTTCGCACACGCACAGCGGGCCCGGCGCGTCTCTGCCTGCGGATGATTCGGAAAAATCATACGGCCGCGATGTACTCGAAAAAGTGGTCGCTGCTACGGCCGATTGTGTCGATCGGCTCGAACCGGCCAGGCTGCGGGCAGGGCGAGAGGCGGCACAGCTCGGTTTCAATCGCCGCATGCCGCACGGCAACAATATTACGATGGCCCCCAATCCGCACGGGTCGGTCGTCCCCTGGGTCGATGTGTTGGGCTTGTATCGCAAGGACGGAACGCGGATTGCAATCCTCTTTTCCTATGCGGCCCATCCGGTGGTGATCCACTCTGCGAGCACACTCATCAGCGCCGACTATCCCGGTTTTGCCGTGGCCCACCTGCAGCGGATGCTCGGCAGTGGGGATGGTGCGAGTCGCGTTTTGATGTTCGCCCAGGGTTGTGGCGGTAATGTGAATGCCTTTCCACTCAAAGGGGGCCTGAAGGCGTGCAGTCGTACCGGGTTGGTGCTTGCCCAGGCAGTAACCCGCATTTTCCTCGAAGATGTCCCTCCTGCCCCGATTCGAGCAGCATCGCTCACCGTGCACTTGCCGCTGCAGATGGCGCCACCTGTGAAAGAGTGTGAGCGAATGCTGGCCGAATCGCCCGACGATCAGCGACTCGTGGAGTTATTGCAGATAGCCAAAGAAAAAAAACAGCGAACCATGCCCTATCCAATCCGCGGGTTTGCCTTCGGGAAAACGCTCTGTATTCTTTCGCTTCCGCACGAAAGCTTTTGCGATTATCAGTTGTGGGCCGATCGGGAGTCGCCCTATCGCGATACGCTCGTCTTCGGGTACACCGGGGGCGTACATGCCTATGTCGCCACGGCCCGCGCGTATCGCATGGGCCTGCTCGGGGGATACGAGGCCTCGCCGCGACGAAGCGGGCTCAACAGCCGTTACCGGACGCCACCGGAACCGGTTGCCGAGCAGATCATCAAGGGTGGCATCACCGAAGTCTGGCGATTGCTCGACCCATCCTCCCGCCCGTAGTGTGCCGGATCGACCAGACAGATCAAAAGATTCGCGAGCAGGGCGATTGCCAACAGGCCAGCCATTACCAACATTGTCGAGTTGTAGACGGTACTCATCGGATCGACCGTACTGATCGTGGCGACGATTCGTTTCTTGGACAAAAGTGCCGGCATGAAACAGCTACCGCATCAAACGTGAACCATGCAGGGGAACAATGAAGTTGCAGGATGGAAGTCAAGCGAGAAATTTGGCAAACACGTTGCGGGTCATCCGTAGCACCCGTGGATCGGGGCCTTTGAGCTGGTCGGTGACCCGGTAGTGGCCGGGCGGGATCGCCAGACCATCCCACCACCACCAGGTGGAGGCATTGAAAACCCAGTTCTCTTTTTTGCCAGGGTAGATCGTGGCGTGGTAGTGGCCATCGCCACCCAATCCGTCGCTGACCTTGCCGCTTGCCACCACGCACAGCCCCGGAACATCTGCCGGGCCACTGTTCCACTCCCATCCGATCAGTCCGGAAATCCGCTCCCCCATCTGCATCCCGGTCCCATCGTACAGCCAATGGTCGGGGTCGCGGCAGATCCAGTCGGCAATCCCCATGTAAGGGTAGACGTTGCGCGCACCGATCAAGAGTCCTTCCGATGGAGCGAGCGTCGGCAACTGCTTGGTACCCGGATAGCGGGCCAGACACTCGGCGAGCGCTTCGGGCGTTTCGGCCTCGTCGCTAAGTGGTCCGAAGAGGCCTTGCCGTGTGATCTTGCGGTGTTTTGCGCCGCCGACTCCAGGGAGAAACGGGACCACGCACCAGCAGGTGTCGCCGCTAAAAAATGCCGCATTCATTCCCGCATCGACCGCCTGCCGCACGTTGTCGAACATCGCAAGCGACCAGTACTCGTCATGTCCGACCGAGAGAAAACTCCGCCCTCGTCGCAGCCCCTGCCGGTCGGTGTGCGTATCGAGCGTGCTGATGTAGGAGACATCATACCCTTCTTTTTCCATCCAGTAGGCGAGAGGGTATTCCCAGAGAAAAAACTCACCGCTGCCGAGCGTTAATGGCGCCCGATGGCCGTGCCAGTTCCACGCATAGGGTCGGTCCCAACTGACCTCGACGCCCGGACCGCAGTAGGCTTGTGGGTGCTTGCCATCGTTGTAGAGCGAATAGCCGCCCGGCCAGAGGTTGTAGGCAAGCCAGGTAGCGTCGCTTACTTGGAACAGAAAGTCGCACGCCCGATCGTCCCGCACGATGAAGATTACATAGCTTTGAGCGCCCTCTTTTTCAGCGGTCAGCTTGCCGACATAGACCCCGCTGAGCCAGTCGGAGGGAATCTTCAGTTGTGTCGCCACCTCCCAATCACATTCGCGGAGCCGCTGCTCGCCCACGGGAGGAATAGCCTGCGGACTACCGCGAAACGGGCCGAGAGTCGCCATGTGCCGGCCCCCTTTGCCCTGGTAGTACCCCAAACGGTAGATGTCGACCGTGAACGTCGAGGCGGGACGCGTACTGACCTTAAGATCCAACGACTCGCCAGGCCGCACGCTCGGTTTGGAGCAGAATCCCTCGATGCGTGAAGAACGGTTTGAGTTGTCCTCATCCACGATCGGCCGCGTGAGCATCCAGTCGCTCGTGCCGGGCAGGGCATTCTCTTGGCGGACCCGATCGCTCCGCACTTCGGCACCGACGGCGTTATTTTTGATGCCCACAAGTGGCAACGCGAGTGCTGTGCCGGCGGTCGCTTCGAAGAGGTTGCGCCGCGTGATTCTTCGGGCTTTGCCTCGTTTGCCGGGCATAGGTTGGCCTTCTTGCTCGGATGCCTTGTCGCAATCGCTGTCCCCATTCTCGTGCGCTTCGCAATCGGCGTCAATCGAGAGCGCGGAAGTTGGGGCCATTTTGTTGAGATTGCGGATGTTTTTCCGAGTCGTTGATGTACTCTACCGGAGAATGGGTCCCGCTGCGTAGAATGGTGTTCCACCCCGGAGAACCGAGTATGTGGAACCCTGTAGAAAACTCTTATCGCGTGCCCTTTGACGGTTCCTTTAAGATCGAACATGCCGATACCCGGCCCCCACAGAGTGGTCCTTCTCGCAAGGATTTGAAGGCACAGCTAAAGGCTGAAGTAGCCGCTGTCGATACCCTGCAGGAGATCCTCTTCGCAGAAGATCGTCAATCGCTGCTTTTGGTGTTTCAAGCGATGGATGCGGCGGGCAAAGATGGCACAATCCGTGCAGTGCTTCGTGGCCTCAATCCCGCGGGCTGCCAGGTCTTTAGTTTCAAACAGCCTTCTGCTCGTGAGTTGGACCATGACTTTCTCTGGAGAACCGCCCAGCGGATGCCCGAACGCGGTAAGATTGGCATCTTCAATCGAAGCTATTACGAAGAGGTTCTGGTCGTTCGGGTCCATCCGAAATTCCTCGGCACGCAGCGACTGCCTCCCTACAAATCACTCGAACAGATATGGGAACATCGCTACGAGAGCATCCGCGACCATGAGCAACACCTAGCGCGCGACGGCACACGAATCATCAAATTTTTTCTCCATGTGAGTCCTGATGAGCAGGGTAAACGACTGCATCGTCGTATTACGAAGCCGAAGAATCACTGGAAATTTAGTTCCTCGGACCTGGCCGAGAGGGAGTACTGGACGGAGTATATGGATGCCTATGAGGCAGCCCTGAATGCCACCTCCCGCCCGTGGGCACCCTGGTATTCCATTCCCGCAGATGACAAACCGTTTATGCGGGTCCAGGTAGCACAGATAGTACATAAGACCCTGAAAGATATGGACCCACGATACCCGGATTTGAGTGACGAGGACCGCACTGCTCTCGTAGCACACCGGGAGTCGCTTCGGCCAGAGGGTGAGGAAGACTGACGGGACTTTTGCCACTGTCACCTTAAGCCAACGACGGCACAATGATCGGCCGGATCACCCGGCAGCCGATCGAGCCGAGCTGTTCCTGGAGTTGGTCATAGACCGGTTCACTCTCGAAAGTGCCGATGATGGCCCCACCGGAGCCGGCAAATTTTGCGGTCGCGCCCGCCTCGCGGGCAAGTTCGACCATTCTCAATTGTCCGCGGGCAATGTTGCAGATACTTTGCCGTAAATCAAAATTGGCGTCGATCAGTTTTCCGAGTGCTGGACTATCTTTGCGCTCGATCGCACGAGTCGCCTCGTCGGTAAGTTCCGCAAAGCGGGCCATCGCCTTCACGACATTTTCATCGCCCCGCTCGAAACGGGCGCGCAGGTCGTTGTGGACCACCTCGGTCGGCTCGCTTTCCAGTGTGCTATAGGCCACGTAGAGCGAGGATAGACTCGACGGATCGATCGGTCGGTAGCTGCCACAGGAAAATCCCTGTTCGACCCTCATCTTTTCCTGGGCAAAGTCCATGAATACTGCCCCCTGATAAATTTGGGCGACGCGGTCCTGCAACCCGGCACCAATTCCAAGTTCCTGGGTCTCGACCGCAAGGGCAAGAGATGGTTGGACAATGATCGGGATATCGATTTTGTAGAACTCCATCAGGCAGCGGAGTGTCGCCACGATGATCGCGCTCGAACCGGCCAAACCGACCTGTCGGGGAATGTTGCTCTCGTAACGGACCGAAAAATTCTGCTTGTGGAGCGGAAGATTTTGAGTTTTGCAGTAGTCGACAAAAATTTTAATGGTCGCCTTGACCAGTCGCACGCCGCCGTAATAACCGTGCATTGCCACATCGGTATTGAGTTCCTCAATCGAGTCGAAACGGCTGCGGTCCTCCTGACTCCAGATGATTTCAATTTGATCCCACTCGTACAGCGTGACCTGGGCCCAGAGATTGCCCAGGCCTAAGGAGATTGTTTTACCGTGGTAGCCATCTGATGGATTACCCATCAGTCCAGCGCGGGCATACGCCTTTTTCCGAATCAGTTCCATCGTTGTGCCTTCCGGGAGAGGCTTATATATAGCTCTCGAGTATTTTTCCAGTCACTTTACGGAGTTGCGGCCCATATTTTGGATCGGCCATGGCAAATTCGATGAACGCTTCGAAATAACGTTCAAACGATCCGATATCGAAACGTTTTTCGTTGGTAGGTAGTCGGACCCCAAGTACTTTGCCCCCATCTGCAATCAACGTTCGAATGGCGTCGGTCAATTGGATCTCGCCATTTTTCCCCGGTTCGGTATGTTCCAGATAATCAAATATTTTTGAATTGAACACATAGCGGGCTGCCACTGCCAACTGGCTTGGAGCTTCGTCGACGAGTGGCTTTTCGACCAAGTCACTGAGTTCAAAGAATCCATCTGTCTTGTTGCAGGGTTTTGCAATGCCGTAGTGCACTACTTCCTCTCGATCGACTTCTTCAAAAGCAATCACCGCATCAGCCTGGGAAGATTCAAATTCATGGATCATCAATTTCACGATTTGCGACTGGCCGTTGACGCCAATGATGGAGTCTCCTAGTGCGACCACAAAGTTCTGCCCGTCAACCAGCGGTTGGGCGCAGAGAATCGCATGCCCCAGACCGAGCTGTCTCCGCTGTCTGGTGTAGAAAAATTCTAACTGATCGCGTTCGAAGGCCAGGTCTTGCAGGAATTCTTCTTTTCCGGTCTCGCGCAGGTGAGTAATCAATTCGCCATCGATATCAAAATGATTTTCGATTGCGGTCTTGCCGGGACCGGTCACGAAGACGAGTCGATGGATATCGCATCGGTACAGCTCCTCAGCAACATATTGCACCACCGGTTCCTTGCCCACAGCGAGCATTTCTTTCGGTTGGCTTTTCGTGAGGGGTAGCAGGCGGGTTCCGCGACCAGCGACTGGCACAACGGCAAGGTCAATTGACATTCGTTTTTACCCTTATATCTTGAAGAGGAGTATTCCTGGTGGTCGGCGGTGTCTCTCCGGGACGATAGAATCTAAAGCGGGCGATTATAACTCCAAAACAGGTTGCTCAACAGGATGATTTTCCTGACTGTGGCAGGCTCGGTGACGGCGGCATTATGGCATCTACCGCAAAACAGCATGAAGAGCAAACTGCCCTGCCAGGGCATCTCGCAGGCCATGAGGAAGAGTTTTGCGTCTCGTTTCAGAGAGACTTCCCATTTTTGTGGCTCCTGACTCTTGTGGGGCCTCCGCTTCTTACCGTCGTGCTGCTCGTTGTGATTGGTGTCTCTGCAGGCTGGCTTTTTGTTCGCAAGTTGGTACTTACCGGTTTTTTCACTTTTTTTCTTTTTGGAAAATTTGTGATTCTCGGTGGCGATGGTTCGGCGGCTGCCAATTCGTTTTTAACCCCGGACCAACTTTTTCTTCTGGTCCTCTATATGGATCTGATGACGGCCATGATGCTGGTTTTTCACGCTGGATTTTTGTTTCGGATTCCGTACCTTGGCCACCGGCTGTTGCTGGTTGCCGAAGATGGACAATTTATCCTGCAACTGCATCCTTGGATGCGGAGGGCTACCTTTGTCGGCATTACTCTTTTGGTGATGTTTCCTCTCGCCGCAACCGGCGCGGTCGGAGCGGCCATTTTCGGGCGTCTCCTGGGCATGTCTCGGATTGCAACCTTTTTTGGAATTTGTCTCGGTAGCCTACTCGGTTGTGGCGCGATGTATTACGGTTCTTTCTTGATCAATCAATATTTGGATCGGAACAACCTGTTGCTGACCGTTGGCGGTATTGCAGTGATTGTAGCTGTGATTTTTCTATTAAATTATCGCTACCGGCAACTGAAAAAGCGTGCGCGGCGGTAAGTGCCGGATCGTTGCGATAGAATGAATGCCATGACGAGAGATTCTAAAAAAACACTCGTAGTCATTCCTACGTACAATGAGATTGAAAATCTTCCCGAGTTGGTTGAAGGAGTGTTTCAATATCTTCCTGAGTGTGAGATTCTCATCATCGATGATGATTCCCCGGACGGTACCGGACGGTGGTGTGACGAGTATGCCCGAACCGACCGGAGACTGACGTGTCTGCATCGCGAGGGAAAGCTGGGTTTGGGCTCAGCGCTGCTCGCTGCGATGCGTTTCGCCCTGGAAAACGACTATACGTTCACCATGACGATGGATGCCGACCTGAGCCATCCGCCGCGCTATCTGCCAGACATTCTTGCGAAAATAGAAGCCGCCGAGAAGCCGCCGGTCGATGTTGTGATTGGTTCTCGCTACGTTCCTGGTGGAACGATCCGCGGTTGGTCTTTATGGCGGCGGCTGATGAGTTTTGCAGTCAACTTCTTTTCGCGATTGCTGCTGGGTCTCAAAGTCAGGGACTGCAGCAGTGGTTTTCGTTGCTATCGGACAAAGGTGCTAACGTGTATCGAGAGCGGCCAGATTCGATCCAAGGGATACTCCTTCGAGGAAGAAATCCTATGGCAGTTGCACCGGCAGGGTGCATCCTTTGCAGAAATTCCGTTTACTTTTGTCGATCGGGGAAAGGGGACTACAAAAATCAACGTCAAAGAGGCAGTCGTTGCCGGAGGAGTCATTTTGGCCTTGGCGTTTGATCGCCTGAGCGGTTGCTGCCGGAAACAAAAGACCGACCCTTGTTGATCGGCGACAAATAGACTAGATCAAGAAGGTTCCATTTTACGATTGTTCCATACTGGGCTCGATGTTCCATGGCAATTCTTATTACCGGTGGCGCGGGTTTTATTGGCAGTCATCTTGTCGAGCGGTTTTTGACCGAATCGAGCGAGAAAATCGTTTGCCTCGACAATTACAACGACTACTACGATCCGGCGATCAAACGAAAAAACGTTACGGCGTTTGAAAACAATCCGCAAGTGACGATGGTCGAAGAGACCTTTTGTAACCAGGACGCCATGCACCGCTTGTTCGAAGAGCAAGAGATTGACGAAGTCTTTCACTTCGGTGCCTACGCCGGTGTGCGGCCGAGTATTGAACGGCCCCACCTCTACGAGAAGGCGAATATTGAAGGCACCCTCTGCCTTCTTGAGGCGGCCCGCGCACACCCGGTCGAGCGATTTGTACTGGCCAGCAGCAGCACCGTCTACGGGGGTGGCGCCGAAGCGCCCTTCAGAGAGGATGCGTCGATCGGCGTGCCTCTCTCTCCGTATGGGGCGAGCAAACGAGCGGCCGAACTGATGGGGCTCACCTACCATGCCCTGCACGAGGTGCCGGTGGTCTGCCTGCGCCCCTTTAGTATTTATGGCCCCCGCCTGCGGCCCGATCTGGCGATGACCATCTTCACCAAGGCAATTCTCGACGGCAAACCGCTGCCGCTGTTTGGTGATGGTTCGATCCGTCGCGATTTCACGTTTATCACCGATTTCTGTGATGGCGTACTTGCAACCCGCAATTGCCCCGAGGCGATCGGGCAGTGCATTAACCTGGGCCACAACCATCCGGTCGAGATTCGTCGGTTGATAGAAATTCTCGAAGAGGCATTGGGCGTGAAAGCGAAGATCGACTATCTCGATGCGGTACCGGGCGAGATGCCCGTCACGCATGCTGATCTGAGCAAGGCCGAGCGGTTGCTCGGTTACAGCCCTCAATTCCCACTCACCGAGGGTGTTGCCGAGTTTGTGGCTTGGTATCGAGAGAATTGCTAACGCGCGGAAACCGCATCCTGCGCCGCACAGAGTTCCAATCTCTGAAAGAGCCCTCCGGTTGGGTAAACTTTACCGGCCCTTTCCGCAGAGTCTTCAAGGAAACCTGAAAACGCATCACGCCCGAAGTCAATGATCGGCCGATACTATCGATATGGGGCCGTTCAGACTCGATGCCCTAGAAAAATCAAAGATTTTTGGACGTGGAATCTTACGCATGGATGCGATCTATTCGAAGTATCGATTCGGCATCTTTCTGGTGTTTCTGTTCCTCGTCCCGATCATTGTGCTCGGTGCCAAGGCGGCCATGGAGACCAACTCCAACAAGGTGGCTGATTGGCTGCCCGAGGAATTTGAGGAGACAGAGCACCTAAAATGGTTTGCCGAGAAGTTCGGCAGCGACGAGTTGTTGATGTTCAGCTGGCAGGGTTGCACCCTCAGCGATGAACGCGTCGCCCGCGTGGCCCAAGCTCTCCGCCAACCGGCCCACGGTCCGGCCTATTTCGCCAAAGTGTTAAGCGGCCCCGAGGTGTTGGCCAGTCTCCGCAGTGAGCCCCTCAAGCTCAAAGAAAAAACGGTACTCCGCCGGTTGAAGGGTTGGCTCATCGGGCCGGATGGAGAGACGACTTGCCTGATCGCCATCATCAACAAGCGGGGGGCGACCGATCGGCACGCAGCGGTCGAGCAGGTGTTCACGACTGCCGAAACGGTAGGGGGTATCGCTCGCTCGGAATTGCACATTGCCGGTCCGACGATGGAGAGCGTAGCGATCGATGCGGCGAGCGCCGAGCATTTTGATCTGCTCACGGCTGTCTCGACCATCGCCTGCTTTTCACTAATGGCCTTCGGCCTGCGTAGTTTTTTGATTGGTCTGATGGTCTTTGGAACCGCACAACTTTGTCAGCAGTTTGCCCTGGCCATGGTGATCTATACCGGATCGCAAATGGACAGTGTGATGCTGATGCTACCCTCACTGGTGTACGTACTCTGCATCTCCGCAGGGATTCACATTGCCAACTATTATCGCGATGCGATTCGCGAAAATGGTCTCAGCGGTGCTCCGGTCCAGGCTATCCGAGAAGCCTGGGGGCCGTGTTGGCTCTCGGCAGCAACCACTTCGGTCGGTCTACTCTCACTCACCGTCAGCCTGATTGTGCCGATCCGCAAGTTCGGCGGATATGCATCCGCGGCGGTCTTGGCGGGCACAGGGATAATGATTTTGTTGCTCCCTTGCCTGCTTGCCGAATTTCCACAGCGAAAGTGGGCTGATCGACTCCGCACGCACCAACGGGCCAAACAGATGGGCCACTTCTGGGAACGCCTGCTCGCCGGTGTGGCCCGCTACCATGCAGTAATTGTGTTAGTTGCAATCTGCGGCGTTTTGGTCGCCGGTTGGGGCGTCACCCGTTTGCAGGCGACCGCACGACTGCACAACTTGTTTCGCGGCGAAGCAAAAATTTTGAGCGATTACGACTGGCTCGAACACCATGTCGGCCCACTGGTGCCGATTGAGGTGGTGGTCCGCATGCCTAAGGAGACATCCCTTTCGGTGTTAGGCAGGCTACAGATGATCGAGACCGTTCGACGCAGCGTGCAGCGGGTCGACGGGATTGACTGTACGATTTCGGCTGCGACTTTTGCGCCGCCGCTCCCGACGCGATCAGGGGCAGGGTGGCGTCAAGCCACGCGACGTGCGGTCTTTGAAAAAAAACTTACGGGAAACCTCGACCAATTTATCGATACCGGCTACGTGAAGATCGACGGCGAGGAACAGCTTTGGCGAATCAGTGCCCGCGTGCGGGCAACAGAAAATCATGATTACGGCACGTTACTGGCCGGGTTGGAAAGCCGCATTGCGCCGATCCTCGTCCATTACCAAAAAACACTTCCCGCTATTTCGGCCATGTACTGCGGTGGCGTGCCGCTGGTCCACAAAGCGCAGCATCAACTGATGGACGACTTGATCAATAGCTTTATCGTGGCTTTTGTGATTATCGCCACCATCATGGTTCTCGTCTTGAGAAATGTTCGTGCCGGATTGGTGTCAATGATCCCCAATGTGTTTCCTGCCTTTGTGGTATTCGGCGCCATGGGCTGGGCTGGCTTTGAAATCGAAGTTGGCTCGATGCTCACGGCGACCGCCGCACTCGGGATTGCTGTGGATGATACGCTGCATTTTATCGCAGCCTTTGGACGTGCACTGCGGGCAGGAGCCTCGCGACGTGAGGCGGTGCTAAATGCCTACCACCGTTGTGGTGCTGCCATGATTCAAACATCACTGATTTGCGGGTTGGGATTGTTGGTGTTTGCTTTTAGCTCCTTTGCACCGATTGCCAGATTTGGCTGGCTGATGGGGGCGATGTTGGGCACCGCTTTAATTGGTGACTTGATCATCTTGCCGGCAGTTTTAATGAGTCGGTTGGGCAGTGTGTTTGAACCTGCCCGTCCCTTGCAGTCGCCAGGCGACTCTACAGAGACAAAAAAAGCTGCCTAACCCATTCACAGGTTGGTGCGCCCGCCATGGATAGGACTGCAGTCGGCCTTTGCAGGTGAACCAATAATCTTCAAAGCAGATCGATGTTGTTGATGCCGCTTTGAAGTCGTGATCATCGATGCAGTGAATAGGGCGCCGGGTGTGGTGCGCATCGGTCCGGAAAGATGGCGATGGTTGCGCTGTTGCCGGGCACAACGTTTTAGCCTCCTGACCGTCCTCTGGTAATCGGGTTGCCGGTATACCCTAAAAATGATGGCGCTATCGCTTGGCCGGATGTATTGTCGTTTCTGTTTCCGTTACGATAGGGGCTTTGCTTGTTCTGTCTGAATTCGGAGTTCTTGCCAAACGTTGCCGAATGTGTTTTTGTTGCGGCAAGAAACGACCTATGACCTACCAACAGCTTATCGCCCTCTTGCCATGCCATAGCCTGGATGATTTCCCGTTTTATCTCGAGGGATCAGCAGCAGATCAGGTGCTCGATTCCTATACGGCGCTCTGGCATCCGGCACTGATTGCCCATGCGCAATGTATGCCGACGTGGCGGAGGAACGACGATGGTGAAGAAAAATCGTGGGAAGGAGCCTTGGTAACGATGCCTCAAGTGTGTCGTGATGATATGCCGGGCTATTGGCTCGATGAACTTCGTGCGCAGGGGGCGTTTGTTCTCGATTGTGCGGAGATGTCCGAGAGAAATGAAATCATGGCGGTCGCTCTTGCGGAGGCAGATATTGCCCATTCCAGCCTAGAAGCGGACATTCTGGAAGATTTTCTTGCTCTCGGATTTTGCCATTTATTGACGGAGGTGCTGACGGTTCGCATGCGATATAGCAGTCTGCTCGATGTGGATCGCTTTACCCAATTAGTCATAGAAGCGGCCACATTTGCGATTGCGGGCGAAGGGGCGCAGGCGAAGGACTCGCTGGGAAAATGTTTCGATGCACTGACTGAATCGAAGAGTCATTATTATCCGGTCGATAGCTTTCTTTACGACTTGACGCTCTTCGCGCCGACAACACCACCGAAAACACTGGCGAGAGAAATAGCAACCAATCAACCGATGAACCTGCTAATTTCCGCTCAGGACGTACAAAGACTGCATGAATTGGATCGGGAAACGTTCGACATTCTCCATCGCGGTGTTGCAGAGGAAAACATCTGTCTCGTCGGCGGTGAAATATCGGATGAATCACCACTATCGCTACTTTCCCAGGAGGGCGCCTCTCAGGAACTGGAACAAGGGATTTCCTTGTACGAACAGTATTTGGGGGTGCGTCCGTTCGTGTTTGGCCGCCGACGATTTGGTCTTAGCTGCAATTTGCCACAACTACTCTCTAAATGGGGTTTTGTAGGAGCGCTCCATTACACACTCGACGGGAATCGATCTCCTGAAAGTTATCATGGGTCCATCAATTGGCAAGGAACGGACGGAAGTGAATTGAGCGCGCTGGCCCGCACACCGCTCGATGCACAGAAGAGCGAGAGTTTTCTTTCGTTGCCTCGGCATATAGGCGATGCAATGGATAATGATCATATGGTGGCAATCGGTTTTGCCCATTGGCCTCAGTTTGTAAGCCGCTGGTATCGGGACCTTCAACGAATCGCGAAATACGGAGCTGTCATGGGGAAATTTGTCACGCTTAAGGAATGCTTTCGGGAAAGCAATGTGATGTCCGGGGCCACACAGTTTGAGGCGGATGACTACCGTAGTCCTCTTCTCCGCGAGTCCGCAGCAGCGGGAGTGCCTTCGATTTCACCTTTGGTAACTCAAATCAAGGCCGAGGCATCGACGCGGGCTGCAGGTGTGTTTTGCGCGCTTGCGGCCCTATTGTCCGGTTCGGACCAAAGCCGATCTGAAAATATGCCCCAAGCAGATGCGGCCCTTTTAATGTCCGAGGCTTTGCCTCGCACCAAGGGCAATGCCCAAGAGGGTTATCTGGTTTTGAATCCTTATGGTTCTCCGCAACCGGTAGTGCTGGAAACGGACCTTAAATCACCACCGCAAATTACTGGTGCAGTGAAGGGAGCCGCTGAGCGGAACGGCCACCAAGAAGTACTTCTTGAGGTGCCACCCTTTGGGTACGCCTGGGTCTGCGGGGACAGTGGCAGTTGGTCGCCGGCAGCGGGCAAGCCTCTCTATGAGATGAATCTGTTACGAAATGAGTTTTTTGAAGTGCATGTCGATGCTCCAACGGGAGCGATCAAATCGGTCTACACCCAGTCGTACCGTGGAAACATTCTCTCGCAGCGGCTCGCCCTACGGATGCCACAGGCCTTGCCGGGCCACGCCCCCGTCTACTCGACGATGGAGGCAGATGATGTTGTTTGCAGTTACAACGGGCCCTTTGTCGGCTCCATCACCAGTCGGGGACGGCTGCTCGATCCCGATGGGGCACTGGTTGCACGATTTGAGCAGACAGTGCGTGTGATGTGCGGATCGCCGATTATCTACATGGATGTTCTGCTCGATCCGATCGTTCTTCCAGAAGACAATCCCTGGCAATCCTACTATGCCTGTCGCTTTGCCTGGCCCGGATCGGAGATTTACCGGAGTGTCGGAATGACACGTTTGCGTACACACCGAAGGCGTCTGGAGGCACCACACTACTTGGATTTGCAGAGCGGGTCGTTGAACGTAACGCTTTTGAGCAATGGATTGCCCTACCATGTTTCAGTAGACGATGGTCAAATAGATACGCTTCTGATCGCTCCAGGTGAAACAGCACGTCGTTTCCAGTTTGCCCTTGGCATCGATTTGCCGTCGCCTGCGAGATCCGCTTTGGCCTCTATGTCGCCACCCCAAATCCTGAAAGAAACCAAATCGGGTCCATCACCAAACTCGGGATGGCTGTTGCATATCAGTGCACCGCACGTTGTTGCAACGCATCATGAGGTGATTTCCGCCGGGGGTAAAGTTTCGGGAATGCGGCTGCGATTGCAGGAAACTCGCGGCCGATCGACATTGGTTACATTGCAAAGTTTTTGCAATATTGGGACTGCGAGAAAGTCTGATTTTTTGGGCAATACTCTCGAGAAATTGTCGCCTGACGGCGATCGAGTCACGTTGGAGTTGGTTGGCAGTGAAATTTGCGTGATTGAATTGATATGGCAAACATGATTGTCACGATTGACGGCCCTGCGGGTGCTGGAAAATCGACCGTTGCGCGAGGTCTCGCGTTGCGGTTGGGATACCAGTTCCTCGATACGGGGGCGATGTACCGAGTGGTGACGTATGCCGCGCTCCGCGCCGGGATCGATCTTTCTCAGACAAACTGTGTTGCTGACCTGGCAGAGAAGCTTCAGATCGACTTAAAGGATGAGAATGTCTTTGTCGACGGCAGCGATGTCAGCCTGGCGATTCGAGAGGTAGAAGTCACTTCTCAGGTTCATTTTGTGGCAGATAATCCAAAAGTTCGTGAGACCCTTGTGCGGTTACAGCGTCGGCTTGCCGGCGGACGCGGTATCGTCACGGAGGGCCGAGACCAGGGAACGGTAGTTTTTCCGGAGGCTCGCTGCAAAATCTTTCT
>MPMF02136758.1_pt1 | contig 26523 bp, 21 predicted proteins | sample 1617271 | NCBI WGS metagenome assembly MPMF02 (sample SAMN05944812, study PRJNA350692) | marine metagenome | biome: marine; feature: ODZ; material: water; isolation source: 120 m water sample prefiltered with 30 um filter, filtered on to 0.2 um... | place: Pacific Ocean | collected 2012-04-09... | reverse complement strand
GCATTTTTGTGCGGGATGTATTTGGAACCGGGGAAGTCGATCCGTGGGCGCTCCTTCATAAGCTTGGTGATCGGCTCAAAGGTTTTGAGAATGGCCTTGTAATCAAGGTCGTCCTTAGATTTGAATACAATTGCCTTGCAGGCTTCCGTTCCACCCGCCGACTTGGCAAGGGGAGCAAGAAGGAAATCGTTGTCTTCGACCTTCGTGATACGCGTATAGAACTTGCGAGGCGTTTTCTTGTGGCATTCCGCGCATCGCCGTTTTCGTACATCTTCAAGCACTCTGTCCAGAGTGGCTGGGCGCATCATCCTGCTGCCTGGCACATCTGGATGGCTTGTTCTGGAATCCTTGTAATAGGGAACATTCAGATCCATCCAGGCTTCGTTCATGGGTGCTTTTGGCACCGACATTCCTGCTCGCGTGGCCAACGAATCCCAGAAGAGCGTCGCGAGTATTGGGAAGCCAAGCTGGAACGCAATGCACAGCGAGATCGCGAGAACCAAAAGGATCTTCGCAGAATGGGTTGGCGCGTGCTTGTAGTCTGGGAATGCGAGTTGGCTGCCCGTCGCCGAGAGGCACTTCTTCGAAGACTGAAGAGATTCCTTTCCCTATGAACGATTCGAAGACCGCTTACCAGGGGTCCGAAACCAACCAGGTTGCTAACCCAAAGGCCCCTGTTAAACCGAGAGCGAGAGAGTTTTGGCGCGTCTCTCCGCGAGGAGCGGACTCAGCGGTGCTCGCGTGCGACGGACAGAGAACTCTCTCCAATGGAGAGGTCGTCACAAACCCTTGCAATAACGGCGGAAAACGACAAACGCCGGGAGCTCTCACTCTCGGCGTCGTGCGTTAACTGGTTTGTCGGCGGAAATTCCGCGTTTTGAAAAAGCTCCCCGAAAGGAACCCTCTTCGTAACAATACTCTCTTTTGCGGATTTCCTAAGCCGTTGAGATAAGAGTGGTTGGCGAGTTCGAGTCCCTTTCGGTCCCATCCAAAACGAAAGGAACCGCCTACGAAACCACGGCGAATCAGTTAACAGAAAAGTCGCGCACGCTGTTAACTGGATTGTCCGATTCTGGGGGTATCGAACTTCTGACAGCGGAGTTAACAGTTTTGCGTGAGCGTTACAACCGGCACGACGTTGAACCCGGATGAGTAATGGTGCAGGCGAGCATGGCTGTGCCGACTGGCCGAAGGACTCGGCCGACTTCCAAGCCAAGCCTCATTCCAGAATCCGCTTGGAGCCGGTGTTTACGGGTCGGCTGAGTTTTTTGACCCTACGGTATCCAAATCAAGACTGGGTAAAACTTAAACAATCCAAAGGAACCAGAATCGATTACAGCGTAGCCTTCCATAATAAATCGTTGAAAGAGTACCTACCCCAAAGCAAAGGCAAGCTATCTGACTTTCTCCCCGAGTTCTACCACGTGCACGGCGACAGCGACTACGTCATCGACGTCAACCTCACACGATGCTTCACGCGGGAATTGGGTAATAAGGGCCTTCGATACATCTACCGCGAATTGGATGGTGTAAACCACTCCAAGGTTTTTCAAGGCAATCCTATTAATATGGTTGTTAATGATGACGTCTTCAGGTGGATCCATGCGACGCGCAACAAGATCCTTCCCCTTAGCGAAACGGACAAGGCAACGCTCGCGACGATAAAAAGGGACGTCAGCACTATGTCAAATTCCCAGGCCATCCTCCTCATTAAGAAAGCGGCCCGCATCGGTGGTCCTCAAGCAGGTGAGGCGCTCATCAAGGCATTCGATTCCAGCCACGCCGACGTTCGCGCCGCCGCAGTCACAAGTGGTTACTCCACAAGCTATGGTCCTGCCTTTACTGCTAAACTTGGCGAATTCATCAGGGACAAAGACCCGAAAAAAGACAAGGACGTTAGCTTCAATGCCTGTCACGTTCTCGGCAGGTATGCAAAATGGCGCCAACTCGATGCCCAGAAAATCCTAACCGATGCAGTGCTCGATACATCTCTCAGTCAGTATATCAGGTTCCAACTTATCACGGCAATTTCAAGGACCTATGAATTGATGATACCTGGCAACATGCATGACGACAGGAAGATTATCCTGACACTAATCAAACTGCTAGACGACCCGGATGGGGGAGTTCGTGGTTACGCCCATATTATTCTCAAAAAAGGAACGGGTGACGTCGGAAAGTTCGACTTCAATCCCGGCCACAATAAAACGGATCGCCAAGCAGCCATAAGACGTTGGAATGATTGGGCAGCCCAAGTCACTGCCCCGCTGCTTTCCGATAATTTTGTAAAAAAGCCTCTAAAATAGTCAGCCTCAACACGACATGACTGCTGCTTGAAAAGTGATAAGAGCCTAAGAAAACCCTCTCATGAGCGTCCAATTAAAATGACCTGTATATTTAAGATGACTTTTATTGCCCATGGAGCTTTCCGAAGAATTAGGTGCAGCAGCGGCTTTTCGGCTTTTTGTTCAAGCGATTGGCCGATCGCGAACAAGCCCGTGAGGTTTTGCAACGAACCAATCTCGTGCTTTGCAGGAAGTCCTCGGCCCGGAACAAATTTCAAGGACTGGGCGATGAACCCTCAAAACAAGACGCCTAACACCCCGCCCATGCCATCCTTCTACTTCGCTGGACAGAAGAACCTGATGATCATCGCCAGGCAGATTCTGGGTAACCTTCTCACGCCAGCTGCCATTTCCCTTAAATACTTGATCCAGAGGGCCGGAGGTAACGCTGTGTCACTCGGCCATCGATTATTCTATTAGAACTGAAACAGGCGGCAATACTATGACTGACCCGATGACACCAACGGATGACCCCAATGAAGATATTCTCAAGGAGTACGGCGACGCAGATGGCGAGTTGAGCGACCAGGACAATGTGGCGCTCATTGGCGAGGCCTACGCGAAGATGCGCGAGCAGATATCCAAGATGATCATCGGCCAGGACGAGGTCGTCGAAAACCTGCTGACGTGCATCTTTGCAGGCGGGCACTGTTTGCTGGTCGGCGTCCCGGGCCTGGCAAAAACACTACTGGTCACAACACTGAGCGAGGTGTTGGATCTGGACTTCAAGCGAATCCAGTTCACGCCCGACTTATTGCCGTCAGACATCACAGGCACTGACATTATTCAGGACGACCCTGTGACGCGTGAGCGTGTCTACAAGTTCATGCCCGGTCCTATCTTTGCCAACATCATCCTGGCTGACGAGATCAATCGTACCCCGCCTAAAACGCAGGCGGCTTTGCTCGAAGCGATGCAGGAAAAGCAGGTTTCGATCGGCAGTGAGGTCTATCAACTGGAACGCCCGTTCTTCGTCATCGCCACGCAGAACCCGATCGATCAGGAGGGGACGTACCCGTTGCCGGAAGCGCAGCAGGACCGCTTTCTCTTCAATATCTTCGTTGACTACCCCGAGTTTGAGGACGAGATGGACATTGTCCAGACCGTCACGTCCGGCGCCACAGAGACGGTCAATGCAGTGGTCTCGGCCGAGGAGATCCTCCATTTTCGCGACCTGATCCGACGGACGCCTGTCGCAGACCATGTGCTGCGCTATGCGGTGACGCTGGTGCGTGCGACGCGCAACGAGAAGCCCGAATCACCCGACTTCGTCAAGGATGGGGTCAGCTTTGGGGCCGGACCGCGCGCCGGACTGGCGCTGATCAGCGCGGCGAAGGCCCGCGCAATCCTGCAGGGCAACTTCCACGCGTCAGTCGAAGACGTCATGGCGGTGGCGAAACCCGTGCTTCGCCACCGTATCGCGCCGAACTTCGCGGCACAGGCAGAAGGCGTGACATCGGACACCATCATCGAGAAGCTTCTCGAGACTATCCCACGCTTCGAGTAAGCCGTACAGAGAGATCAGCTGTGAGCAAGTATCTGGCAAAATACCTGAACCCCAAGGCGATTTCCGCGATCGGTGGATTCGTAGTCAACCCGAAGGGGCTGGTCGAGGGGAATATGGCAGGCGCCCACAAGTCACCGTTCCACGGGTTCTCCGTCGAATTTGCCGGGCACCGCGAATATCTGCCAGGCGACGATCCGAAGCATATCGACTGGCGCGCCTACTACAAAAGGGACAAGTATCTGCTGAAGCAGTACGAGGCCGACACGAACCTGGTCTGTCAGCTCTTTGTGGATGTAAGCGAGTCGATGCGCTATGGATCAAACGAGCTGACGAAGTTTGAATATGCGAACTATCTGGCGGTCAGCCTCTCCTATCTGGTGACCAAGGCCCGGGACAAGATCGGCATCGGCCTGTTTGACGACAGAATGGTGCGCTATCTGCCCCCCTCGAACTCGCTGGGATCCACCTACACCATCAGCGCGATGCTGGAAGATTTTACTCCGAGTAAGAAGTCCGAGATCGATAAGACCCTTCTGGACTTCGCCGAACGCATCGGACGGCGTCAGTTGGTGATTCTGATCTCCGACTGCCTGCTGGATATCGAAGAGCTGAAGTACGGGATGGCGCGGCTGCAATACGATCGCCACGAGATCGTGCTCATGCACGTGATGGACCCGTATGAGCTAGACTTCCCGCTCGACGGGCACATGAAGTTCAAGGGGCTGGAGGGGCTCGAAGAGCTGAAACTGCAGCCGAAACAGATTCGCAAGGCCTACCTGGAGAAGGTGAACCAGCACATACAAAAACTGCGCGCCGCCTGTGAGGCGAGCCGTGCCGAATACGTCCTCGTCAATACCGGGCGCCCCATCGAGGAGATGCTGTTCGGGTATCTGACCTCGCGCCTGACGCACCTCACACGAGGAGGCAGATCATGAAGTCCGACCATCGAACAGTGAGCGCATTGTTCGATCCATGCCTCTTCTGGCCATTCACCCTACATTCACCGTGAGATAGCATTGTTTTCATTCGTTAATCCATTCTTACTGAGCGGCCTGGCTCTGGTCAGTATCCCGATCATCATCTATCTGCTTCACCGCCATCAGGTGAAAGAGATGGAATGGGCGGCGATGCAGTTTCTCCAGGAGATCATCGAGGAGCAGCAGAAACGGCTGCGCCTGGAAGACTTGCTGTTGCTGGTGCTGCGGGTGTTGATGTTTGTGTTTCTCGTACTCGCCTTGGCGCGCCTCGGATTCAAGAAAGGCTCTGTGCCGGTGCTGGGCGACCGCGGCGACACGCTACTGGTGGTCGATGCGTCGTATTCCATGGCGACGAAGCAGGGACCGCGGACGCGCTTCGACGCGGCACGCAGCAAGGCAGATGCGATCATCCGAGAATTGCCCAAGGGCCATGGGGTGTCGTTGGCCAAAGGTTCTGAGCAGTCCGAGACCGTTCTTGGCGGGAATCTTGCCGACCATGACCTGGTGAGAGAGACGGTCAAAGAAATGCAGGTCACCGACTTCGCCGGCCGCCCGGACAAACTGGTTGGCTATATCCGGGAGTTCACGAAGAAGTCGCCGAGCGTCGACCAGACGGTGTTTCTGGTGTCCGACTTCCAGGAGCAGGATTGGGGCAACCCCAATGAAGGACTCAAGAGTGCCCTGACGGAACTGTGCAAGAAGCACACGGTCGTGTTTGTACCTGTCGGGGATGGCTCCGATGCCAACCTTTTTGCCGCCGACCTGACGCTGCTACAAGGCGCAGTACGGGTCGGTCAGACGGCCCATTTCGCGGGCTCTGTGCTCAACCAGGGTTCAGAGATCGCCGAAGACGTGCCGGTCGAGCTGATCGTGGATGGAGAAACGATCGCGACCCGGACGCTGTCGGTCGGCCCCAAGCAGACCGCCGAAGTCCTCTTCTCGCACGCCATTACCCAGCTCGGTCAGCATCGGGCCGTATTGAAGATCGGTCAGGACGCAAATCCAGCAGACAACAAGACGTATCTCTCGTTTGAAGCGCATGACCGTCTAAGGGTGCTGGCCGTTGTGGATCAGCCGCCCGCCGCAGGGATAGCGAAGCCCACTGATTTTGTGGAGCTGTGCCTCAACCCCTTCCGCGACGGATCGGAGGATCCGCGTGCGCTTTACAACTTCGTACACATCGGGATGCAGGAACTGCTGGCGGAAAACCTGTCGGAATACGAGTTGGTGCTCATTGCCGACGTCAGCGGCGTCACCACCACCGAAGCGAAGCATCTCGAGGCCTATGTTCAGGCCGGCGGCGGGGTGTTGTTCTTCATGGGCAGCAACGTCAGCCCGACGCTGTATAACGACAATCTGCACCGTAACGGAGAGGGTCTCTTCCCCTGGCCGCTTATCGATGCACCGATCAAGAATGACGACAAGAAGCAGCCGTTGCTGCTGAGTATTCAGCAAACGGACCACCCGGTATGGCGGCATCTTGTGAACGGCAAGAAGAACTACATGGACACCGTGCGCTTCTACAAGACGCTGGGCTTCAAGCCGAGTGAATCGAAACGAGCGATTTCTCTGGCCACTGTACCCGCGACCGATTCGGACGCCGCCGCCATTGCAGAATTTACGCTGGGGACAGGTAAGGTGATTGTCGTTGGTTCCAGCGCAGACCTGAGCTGGAACAATTTCGCTGCATGCCCGACCTTCGTCGCCTTCATCCAGCAAGCCCTCAAGCGACTGCGCATCCCACGGCTCGAGGACAAACAGTTTCATGTCGGTGTACCGGTCACCGAACAGGTAACGTTTGAGCAATCGCAATCGACCGGCGAGTTGATCAATCCGCAGTCAGAGCCCCGCTCTGTTTCAGTGCTCAAAGAAGGCGGTCGATACGTGATGCACCTTGGTGTCCTGGGCTATGCAGGCGTTCACACCCTACGGGATTCAGGGGCGGCGGACGACCGTGAATTCAGCGTCAACCTCAATCCGCACGAGAGCAGGATCGTGTCCATGCAAACCAGTGAGCTGTCGAAGATCTATGGGCCCATGGGCGTTGTAATCGACGGCTCATCTGATCTCTCCGTCGCCTTTGCCGACATCGGCGCCGCCTCCGGACTGTCCAACTTGTGCCTGCTCCTGGCCGTCCTCTTCTGGATCAGCGAGAACCTTCTGGCGCATCGCATTGCAAGGAGGCAGGGATGACGCAACTCCTCGATTGGCTGCTGGGCACCGAAGGCACTATTGAAGTCCTCGATTTCAATTGCGTTTTGAAGATGGGGCTGCCCGCCTGGGTCGCTGTCTTTATACTGGCTCTGGTTGCTTTCTACTCCCATCAGATCTACAAGCGTGAACGGGCCGACCTCAATCCGTCGCTGCGCCGCCTGTTGAGTGTACTGCGCTTTCTGACCTATGCGGTGCTGCTGCTGATCTTCATGAAGCCCGTCCTGCAGATGGACCGGCTGATCGAACCGCGGAGCAATGTCGCCATCCTCGTGGACAGTTCGAAAAGCATGGGGATCGTGGAGAAAGGGGCACCAGCAGCATATACCGCACTGGTGGCGAAGGCGACCGATCTGGATACGGCCCAGGCTAGCAAGCTGGACCGGATCTCCATCGCCCAGTCGATCCTCAACCGCGGGCGAAACGACCTGCTTGCGGAGCTGAAGGACAACTACTCGGTCCAGCTGTACTCGTTCGACAAGGAGGTCGTAGCGAACGGCGTCCACGAAGAAGACGGCGCAGCGATCATGCCTCAGGTGACAGGCGAGGTCACGCAGCTTGGAGCGGCCATCCGCCAGGTCGCTCAGGACTTCCGCGGACAACCGCTTGCCGGTATCGTCGTGCTCAGCGACGGCGGCAGCAACAAAGGCGAGAGCCCCGAGGTCGTCGCGCAGGAGCTCGGATCGCGAGGGGTCCGCGTGTTCCCAATCGGGATCGGGGTGCCCCAGGCTGTCGACATCAAAATCATCGACGCCAACATCCCCGAGCTCATCTTCAAGGACGAAGAACTCGCCGTCGAGGTGACCCTTGAGGGCACGTCTATCGCGGGAAACAGCGTCAGTGTGGACTTGTTTCTCGGCGACGAGAGAATCGGCGGCCGGGATGTCGAAGGCAGGGACGGGGTGTTCAAGGAGAACTTCGTTATCCGTGCCGAGACCGCCGGGGACTTCACGTTCCGCGCCACGGCGGCAGGACAGCCCAACGAGTATTTCCTGGAGAACAACGAGAAAACCAAGCAGATTCGCGTGATCGACAACGCCATCCGCATCCTCTTCGTGATTGAGAATCCCAGCTGGGAGTACCGATACCTCAAGGGGCTGATCGAACGCGACCGCCGTGCAGAGGCAAAGGTGTTCATACGCCGCGGCGACCCCGAGCGCGCTCGAACCGACGACCAGTATCTGTCGCGACTGCCGTTCGACACGATCTCGCAGGACTTCGACTGTCTCGTTTTCTGCAATATCCGGGCTGACTACTTCGACACGGAAAAGATGCAGAAGATTAAGAAGTATGTGACTGAGGACGGCGGCGCATTGATCATGATCAGTTCGACTTCCGGAACCCCCGGCAGCTTTGCGGGAACACCCATCGGCGACATGCTTCCCGTACAGTTTAGCGCCATTGCCGAACACGAGAGCCTCGACCTCGACCAGCGCTTCACCCGTCCGTATCCGTTACGCCTCGCACGCGAGGGCCAGTTTCACAACATCACTCGGCTTTCTGCGCTGCCCGACGAGAACGAAGCACTGTGGGCCCAGCTGCCGCCGCAGTACTGGTACTACAGCGGTATCAAACGCTTGAAACCCTCCGCCATTGCCTTGGTGGAGCACGGCAAAGCAGTCAACGAGTATGGGCCGATTCCGCTGGTGGCGACCCATCGTTTCGGCAAGGGGCAGGTGCTCTTCATGGGGCTTAACTCGACCTGGCGCTGGCGGCACAAGGTGGGCAACCGCTACACCAACCGGTTCTGGATCCAGACAATCCAGTTCATGGGGCTGCCGCACCTGCTGGGCAATATGAAACGGGTGCAGCTGATGAGCCAGGGGCGCAGCTTCTTCGTCGGGGAACGTATCGATATCACGGCCAAGGTTCTCAGCGAGAACTTCACGGCCGTGCGCGACGACTTCGTGACGCTGGTCGCATCGAACAAGGAGACCTCCGAGGAGAAAACGTTCAAGATCCAAAGAAATCAGGCGAAGGAAGGCTTTTTTGCAGGCACGGTTCATCTGCAGAAGGGGCTTTGGGAGGTGTCGGTAGACGGGCATGCCGAAGAAGACCGCCTGACGTTGAGCATACGTGAGCCGCACTACGAATTTGAGAAGCCGGCGATGCAGCAGGCAAGTCTGATGGCGATTGCCGATGCGTCCGGTGGCCAGTTCATCACTCTTTCCGACGCCGGGTCGTTAGCCGACCGCATCAGCCAGGCGGTGCAGCCAATCCGGTCGCCTGTCGAGAAGTCCATATGGGACACATGGCTGATGCTGCTGATTATCACCTTCACCGTATCGCTGGAATGGTACCTCAGAAAGCGAGTTGACCTGCCATGAGTCGTGTCAAGCAACATCCTCAAAGCCAACAGCTTGAACAGGCCCTGCTCGAGCTTGGGCTTCGCATGCGGCGTCAACACCTCTATCGCGGCCTCATCCAGTTGACCTACACGGCATTCGCCGGGCTCGTTGTCTTCTTCCTCGTCGACTGGTTGACCAACATGCCGTACGCGGTGCGGCTTTGCGCTTGGGTCGCGGCGCTGGTCTACGGAATAGTCTGGTTCATCCGCAAGCCGCTGCGCACCAGCCGGCAGCCTGTAGACGTGCAGCAGATTGGTCTATTGATCGAACAACGCTTCCCAGAACTACATAGCCGGATGATCTCCACACTCCAGTTCCAGAGTGAGGACGGCGTCGGCAAGGCAATGTCCGTCAACTTGGTTGAGGGTGTGCTGGATCAGACTTTCCACCAGCTGCCCAACATCAAGATGGACAGCATCGTCGATATGGCAGCACTGAAACGCGGCCTCAAGTACCTGGGGATATCGATCCTGCTCATCGGTGCAGCCGGAGGGATCGGGCAGGCGTATTTTGGCGCCTTCATCCAGCGTCTGGTCATGCCGAGCGCCGAGTACCCCACCAAGACTCAGATCGTGGAAGTCAATGCGCCGGAAGTGATCCCGATCGACACTCCCTTCAGCATGCACATCCGTGCAGGCGGCCGTATCCCGCCTGTCGGCCATGTGGAGGTGCAAAACGAAGAGGGCTTCACCAGCACCATGGAGCTCTCTCTCGATGAAGAGGGGGGCGACCAGTTTACCGTTGAAATGCCGGGACTCTCAGAGCCGGTAACGTACATCATTTACCTGGGGGACGACCAACATGGCCCCATCAGCCTGACGCCCGTTGCCCGGCCGCATATCAAAGCGCTGACCCTCGAGGTCGTGCCCCCTGCCTACACAGGAGAACCCCGTGAACAGTTGCAAACCGGCAGCGCCCGGATCATCCACGGCTCGGTCCTCACCCTGCGGATTGAACCGACACAGCGGCTGAAAACGCTCGAGCTCGTCAGCTCCGACAACTCGGAGGAGCTTCCCACGATGACGCGCACAGACAACGGTGGATGGGAGACGACGCTGCCTGCCAGGAACTCCCTCGTCTACACGGTGGCCATGGTCGCTGAGACAGGACTGAGCAACGCGACGCTGCCACACTACCGCATCACGGTCCGGCCGGACAAAGCCCCCGTGATTCGCATGACCAAACCATCGCTCGTCAACGAGCTCGCACCGATCAGCAAGCTGCCCCTCGCATTCGAGGTCACCGACGATTTCCAGCTCGGCGCAGTAACGATCTTCTATGAAATCCAGCAGAGTAGTTTGCTCGGCGAGGTAAGCGACAAGCCTCGCCAGGGCACGGTGTTTAAGACGATTCCCGTCACTGGGAAGAAGCTCCAGTTCAATGGATTCTGGGACAATGCGAAGATCCAGCCCGAGCCCGGCCAGCAGATCCGCGTCTGGATTGAGGCGCAAGATAAATGTGTGGACGGGGCGCATCTCACTCGCTCCAACGATTTTACCGTCACCGTCATTACCGCCCAGGAATATCGCACCATGCTTGTCCAACGGCTGCAGGAGACAGTTGATCCGGCGGCAGAACTCATTCTGGATGTGCGCAGCAGCAAACGAAAACTCCAAAAAATCGACAAACAGTGAGGACCCCTAAATGATACTCAGCAGAATAATGGCGCTTATGCTGGCGTTCGGCATAGCACTGACCGCGACAGCTGATGAGACGATTAATGATCTACGCCGACAGACGGCCGGCGTCCGCAAGATTCGTCAGCAGGCTGGCGTCATCGACCGCGAAGTGCAGGCTATTCGTGAGCTCATGGAGGCATCCGGCGTGATCTCCGAGGAATCGCTGCTGGCGGTCAAGAGGATCTCCACCGAAGTCGACAGCGCCGCAAATCAAAGTCTGAACAAGGCCTTGGTGCACATTGCTGAGGCCCGCGACAACATCGCCGATACGGCACCACATATCGCGTCGGCAATAAGAGAACAGGATGCGGCTGAGAAGTCACTCAAAGACGCGCACCGCGAGGCGACGATCCAGGCCCAGGTCAGCCTCCTCATCGATCGGCTCACCACCTTGCGGGCGGATCTGGTGGCCCTTCAACAGGAGGCTCGGGAAACTCACGACTCGACGCTGGCCGGCAACGCGGTAGACGCAGAAGTGATTGCCGAAAAACAACATCGATTGGCGGACCAGCTCGACCCGGCCCAGGAAGCGTTGATCTTTCTCCGAGAAGCCGGAGAGATGCCTGAGGCCGCGCCGCAGGACGCCGGCAAACGGCTGGATACCGCCGCCCATGCCATTGCGCAGGATCTGGAGGACGAACAATACTCAAACGCGGTCACCGGGCAGACGAACCTGATCGCCTGGATCGACCGTATCCTCAACCAGCTGGAGGAGAAGCAGCCCCAGGCGCAGCCGCAAGAGCAGGCGATCCAGGAGATGATCGAGCAGATCGAGGAGCAGAACCAGGATATTCAGGAGTTCCAGGAAGAACAGGAGCAGGCTCAGGACGACCAGCAGCAACAGGAGCAGGCTCAGGACGACCAGCAACAACAGCTCCAGGAACAGCAGCAGCAGCTTTCGCAGCAGTTACAAAAAATGAATCAGCAACAGGCCCAGGCCGAGAGTGAGAAAGCGCAGGCGGAGATGGAGAAGGGCAATTTGCCCAAGGCCCAGGAGCATAACGAGAAGGCCAGGGAAATGCTCCAGCAGACCATGGCGGAGATGCAGGCGATGCAGAACGTGATCGAGCAGGTCAAGGAGCAGAACCAGGATCTCCAGAAGTTCCAGGAACAGGGCCAGCAGCCTTCGGCGGAGAACGAAGAGTTCAACGAACTTCAGGCCCAGCAGCAGGAGCTTGCGCAGGATATACAGGCAACGAATCAGCCGCAGGCGCAAGCCGAAGCCGAGAAGGCGCAGATGGAGATGGAGGCGGGCAATATGTCCAAGGCCCAGGAGCATAACGAGCAGGCCGGCGAACTGCTCCAGCAAGCCATGGCGGCGGCGATGGGGCAGGAAGAGATGACAGCGGAGAAGAAGGGCATGCCGGCACCGGGGGCTGGTGAAGAGAAGACGGAGGAAAAGACGGAATTGGCCGGAGGGGGACCGGGCGAAGAGACAAAAGAGGAAGTTGACCTCCCCAACTTCCATACCAATGAGTTGGAGATTGGCGAGGTCTCAACCGGAGACGGCTGGACACGTGAACTTGGCGATAGCGAGAAGACCAGCATTCGCCAGGGGGCGCAGACCGAAGGGCCGAAGGCCTACAAGTCGCTGGCCGATCAATACTTTGAAGCCATTGGAGCAAATTGACCGAGAGGGTATTATGCTGAAATCTACGTTTATCCTGACCTTGCTGCTCGTCCCCGTCGCCCTGCATGCGAACGAAGACACGAGTGTCGCCATCTCCCCCGAGGTCGAGCGGGCCATCGAACGCGGTCTGGCGGCACTGGCCGAGCAGCAGAAGGTCGACGGATCCTGGGAAGGGGGCTACGGCAAGAATGTCGGCGAAACATCGCTGTGCATCATGGCCTTCATGAGCACGGGCAACCTGCCTGGCGAGGGGCCGTATGGCGAGACCGTCGCCAAAGCGCTGAAATGGGTGATCAAACAGGCGAAACCGAGCGGTTTGATTGAGTACGATAAACAAACAAGACGCGCCGCCGCAATGTATGGGCATGCACTTGCGACGCTTATGCTCAGCGAGGTCTGGGGGCAGACCCGGCGGCAGGATGTCGGCAAAGTTCTGCGTAACGCCGTGCAGCTCATCTTGCAGGTACAGGGGCCCGCCGGAGGGTGGGGCTACAAGCCCATACCAAAGGACGGTGATACGTCGGTCTGCGTCATGCAAATGTTCGCGCTGAAATCCGCCAGCGAGGCAGGGATCCACGTGCCGGGCGCAGTCATCACCAAAGCACTGGACCTGATTAAGGAACGACTGAACGAGAAGAGCAACATGTTTGGATATTATCATACAGGAGACGCGCACCTGGGACATTGGGGGTCGTCCGCAGCCGGCACCTGCATTATGCATATCTGTAACGAAAAAGACCCCAGGTACGTCAGGGAACCACGGCTGGAACTTACCGAATTGATGAAGACCAACAAGAGCAATCAGCACCTTTTCTACTTCGCCTATTATGGGTCGGTCGCGTGCTACTACGCCGGCGGCGAGGAATATAAGGCATGGAAGCAGGTCATGGAGCCGCGTATCCTGAAAGAGCAAAAGAAAGAGGGATCCTGGGGCGATCACTACAAGACCGCCTTCGCCGTGCTCGCCCTGGCGCTGCCATACCGCTATATCCCGATCTACCAGCATTGAACAAGAGAAGAACATTGAACATTCAACGCCCAATGATCGCGTTTAACGGCCTGCTCATCCTCCTTTTCATCGTCACCGTGCTCAGCGCCGATGCCGCTGAGTTCATCACCAGCGACGGCAAGGTTCATCAGGGAGAGGTGGAGTGGCGAAACAACGCGTTCCTGGTGCAAGGCCAGGTCGTTGCACCCGAGACTATGGTGGAAGTCCGCTTCAACCCGCCACCACAAAAAACAGATGCCACAGGCACGCTGCTGACATTGGTTGACGGATCTGTGCGGAGCGCCAGAATTACGTCCAGCTCGCTGTCGAAGGGATTGCGCTTAGGGGATGCTGCGAAACGACTTGCACCGATACTCCACTACAACTTCGACTCGCTTTCGAAGGGCATGATCCCGAATCTCGGTACTGGTGGTGCGACCTACGATGGCGAACGTATGGCCGGTGCTGAGATCACGGCCGAAAAACAGGGCCGAGGCGGGGCCGGCGAAGCATTGTCCATAGCGGACAACAGCAACCAATACATCCGCCCTCGGACCGCCGTGCCGACGCCCAGCAAGGGTGCCTATACAATCGCAGCTTGGTTTCAGAACCTTCACCCAGTTGACAGCTGGCGGACACTTGCCCGTGCCAATACAGGCGCGGGGGGGCATCACATCATCGTCAACGCAGGCAGCAATGATCTGGGGGTCTATCACGGGCATTTTCAGAATAGCGGAAGTGACCTCGTGCCCGGCAATGCCAAATGGCAACACATTGCCGCAGTTTGCAGGGATGGGGAGACTCATTTCTATGTTGACGGAGCGCATGTCGGAACGAGTTCTGTTGTTACCGGTGAGGACCTCTATGCCATCGGTAACTACCACGGCGACGGTCAACCTTTTGCCGAGAAGATCGATGACTTCTCTATCTTCGATCGCGCCTTAAGTCCATCGGAAATCCAATCCCTCGTTGCCAGAGGCATTTTCTATATCAGTCCTGTGGAGCACATCCCTCTCAGCAGCCTGCAATCGATCAGCTTTAATCCGGTTCGCGGTACGACCGCACCGAAAATCCCGGCGTTTAAGGACGGTCAGGTTCATATTGTCAAGATCGATGGCACGGTGGCGACTGGGGAGTTCTCCTATATCACGTCGTTGCTCGTCGGAGCGAAGATCAATGGCAAACGCGAACGCTTCCGCAGGAATGCGCTTGCCGCCATTCACTTCCGGCCGCCCGCCGCGCAGAAGGGCGATGGGGTCCTTGTGCGGACCGTTCCCGGCGCCCGGATCCTCGGCAGTATTGACGAACTGACGAGCGATGGCCTTGCGGTCAAGACCAGCTTAGGCACGATCGACATCTCCCTGAAAGATCTGATCTCGATTGAACGCGTTGGCCGTCATATTACGCCGCTAAGCGACATGAAGCCTACGGCAAAGAAGGAGACGGCGTTTCTGGATCTGATCCATCCACCGCAAATGAACAAGGATCTCTTCGGTTTCCCGCTTCGCGCCGGGGGCGTCGAGTATGCTAAGGGGATCGCCATGCACTCACGCACAGAACTGGTGTTCGAAACCAATGGCGCGACGTTGTTCGTCGGAATGGTGGGGTTGGACACCCGCTACAGCCGGGTCGGTACCGCCAACTTGACGATCTTCCTCGACGGCAAGGCAGTCAGAAATCTGGAGCTCACATCCGGGGACCCCTTTCAGTTTGTGCAGTTGCCGCTCGGCGCGAGCAAGAGACTGGGACTCGTTCTGGACTTCGGTGGACTCGGATCCAGCGGTGACCACGCCTTGATTCTGAACCCGAGAATAGTGAAGAACTAACCCATGCGACGACTGACAACCCTACTGATCACATGCACTGTTCTTGCCGCGGGCGCCCCTGCCTCTGCCGAGGAGGACCTGACCAAGTGGATCGAGAAGATCGGACGCGATACGCCGCACGCAATGGTGGCAATGGCCTTGGCATCTGAGAAGGTCCGTATCGCCGCAGATAAAGGCAACAAGGAATCGCTGGTCGCCGGGCCTCTGGATGTTCGCCATCCTGAAGAACTCAAGGTTGCAGACGATCATGTGGAATACGCCGGACGGAAAGTCACATTCACCCCTTGGAACGAGGATATGGCCAAGAACCCCTGTGTCACGCGGTGGCAGATCTCGGGGCGGAAGGGCACAGAGATTATCATTCGCGCCAGCGGTCGCGCCGCCTTCCTGAACGGGCACCCGCTGCAACGGATCCGTCATGGTTTCTTCAGCGCACCCGACGGCAGAGTCGGTATCCGTCTGGAGCAAGAGAAGAACCATCTCGTCATTGTATCCGAGGGAACGGCAAGACCATTGGCCAGCTGCGTCTACCCCACGCAAGCGCTGGAGGAATTGTGCGGGGAACGGCTGCAGAGCCTGGCGCGCGTCAGTCCGGAGAGCGAGCAACTGTGGTATGATGTTCTCACCCACCTGGCACAGGAAGGCGCTGAACAGCTGGTAGCCGAGGGACTTGTCCTGTGCATGAAGCGGCTCGATACTCGAAGCCCTGGCAGCGCCCTGGTTGAGAAGATCCGCGATGCCGTCCCCAAGGACTGGGCTGGTCAAGGACGTCCAACACTCGTCCGCAAAGCAACCTGGCTGGAGACATACAAGGCGACGCTGCGCTCGCAGACGACAGACGCGAACCTGAAGGCGGACGAGACTCACTTCATCGGCCCCTTTAGACCACCTGGCACGGATTGGTTCAAGCATGCCTTCGCTCCTGAGAAAAAGGTCGATCTGGCGGCGGTCATCGGACAGAAATGGAACGTCGAGGACGAGACGAAAACGCGCCAGCTGAAGTGGCAGCCCAAGCCTGAATCGTGGCAGGACGGCAGAATCAATGACTTGAGAGCGGTGATGAATCCGCCCGAGCACGGTGCGGCGTACGTTTACAAAACATACACGGCCACGCGGGCGGGGACAGTGGAAATTTCAGCCGGCAGCGACGACGGTCTGATGATCTGGCACAACGGAAAGAAGGTATGCGAGGCGGCGGTTGCGCGGGGGTGTGCCCCGGATCAGGAGCTGTTTTCCGTAGACGTGACCCCCGGCAAACAGATCTTTCTCATCAAGGTCACGCAAGGGATTGCGGACTGGGCCTTCTACTTTGAGCCATTGGAGTTCTCCCCGGCATACGAGTTTCTCGCGACTCTTGAAACCATGAGCGCCTTCCCGGAGCAGAACCACAGAATCCTCCAGGTTTGCGAACACCTGGAGAAGATCGCCACGGGTGAACGACAGAAAGAACTGGCAGGGGTGATCGCCCAGGTCCGTCACTCTCACCCCATGCACCGGCTCGCCCGGATCAGCCATATTCTCAGCCTGATGAAGCAACGTGAGTTTTCCGGAGTCGTGTTGGGACTACGTTCTCACATGCCCACCTCCGATATCGCGCGTATCCTGATGAGCGGGCGGAACACGCACGCCCTCAAACAGGTGCTCGAAGGAATCATCGCCCGGGACCACGGCGCCTTTGCCTCCGAGTTGCTCACAGAGATTGAGACCGCCAATGCGGCCTACTGGCAGACGAACAGCGAGGCGCTTGGGGAGATCTACACACACCTGGGCGAGTATCACGCTCGTATGGGCAATTTCGCCGTGGCCCATGCCGCGCTGAAAAAGGCACAGTTATTGGGGACACGTGTCCAGCACGACAAACTGATCGCGTCTGTTTCGGTCGCCGAGAACGGAGAACGCCAGCTGACGGTGAACCCGGAAATCGAGCAAATGTTCGAGGAAATCCGTCTTCTCAACCAACCCGACAAACAGACCTGTGCGAAGCTCTACTCTTTTCTGCGTAAGCATGGCCACGAAGGCCTGAAGAGGCCCCACGGTCTGCAGTCCGCCGCCGCCGCATTGCAGGTTGAGCTGCAGTCTCGCCCCGATCTGCAGACTGCACTGACACGTTACATTACCGAACGCCTTTCGCCCCAGATCAAGGCGGCCGTAGCAGTGAACGACATGGACCGAATGGAAACCATGCTGAGTGAATTCGCGGGTTTCATAGACGAGGCGCCGCTGCGCAGACAGCTGATGCGCCTGTGCATGGACCAAGGTGATTTCAATGCCGTCCACCGCCACGCATCACAGCAGCTATCGGATGCGGAGGCGGGGCCATTGGCCGCGGCGTATCTCATGGCCGTTGTCGCCTTTCAACAGCAGTCCAGGGAATGTCTCGAGCTGATTCCACCTGCACTGATGGACGCCACGGTCCCGTGGCAGGGGAAGAAGATCACGCTGGGCGCGTTAAAGAGGGAGCTCGGCCTGCGTGGCCTGACGACGCCTAACGTGAATGCGAGACCCGGCAGGCAGATTGCCGCCGTTCAGCTTCCGGTGCAGGCCGACGGCTACCGCGAACTGCGTGACCCCGCCACGCTGCGGTTTCGCCGCCAACCGCTCGAGCTGACGGCGTCCGGCAACAAGATGCTTGTGGGCGGGCCCAATTTTCTTCTTCTCTTCGAGCCCGCAACCGGTAAAATCCAATGGCAGCAGTCAACGCCGTTCGCTAACATTGGTTCCACCCGGTACAGTCCCCCTGTACGCTTTGCCCCGTTCGTCAGCGACACGTCGGCCTGGACATTGGCCGGCGGCAACGCACCGGAGTATCAACTCAACGCCTATGGTCTCGAAGACGGCCGTCATCGCGGGTCCTCGGCCGGGCTGGCAGACTTGAACGACTGGCAGGTGATCACGCCGCCGTTCGGCGCAGGCGGTTGGGAACGCGTCCTGCTCATGACGCGTAATGGCGACACGACGCCGACACTGGCGTTGGCCGCGTTCGACGCCGACCCACTGCGTATCACCGATGTGCGACCGCTGCATCGTGTCAAAGACTTCGTCAGACGCGATTACAGACCCGCGCTCGCCACCGTCCGTTTCGGCGCCGCATCAACAAGCGACCGGCAGGCGCTGTTCGCCACCACAGGCTGTGGCTCGCTGATGAAGATCGGGCTCAGCGACGGCAGGCTCGCCTGGCTCAAAACCTGGCGCGAATCCACACTGGACGCGGGCAGCTACAATGCTACGGCGGCAGGCCATGTCAGCGTCATTGGCCCGGGAGCGACCGGTCAAACGAAGCAGATTGTCGCCTACCTGCCCGAACTCCTGAGATGGTGTGGACTCGACCCGGACACCGGACGTACACTCTGGCAGCATCGAGGCGTGCATATCCCCACGCAGATCCATTCTCGAAGCTCCAAAGAGTACGTTGTTTTCTCAACGAACGACAAAGACCGGGAACCCGAACTGGTCCGTCTCGATCCGAAAACCGGCCAGGTACTTTGGAACAGGCCCACAAACGGTCTGGATATCAGCGGAGAGGGTGTGACGATCGGCAACAGGGTCTGGCTGCCGTGTGACCGCAGCATTGCCGTATACGATGCAGCCAGCGGCGCATACCTCGGTACCAAATCGATGCCATTTCCCGTGCACAAAATCCGCGCTGTGGATGAACGCTGGTATCTCTTCAGCGACAATCAGCTGTATATCTTTGCTGGCCAGGGCGACTTTGCCCCCAAAGCTGTGTCGCCAGTCCGTTCGGTTACCGCAAAGCCAACCGTAATCGCACCGCCTCCGAAAACCGACTGGCACGGGCCACTGCAGCTCGCAGGACATCTCCGCGTCCCGATCAAGACCGTTTCCGGATACCACGAGGGCGAATGGTCCAAATCCTACACACGCAGCCTGCCGGATCGACGTTACTCGCTGCTGTACACGACCATCGAGGGTCACGACGCCACGCTGTGCGCGGTGGTTCGCGAGGGGGCGCGTACCCAGGAGGGTGTTCAACCGCCTCAGATCGCTTGGAGTGCCGCCCTTAACAGCCCCCAACTGCATGGCGATCACCTGCTCACGTTCAGCCCTTGGGAACTGCAGGTGCGCAATATCTACGACCTGACCGACATCACCCGCTACCGTATACCCGTCCCCCCCTCCACCGTAAACAGTGATTCCCCTCGAATCCTTGGTGCCGCGTGGGCCGACGACGGCAAGTCGATCGCCATCCATCTGAGCAGCAAGAGGGTTCACGTCATCGCCGTACCTTCCGGCAAACGCCGGTTCGCCTTTGATGTTCCCGGGGACGTCTCCAGGATCGACATGGCCGCAGGCAACGTGTCTCTTTCAAAACATGGAAAATGCCTCGCCTTTGCTGCGAAGACGGGCAAGCTTGTCTGGGAGATACCCTCCGATACACTCCCTGACAGCGCCCCGTACTCTGTCCCCGGGATGTTCCACGGATCCCGCATCCACGATGGCAAGAAGATCAGCGATCTTGTCGATGCCCGAACAGGGAAGCTACTGCTTCGGGGTCCGGGCCATTGGGCGTGCACGTTTCGCTACTCCGGTGACCGCTTCATCGTACACCATGAATCGGCGTTTCAGAAACCGGATGGTGAACCGATGCCCAGCATCAAGAAGTGCTTTCTCATGGAAGGCGGCGGCGCGCTCTTGTTTCACGACGACGGCAGACTCATGTGGTTCGACGGCAAGCGCGAGCAACAGTTAAAGCTCGGCAGTCATTCAGACAAACAGGTCAAGGGATACTGGACTCGAGGACACGGTGGACACGGCAAACCTCGCGGAGCCCGCTTTCGTGATCAGGTCTTCTTCGGCTTGAGCGGCCAGGAACTCCTGCGCTGGTCCACTGTCGACGGACGTCTTTTGGAGAGCAGCCAGGCGCTGGGCAAGGGCCGCCTCCTTCCCTTCGAACACTCCCTGGCTGTCCTCAACGACGGCACGCTGAGCTTCTTCGCCCCGCAATCTGCGGAAGGAAGAACCGCCCATGCCGAAGAGAAACGTTGATAGCCGTAAGAATCCAAGATGGAGAACCACATGAACGAAACCTCAGGTCCGTCACAGCAGGATCAAACTTGCCCGCAAGCGTGACGTACTGAGTGAATATCATCTTGGCACGCTCCACCTTTTCGCCAGCAGTTGCGGTGTGTGAACGGCGTTTGAAAACGCTAGCGCTTGGGCGCTAGCCTTTTCAACCGCCCAAGCGCTAGCGTTTTCAAACGCCGTTCACACGGGATGCTGATCGTCCTGCCAATGAACAGCAGCCTGTCCAGAACACGATGCTGGGTAGCAAGGTTGACAACGTCCTCTTCAACGTCAGCTGCTTTGAGATCCATCGCGATAAGAACACGATGCGGATACCGCGACAGCGTCTCGAACACTTCGTCAAGTGTTGGCACCTGCTCCCCGAGGAATGCAGAGTCGAACCAAGATCCGGCGTCCAGTGTCTTCAGTTCTGCCAGCGTGAGATCAGATACTTTGCCAGTGCCATCGGTGGTGCGATCCACCGTGTCGTCATGTATGCACACAAGATGTCCGTCCTTGGATCGCTGCACGTCCACCTCAAACCCAATCCGCAGTTCCAGGCAAGCCCGGAAGCTGGCCAGTGTGTTCTCGGGAGCATGAAGAGTGAGACCGCGATGTGCGACGACGGTGGGAGTGTCGGAGGCATCCGCGAGCACGGCTCGAACAACAAGCAGTAATGTCGAAACAATCAACACCAGTCGGCTGGTCTGCATGGCATTAGATCTCCTGAATCTGGCTGGATGGTCATCAGACTACCTGCCCGCCGAACCTGAAGCCAGCCTTTGCACCACAGCGAGCGAACCAACACCAGATCTGGAAACCAACCGATGCTCCACGTCGTCTTATGGTTGCGGAGTCTGCGTCGCCTTACTCGACAGGAGTGTTCTTATGGCCCGTGTTTCCTTGCTCATTGCGGCGTTCGTCGGCTGCGGCATAACCACGCTCGCGGCGGACAAACCAGATGACGGTCCCCTGGCGGTATTGGAAAGAAAACTGGTCGGGACATGGGATGGCCGGGGACCGTGTGATGGCCGCATCGTCTTCATGGCCGATGGATCGTACCAGCGACTGCTTTATGGACCCGGTGGCGACAACAGTTCGGGCAAGTGGACGTTGAGCTGGGACGCACTGCCGCCAACGCTGACGCTGGCGTGTGAGGAATCAGATAGCGATCTTTATGCTGGCCGGACCAAGGCATGGACTCTCGTTCAGCTGGACGATGCTAAGTTCGCGATCAAGTATGGGAAACTACGGGCCGTCGTGTTCAAACGTGACAAGCCTGCCGCTCCCTGAGTCGCAGTGAACACTTGTTTTCCCACTTGCAAGCCGCGACAACAAAGGCTCGGAATTGCAGCGAACTAGCCAATCGCGTCGGTGATCTTCGTCATCTTACTGTTCTTCATGACCGACCGGATGCCCTTTTCCATCGCAGTAGTATCGCTGTACATTTCGCTACATCCGACAATCCGATGATTCGCGGCCTTAAGCACGAAGTAGTGCTCCTTGCGTTTGTCGATGCGACGGTCGAAGCGGTTGGGATCACCAGCGTTCGCCTGAACTGCTGCCACACCCTTCTTCGCACCGGTCTTCGATCTGTACATCTCGCTAGTGAGAATGATCTCGCCGTTGGGAGCCAACAAATTGAAGTAGAACTCGTTGTCCTTGGCTCGCTTGATCTCGAATTTTCCGGGCATGTGAGTTCCCACTGTTTGGCGGTTGATTGCGGAAGCATGTGGCTCATCGGCGGCGGCCAAAAGGGATAAGAACAACACAGCTGACGGCACTCCAGAAACGACACTTCACGCTGCAATCCCGTTTGTGCGGCTATTCAGAAACCGTGTGAGGTTCTCAGCATCATCAGTGCCTATCCGCAGCACGCCGCCGTTCTTGAAGTGGACGACCACGCAATTGCGGCCCCAGAGATTCCAGACCCACCCGCCACGGATACTGTGGTGGATTCCCCAGCCGTCGATGACCAGCGTGCGTCCGACCTCGGCCTTATCGATGTCGGCGTATTGCACGGTCCTGCGGAACAAGGGCACGGGGCCGAATTGAATCGCCAGTTGCTCGCCTTGGTCCGCGACCTTCAGGTGGTGGAACGCCGAGGCAAGCAAGGCGATGAACAGGCCGACGCCACCACCGATGAAGATGCCCGGAGTGTCACCGACGACCCATGCAAGGACGAAGCACAAGAGAGCTGTTCCGTAGAGGACCAGGCAGAGCGGAGCCTTCTGTGTGTGCGAGTACGCGTCCATGGCTGTTACCTCTTCCCCTTGTGGCGACTTTCGCATCAATATGGTCATTTGCCTAGTTGCTCTTCGGTGGCGTCGTCGCTGGATCGAAGTCTGTTCCGGGTGCAGGTGCGATTGGAGGAACAGCTTCGATGGGCGGGACAGCCTCGGTTGGCGGAGCGGTCTCCGTCATGGGGACAGCTTCTGCTTCGTCTGGCAATTCAATCTGTATGCTTCTTTCTACGGGCACAGCCACGAGCATCCAGAGAGCGGCACCGCCGCAAAGGCAAAAGGCGGGAATCGCCAACACGACAAGAACAGCGATTACGATGAGAACTGTATTCGATTTCTTTGGTTCGAGTCCGTCCGGTGATTTATACGGCTGTTCGCTGTTCATATTAGTTTTCCAAATGTCCTTGCGTCGCCGATGTTTCCTTCGGCGACAACACGCAAACTACCCTCCGCCGCCAATAGTGCCGCTGGCGAATTACCGTCCACTTCTACGACCGTTAGGTCATCGGAGTGCGTCCAGCGGATTTGTCCGTCCCTGTCGCAGACCGCCACCATTGTGATTTGACCTTGTTCTTCTTCTGGGGCAAGGTTGCCAAAGAACACACCGGGACGAGTTGCTTTGTACGCCCCAAACCCGGTTCCCAGAAGGACGTATTTCTTGCCGTTTCGTTTGCTTTGCACAATCGTGGCCATGGTAGAGACCTTACATTGAGTGGTTTGTTGAAGAGAAAACACCAGAAGGGTGCGTTCGTTGCCACGAGCGTCCGTGTTTACTGTCTTACGCGTTTTAGCTGATCTTGGGTTAGCTCAAGGATCACCAGCCTGTCGCTTTCTTTGCTGCCGACGTCCAGCTGGCTGCGATCAATTCTGATCCGAGGACACTCTTGATGCGTTCCACCAGAGAGTGAGCCGTTGCAGAAAATCAAGACGGGCTCCCGCCAGACTGGCTTCTTGCAAGCTGGCTTGGTCCAAGCTCGCTCTCCGGAGATCAGTCCCCTGAAGATTTGCTCCGTGCAGTTTAATTCCCAACAGGTTGGCTCTCCGTAAGACAGCTCCCCGCAGGTCGGATTCCTGCAACTGTGCTTGGTGGAGATCGGCACCGCCTAGTTCAGCGTTTCGCAACCTGGCTTTTCGCAGGTCGGCCCAACTGAGATTGGCCTGCCGCAGGTTGGCGGATTGCAGATTTGCTACCTTAAGGTTTGCTCCCGTTAGATCGGCGTTCTGAAGAATGGATTCTTTTAGGTTGGCCCCACACAGGTCTAAGTTCTCGAATCGATGTTCCTCTTGCCAATGTTCAATTGCATCTCTACCAGCTCGAACTATTTCCATATGCTCGTGGGATGCCATCGTATTTCCTCCTGAAGAACGTTTTGGCTGCGATGGTAATGTTCTAACAAACGTCGCGAATTCGTGAACCCTTAAATGTTGTGGCAACTGAGAATTCATCGGGCCGTTGCCTGACCGTCTTCTCGCAGTGCCTTGCTGATCGTCACGCGGCAACGCCCCGAACCAGCATGATCTGTCAACCTCCGCGTTGAACTGGGAAACCATCTCGACGCCTGTGCAGTTGAACCGCGTAAGCGTTACGAGAAGGTACATGCACGCCAGCAGTAATTGTAGTCCGTCATGACTCGCCCTTGCTACAATGCGGCCATGCCCAGCGAGCGTGACGAAGCAAGCGAGAATCCGTACGAGACACCGGAACAAGACCGGGCTCGGCGTCGGCGGCGACCGCTACCTTGGTGGCTTTCGCCACTCTGGAATTTCTTCCTACTGCTGCTCTTCCTGGCAGCGGCCACTATTGCGGTCAATCTCATCGGAGTGTCGATACCATAACATTCGAGGCCGAGATGGTTGGTCGCAAGACAAAGCAATGGCTGCGATTTAGCCGTCGAGCTTCAAAGGGCTTTGTGTAACTGCAAGAGTAAACCGATGACAACCAGACCCAAACGTCGCTTTCTCCGCTTCAGTCTTCGAGCGATGCTCGTCGTGCTGACGGTGTTTAGTGTTTGGCTCGGTGTGCAGGTGAATCGGGCGAGGAACCAGAGGGCAGCCGTGAACTGGGTGACAAAGAATGGAGGCGAGGTGGAATATGACTGGACGTTCAACAGCAAACTCGAACCACCGGGGCCACGATGGCTACGACAGAAAATAGGAGATGAGTACTTTCAAAGTGTGGTGCAAGTTCTGGTCGGCAGATCCGAGGTTCATGACTTGTCGCCATTGGTCAAGTTGCCCGCCCTGAAACAGCTCGCCATCATCAACACTCCCGTCAGCGACGAGGAAGTCAGCAACCTTCAGGAGGCCCTTCCCAATTGCAGGATCACGCGTTGACAGGCCGTTAGGCAAGCCAAGTCAGGTATAACTCGGTTCAAACTTGAGATTTGAGAGTTGGCACATGAACAGTGTGGAATACTGGATTCTCGACAATGCACTTGAAGAACCGCTGCCATTCTTCTATCTCGACTCCGAGTTTGACGAATATAACGTTCGCCGCCTTTGGGGCTACGACCGCGAGAAGTTGCTCGACGGGCTTGAGGCTGTTCTAAGTCGAGACCAAATCGCCGTTCACGATGGGAGGTCGTTCATCACCTCTCCTAACAGGGATCTTCTAATTGAGTTCCTGGATAGCGAAATCAAAGCCTACCGAAATGACGGATGGGTCGCTCCAACATACAGGCTCTCAAGCAAAGGCGGCAATTTGTGGGAGAAACTAACCAGACCGAGTTGGGATCACTATGTGTCCGAATGGCTGGAGTTCGATAGCGATGAGGGTGGAGGAGTGATGATCCTTAAGGCTTCAAGTCGTGAGCGAATCGAGCAGTATCTGCTGGGCAAAGAAACGCATCATCCAACGAGCGTTATTAGAGGCACCGAGGAATGGGAATCAATGAGTCCAATTGACATAACCTACTGGAAAGAATTGCCAAGAGGACAGCGATTTACCTGCAGAACAATCTACGACCGCAAGAAGCCTACAACTGGTGAAGGGTATCGAATCTGGTGGGACTCGCTCTGGGAGTGGTACACGCCGCCAGAGTTCAAAGTTGAATAAGCCTATAGTTGAACCCAGTCAGGCAGCGATGATCCGACGCCGAGCACGCTTCTGTGGCCGCTTAATCTCGCCATTCTTGCGTGTGCTGCCACTCGGTTTCTGTTTCTTTGTTGCTGGCACCTCACGTACCTTCACCAACTGATTGATCGCTGCCCGATGCTGCTTCTGGGCACTCTCCAGTCGCCTGTGCCGATACGTCAGCTGCTTGTCTGTTGCATCCCGCGAACCCATCTGGAGTTCTGCGTGCTTTAGCGGCAGCCAGCTTGCTACGATTGTCTCGATCAAGTGCCGTTCGATGGCCGTTGGATCGTCGCCGAGCAATTCTGTACGCCGCCGCTCTGCTTCACGTTGAAGGCATTCCTGAGTCCGCAGGTTGCCGCCAGCCAGTAACTTGACCCACGCTGTTTCTGCGTGCTTCCCTAGATCGCCGACTTGCTTCCAGAGATCCGGTGTCTTGTCCAACAGCTGGCGAAGTTCGGGCATTGCAGTCTGGTCACCCCGCTGGGCTCGCTCAATCAGATCACGCAACTCTGCTGTGCAGGGACTGTCCATGGAGGTGCGCGGGGTTTTTAGGACAGTCCGACTGCTTATTTATGTTGGGGCCGAGGGGTGGGAACAGCGGCCCTCGAGGCCCTTCGTAGGCCTCGGGGTGGCCGCAGTAGCGCATCCCCGGTGTGGGTTCCGTTTGATTC
>MPMF02104286.1_pt1 | contig 26564 bp, 30 predicted proteins | sample 1617271 | NCBI WGS metagenome assembly MPMF02 (sample SAMN05944812, study PRJNA350692) | marine metagenome | biome: marine; feature: ODZ; material: water; isolation source: 120 m water sample prefiltered with 30 um filter, filtered on to 0.2 um... | place: Pacific Ocean | collected 2012-04-09... | reverse complement strand
CTTTCCCTCACCCTGGGGAGCTGGCCGCCCAGGTTGGCATATCGAGTGTTCCGCCATGGTGCGCGAGGAATTGGGCGAAACAATCGACATCCACTTGGGTGGAGCTGATCTGATCTTCCCTCATCACGAAAATGAGATCGCTCAATCTGAGGCAGCTACGGGCAAGCAGCTTGCTCGCTATTGGCTACACAACGGCATGGTGAATGTCGGCGGTCAGAAAATGAGCAAGTCACTCGGCAACTTCACCACGATCAGAGCCCTGCTAGAGAGCGGCGTCTCCCCAATGACGCTACGTCTGTTCATTCTGCAGGCCCATTACCGCAAACCGCTCGACTTCACAGCCGATGCCATCAACGCTGCAGCCACCGGATGGAAAGGTCTTAACGCAGCCCTTGGCCTCGGGAACATCTATGCCGAGACCCTGAACTGGCCTGAATGCAAACCCCTACAACAAGGGTCCATTCAACCCGCCCATTCCTCCAATCAGGAGCAATGCAGCGAAATACGTCAACACTTCATCGATGCACTGGACGATGACCTCAACAGCTCAGGGGCCATCGCAGTGCTATTCGATCTTGCCCGCCCCCTGCGTGCCCTAGCGAACCGCTTGGAGCGTGGTGACACAAAGGCAATTCAAGAAACAGCGCAGCTGAACTTGCTCCCACGTTGGCAACTGCTAGTGGAGCTAGCCAATGTGCTCGGGCTTGAGGCCGAAAAAGCCGCGCAACCAGCCCCCGATGACAACAACAGGGTTGATGAAAACCATATTCAACTCGCCATTGCCGCACGCAAAGAGGCCAAAGCTGCCCGTGATTTCGCCACAGCCGATCGCATCCGCGACGAGCTGCGCGCCCAAGGCATCGAACTGATCGATAAACCAGGGGGCCTCACAGACTGGATCAGCAGCTGATCATCTTCCGCGGAACGTTATGGTTTTCAACCATCAGCGCCTCGATGAGCGACTTCGGCTGCGCCAGCAAGAAATACACGCGCTTCAGCGACATCGACAATGCCCACCTCTGCTTTAGAGAGCTGGGTCCATGAGCCCCAACCGTGAACACTTGATCAGGTCCCAGTCCATGTCTGCAGCAGATCTACGACGCTAACGATCAAACCAAAAGCCACAACAGGTGGTGACACCCAACGCAGCATGAACAGCAACAAGCGACTTAACCCAAATGGTGTCTCACAACCAGCGAGATCCTCCTTGAAGCGACGGGGCACCACCCAACCCAACAAAACAGCCAGCAGCAATCCACCAAGAATTAACAGCAGATTCAGCAGAGAATCCATCCAGCCGAGAACATCCGTTGATGTAGCTGCCGGCAGACCGAGCACAAAAATCACTGCTACAGAGAGCCATACCGCCCGAATACGACTGCAACCAAAGCGATCGATCAGGCAAGCCACTGGCACCTCAAGCAAAGACACCGCAGAGGTGATCGCAGCGATGTAAGCCAGAGCGAAAAAAAGCACAGCCACAACACGGCCAGTCTCCCCGAGAGAAGCCAACCCAGTAGGAATAGAAATAAATAAGGCTCCAACGGTGGAATCACTAATCACATCCTTGAGCGCAAACGTCATCACCACTGGGAAGGTGATCATCCCTGCCAACAAACCCACGGCTGTATCCATGCTCACCACTGCTACCGCTTCGCGAGGCAGGTGATTGCGGCGATCCAAATAGGCGGAATAAGCCAGGATGCAGCCAATCCCAGTGCCAATAGAAAAGAAGGCTTGGTTGAAGGCATTGCGCACCGTCGTGGTATTGAACAACTGATCAGCGTCCCAGCGAAACAGGAAGGTGTGATAGCCCTGCAAGGCTCCCTCGAGAGTGGACGCCCAACACGCCAGTGCAATCAGCAACAAAAAAAGCAAAGGCAGCCCCCAGCGAGAGAGGCGCTCAATACCACCACGAACACCTGCTGCCACCACCAAAGCAGTAAGCACCAAGCTGAGCATCTGACCCCATAGGGCGTTGCTGCCCTTGCTCACGACACCGAAGAAACTCTCTGCCTCCGTCATGTCAGCGGGCAAACCCACCAACAAGGCATGGAACAGGGTGTGACCGGTCCAACCCATCAACACGGCATAAAAAGCCAAGATTCCGCAGGGGGCGATCACAAACAGCCATCCCATCGGTTGCCAGCGGGCTCCAGCTGCTGCAACCGGTGCCAGCAGAGGACTTTTACCCGTACTGCGGCCAAGCACCATCTCGGCAATCAACACCGGCAGGCAAACCACTAACACAATCACTACATAGAGGAACAGAAACGCCGCCCCACCCCCCTGAGAGGATCGATAGGCAAACCCCCAGAGATTGCCCAGCCCCACTGCACTGCCTGCAGCGGCAAGCACAAAGCCCACGCCCGATCGCCAATGTTCCCGAACTGCCATGGCTGGAGATCCTTGTTAAGACAAGCTTGCCAGTGTCTGGCCATCTAGTGGGAGACTGGCTTCAACTGCCGGAACAATGTGAAAGCCATCAGCGTGCTGGGCTCCACAGGTTCGATCGGTACTCAAACCCTCGAGATTGCCGAAGAATTCCCTGAGCGATTCCGGGTGGTTGCACTCACGGCCGGCACGAACGTCTCTCTTGTCGTGGAGCAGATCAAGCGACACCATCCGGAGGTTGTAGCGCTCGCCGACGAGTCGCTACTGCCAGAGCTGGAACAGCAGCTCAACGCACTGCCTAGCGAGCAACAACCACCTCACTTACCTCAGTTGTTAGCTGGTCCAGAAGGGCTCAATGTGGCTGCCTCATGGGATAGCGCTGATCTCGTGGTCAGCGGCATCGTCGGCTGTGCTGGGCTACTGCCAACACTGGCAGCAATCAAAGCCGGCAAGGATCTTGCCCTCGCCAACAAAGAAACCCTGATCGCTGCAGCACCTGTCGTGCTGCCGGAGTTAAAACGCAGCGGCAGTCGGCTGCTTCCAGCAGATTCCGAACACTCGGCCATTTTCCAGTGTCTGCAAGGAACACCCTGGGCTGAGAATGCCCGCCTCTCAACGGGAGTTCCTACCCCTGGGCTGCGCCACATCCAGCTCACAGCATCTGGAGGTGCCTTCCGCGACTGGTCAGCAAAAGATCTCGAGAAAGCCACCGTTGCCGATGCAACCAGCCACCCCAACTGGAGCATGGGACGCAAAATCACCGTGGATTCAGCCACCCTGATGAATAAAGGGCTAGAGGTCATCGAAGCCCATTACCTCTTTGGCATCGACTACGACCAAATCGAGATCGTTATCCACCCTCAAAGCATCATCCACTCGATGATCGAGCTGGCTGATTCCTCCGTGCTGTCGCAGCTCGGCTGGCCAGACATGAAACTACCAATCCTCTATTGCCTGAGCTGGCCGGAGCGGCTCGAGACACCTTGGCGGCGCCTCAATCTCACCGAAGTAGGCGAACTCACCTTCCGCGCCCCTGATACCAAAAAATACCCCTGCATGGAACTTGCCTACGCCGCAGGACGTGCCGGCGGAACCATGCCAGCCGTTCTCAATGCTGCCAATGAAGAAGCAGTGGCCCAGTTCCTTGAGGAGCGCATCCACTTTCTTGACATCCCGGAAGTGATCGAGGCTGCCTGTGAGCGCCACAAGCCAGACCTGCAGACACAACCCAAGCTTGATGACGTGCTTGCCGTCGATGCATGGGCACGCAAGGCCGTACAAGAGCAGGTGAAACGGGGCACCCGTCGCCTACCACTGCCAGCTCTAACAGCATGAATTTCAAGGTGAGTCATCACCTACTTCTTTGCGCCACAGCCAACAAGGCGGCCTGCTGCAGTGCAGATGTCGGCAACGCCAGCTGGGCCAATCTCAAAAAACTAATCAAACATCATGATCTTGAAAACATTGATCGCCCAGAAGGTGTGGTTCTGCGTAGCAAGGTCGACTGTCTACGCATCTGCAACGACGGACCAATCCTGCTGATCTGGCCAGACGGGATCTGGTATGGCGGAGTGACACCAGAACGAATCGAATCAATCGTGAGAGAGCATGTGCTTGGAGGCCAGCCAATCGAAGCCTGGATCATCCGCCGGACACCTCAGCAGCAGAAACATCCCTGAGTTTTTACTGAGTTTTTAGTCAAGCTCCAAACTTTGATAGCCAACGGGCCACCACCTGATCCCCCCAGCAGCCTCCGATTGCATGGAAACCATTGTGGCCGCCGTGTGGTGTCAACAACACTTGGATTCGCTGCTCACTGGATGGAAACATGTTCGCTGCCAACTGTTGAGCGGCTTCTACTGGCACCCAGGGATCATCTAGCGCTTGAAGGAGGAGTGTCGGCGGCAGGCGGCTGGGGTTCTCAAACAAGGCGATCAACGGTGAGGCGCCAGCGTAGTAAGCATCAACATCGCCATAACCCCAGCGCGGGGCTGTGATGGCAGCATCAAACTCTCGGATCGTTGCTGGCGGGCTCTGACCCTTCTCCCCATTGAGCACTTCCCTTTCCTGGACAGTCACGCCGAAGGGATCCGCCAAGGTTTGACGAATCAACCGCTGCAGCAACCAACGCTGATAAACCCTGTTGCGGGGTCGCTCGATTGAGGCACTGCAAGCCGCTAAATCAAGGGGACTACTGGTACAAACCAATCCATCTAAAACCGCTTGACCAGGCGCGCGCGCGTGGCTTGGCTCAAGACAGGCATTGAGAAGCATCGTGCCCCCAAGGGAAATACCTGCCCCAAGCAGAGGGACTGCGCCTCTCGAAGGACCACCCTCACGCCCAAGCTGATTACAGAGCTGCCGGGCCCGTAACAACACAGGGCCAAGATCGCTGTTGCACTCAGCGGCATAGGTCCCTGCTGAGAGATGCCGCCCAGGGTCTGCACCACGCAAATTCAAGCGCAGCACGGCAAAACCAGCCGTCTGAAGAGCGCAGGCCATGCGTCGTAGACCTTCACGTCGACTGGAGCCCCCCAATCCATGCAGCAGCAAAACCAAGCCACGCGCCTGGCGGGTGACTGCAGGGCGATCAAACAAAGCCAACAAATGACCCGGACCCGCCATACCGCTCGGCAAGGCAGGCACTTCAATTTCAATCGCTTCGCCTCGATCGCTTGGCAAGCGCACCGGCCTCAGGGTGTCCCTGAGGGTCTGCAAGTCACCGCCCAGCCAAGGCAATCTCTGTCTAAAAGAAGACATCCCGAGCTGCTTCAGCAGCTCGGGATGGGGTTCACCCCTTCTTCCCAACACCGAGCTCCTTTAGTTCAACCAAAAGATCACCCAACACCTTCTTGGCATCACCAAACACCATGGAAGTATTGGCCAGTTCAAACAGATCATTCTTAATCCCTGAATAACCGGCACTCATGCCGCGTTTGACCACAAACACCGTGCGAGCTTCCTGCACATCAAGTACAGGCATGCCGTAAAGAGGGGAAGTGGTGTCAGTTTTGGCCTGGGGATTCACCACATCATTGGCTCCAAGCACCAACACCACATCAGTGGCCGGGAACTCAGGATTGATGACATCCATCTCCTTGAGCTGCTCATAAGGAACATCAGCCTCAGCCAAGAGAACGTTCATATGGCCAGGCATGCGTCCAGCAACCGGATGAATGGCATAGGTGACCTCAATGCCGCCAGCTTCCAAGACACGGGTAACTTCACGCAGGGTGTGCTGCGCCTGAGCCACTGCCAGGCCATATCCAGGAACAATCACAACCCGCTCTGCCGCCTCAAGGGTGAGCGCACACTCCTCAGCGCTGCAACTGGTGATGTTTTTATATTCGCCGCCGCCGCCAGAAGCAGCGCTTGCTCCTAACGCTCCACCAAACAACACCGATACCAACGAGCGATTCATGCCGTTGCACATCACCTGAGTAAGGATCAGACCAGCAGCTCCAACCATGGCGCCAGCCACAATCAGCAACTGACTACCGACAACGAAACCTGCCGCTGCCGCCGCAACACCTGAATAACTGTTCAAAAGTGAGATCACCACTGGCATATCGGCGCCGCCAATCGGTAGCGTTACGCCGATTCCCAACAAACCGGACCCGATCACCAACAACCACAGCGCACTGACGTTGTCGCCATGGCGGCCAAGCTCGATGGCAGCCACTAGAGACATCACAGCCAGAGCAATATTCACAGCATGCCGAACATTGCTCTGCATCCAAGGCGGTGTTGACAGCCAGCCCTGCAACTTTGCCATCGCCACGATTGAACCTGTGAAGGTGATCGAGCCAACAAAAACAGACACCACAATCGAGATGTCTTCAACCACTGCGCTGCCGGCTTCACCAGCTCCAGCGGCTGTCTGGAAAATTGCAACGCCGAGAGCTACCAGCAACGACGACATGCCTCCGCAGCCGTTAAACAGAGCAACGGTCTCCGGCATGGAGGTCATCGGCACGCGTTGCGCTGTGATCGCACCGAGACATCCACCGACCACCGTGCCGAAGATGATCCAAATCCAGGCCTCAGCAGCGATGCCGGTGGTGCCGAGATAGTTCACTATCAAGCCCACCGCGGCAAGTGCCATGGCAACAGCTGCAAGGCGATTGGCCTCACGGGCAGAGCGCACCTTCGAAAGGCCCTTGATCCCAAGGGCAAGCAGTAAAACCGCGACCAGATCAATCGCGAACTTGAGGATCTCAGCAATATTCATCAGTGGTTGTCCTTGCGGCGAGCGGACTTGCGGCTGAACATGGCCAGCATCCGATCGGTAACGAGAAATCCGCCAATCACGTTGAACAAGGCGAAACCAAGAGCAACAGCACCCATCGCCAGCAGAGGGATGTTGCTTCCGGCCTTGATAATCAGGGTGAGAGCGGCCAACATCGTGATCCCCGAGATCGCATTGGCACCACTCATCAAAGGCGTATGCAAAGTGGGAGGCACCTTGCCGATCAGTTCAAGGCCAAGCAAGCTGCCAAGCAGCAGCACCCAAAGGGCCTCACTCAAGAACGACATCAGTTGGGCCCTCCCGTGTTGAGCACATCGTCATGGCGGATCACACCGTTGTGACTGATCAGGCATCCGGCAATTAACTCATCCTCGGTGTTGAGACTGAGCTGACCGTCCTTCAAAACGGGCTCCAACAGAGCGACCAAATTACGGGAGTAAAGAGCACTGGCGTGATTGGGAACACTGCAAGGGAGATCGGAGGCACCGATCAACTTCACGCCATTGCGATCGACTGTTTCACCAGGACGAGTATTCGCACAATTTCCACCCTGTTCAACGGCAAGATCGACCACCACAGCACCTGGGCGCATGCGATCGAGCATGAAATCACTGATCAATCGGGGAGCTTTTCGACCAGGCACCTGAGCTGTACAGATCACCACATCGGCTTGCGCTAACTGATTGGAGAGCTGCTGACGCTGAGCCGCCAGAAAAGCCTCAGAAGCCTGATTGGCATAGCCCCCAGACTCATCTGGCCTCTGATCAATTTCAGGAGGATCGATAAAGCGTGCACCAAGTGACTCCACCTGCTCCTTCACGGCAGAGCGGACATCACTGACGTAGACCACAGCACCCAGACGCTTTGCTGTAGCAACTGCCTGCAATCCAGCCACACCAGCACCTAATACCACGACCCGCGCTGGCTGCACCGTGCCAGCTGCCGTCATCAACATCGGGAAGTAACGATCAAGGGCAGCAGCAGCCAACAGCACCGCCTTATAGCCAGCAATATTGGCCTGAGAGGAAAGGGCATCCGCGGACTGTGCCCGACTAATTCTCGGCAGAAGCTCTAGGGCCATCGCTGAGAGCTTTGCTGTCTTCAGCGCCGCTGCTAAAGAACTGTTGGCATAAGGCGCCAACAAACCAACAACAAGGGCCCCAGATCGCATCCTCGCCAAAGCACTAGCAGAAGGAGATTGAACGCATAAGACGACATCGGCCTGGCTCCAGGCCTGTGAATCTCCCGGAGCAACCAGCTCAGCACCAATGGTGTTGAAATCACCATCAACAAAACCTGCGGCAAGGACGGCGCCACGCTCAACGGCAACCTTGCTGCCCAGAGAAAGAAACTTCTTAACCGTGTCCGGCGAAGCCGCAACACGGGTTTCTCCCATCGCCGATTCAACAGGAATTAAGAGTCTGGGCAAGAGAGAGGACTGGTTGAACCAGGCGAGATTACGGGGTCGACCTCCCGGCACCGGGAGCTTTCCTGAAGAAAAGAGTTTTTCAGCTGGCTTTATAGCTAAGAAGGACTGTTAACTCCAACTCCCTCAATGGGCCTAACTGCAATCGAATGTCCGGATGGTGTTTGCCATAGCCATCACGGAGGCCATGCTGTGGAGCGCTCCACAATGCAGAACAACCTCCAGGGACACGGGCGAGAATGGTGTGAACGCCTGGCAGAACGGATCTACGAGATCTCGGTGGATACCTTCTCCCAGACAGTGATGCCGAGCCTCCATTCCGCAGGATGGCAGCGACGCCATTTGGATTGGGAATTCAAGCTCGACAAACAGGAGTCAGAGCCTGACAAGGCTTTGGTAGACGGGATTATCAACGCCACCGAGAGTTTCCTACGCAGCAGTGAAGTCCACCGACTGTTCATTCAAGAACTGGTTCAGGGAACCTTTGCTGAAGCCGGTTCAGACACCCTGAGGGCATCAGCCGTTCAAAAGCTGATCGAAAACGAATTGCTCACCATGCTCAAGGAGCAAAAGGAGCAATTGCTCGATCGCTTAGCTGGTCAACTCATGGATGAGGCTCAGGGCAACTTCGAGATCGCACACACTGCAGCAAGCGAAGGCCTCAATGAGGTTGAGCACCTGCTCGTGAACCACACCGAAGCGCTCTGAACTCAGTCAGACAATTGGTAGCAACTCCTGCTCGATCGCCAAGGCCTGAAGCTTCAGACCTTGGCGATGGAGCCAGCGTGATCTCAGGATCAGAGGATCAATGTCACATTCATGGAGCCAACACTGCTCCAAGCTGCAGCGTTGCTGAAAAATAAACTGGGCTGAATGGTGGCGTTTGGCCATGGTGGCAGGGGGCCGAAAACCCCAGAAGCTCTTGATCGGAAGCTAAAGATGCCAACAGCGAAAGGAATAGTTAGAAAGACCTATCTTCTCGTGCAATGCCATCTCCAAGCCTTCCTTTGAACTGCTGGGAGAGTCCTGCCAGCCCAAAATCCGACCCCGCATTTGGCAGCAACAGCTGATTCAGTTGCTTCGTCGCCGCCTTTCTCCACGGGCAATCCAAGGGCGAGATGTGCTTGTGCATGCTGGCCCAGGTGCAGGCAAAACCCTCGGAGCCCTACTCAGCTTCCAGGCCATGCAGCGAGGGGGTGGCTTAACGCGATTCATAGTTTTTTGCCACCGCAACTCGATTCTGAATCAATGGCACCAAGCATCTGCACAACTAGGACTCAACTTGCAGGACTGGGAAGCCTGCCCAGAAAAACCCGAGATCCTCAAACAAGCAGACGGGTGGGCAGTGACCTATCAAGGTGCCGGTCTTCAGTTAGAGACCCTGATAGCAGAACTAAAGGACTGGGCCGGGGACGGCTTACTCGCTATTGCCGATGAAGCCCACCACCTCGGGATGAATCCAGATGAACCTCAGGGTCCAGCCTGGGGACGCACCTTTCTTGCTCTAACTGACAGCAGCAAAATACGGCTTGGTCTTACTGGCACGCCCTTCCGCGCCGACAATCTGGCCTTCTGTGCAGCCCGACGGGTGCGAGTGGAAACCGAGGGAGCTCTCGTGGAGCAGATCAGCCCAGATCTCTGCGTTGAGCCCAGTGAGCTGATTCATGCTGGAGATGTGCGCCCACTCGAATTCCGCTTCCAGGACGGCTGGGTGGAACACAGCCGCGCAGGACATCCCGATCGAGATGTCTCCCCCCTCTCTGCTGAAGAGCGTGAAAGCTGGCGAGCACGCAATCTGCGCAGGGCTATTCGGATCTCAGACTCGAGCAGTATTGCCTTGCAACTGTTGCTACGAGCACGACGTCAACTTGAGAAGGTACGTCGCCACCATCACGATGCCGCGGGCCTAGTGATCGCTAAAGATATCGAACACGCTGGTGGCATCGCCCAGCTCCTGCAAGAGGAAGGGGATCGTGTCGAGCTGGTGCACTCCCAAGACCGTAATGCCAGCGCACGCCTGGCAGCCTTCCAAACAGGCAAAGCCGACTGGCTAGTAAGCATCGACATGTGTGCCGAGGGATTCGATGCCCCAAGACTTCGCGTGGTTGCTTATCTCACAACGGTGGTAACGCGCAGCCGATTCATACAGGGAATCACTCGCGCTGTAAGGATCTCCACGGCAAGAGCATCGTTAGAGCCGGTACCTCGTCACCCTTCCTATGTCTTTGCACCTGCAGATCCCTTACTGATGGGCCATGCCCGCAGCTGGTCGAAGACAGAGCCATATCTCATCAGAGACAGCGAAGCGAAAACAGAGGAAAACACAACGATGGGTCACTGGCGAGGCCCAAGCCTGCCACTAGAAGCAGTCAACGACGGAGCCGGTGCTGTCATCCGACTACGCACACCAAATCTGCCCAGTTTTTTACAGCGTTGACGAAAACTTTTGCGAAAGAAAAATGCGACGTTCTATAAAATCAAGCCAGATATAGACCCCTTATATGCAATTCTCTGGCCAATGGGGACAAATCATGAACACAGCTATTCGACGACGTATAAGCGTTTCTACTTGTTGGGCATCCGCCAGAATCGCTTTACTAGACAGCAAAGAGAGCTACGAAGACAGTTACGCCATCACCCAAGAATTCCGCGAGTGGATCACATGTCCAGGTGGACATCACGAACTACTTGAGGCCTCAGCTCTTGTGGTGCCCAACCTTCCCAGCAAAAGCCATTCCTTCGACAAAACAAGCGACGCAGACGAGGCCCTAGAGATCTAGGCAAATTTAACCAGGGATTTCTGCTGACTTGAAATATTTTACATGCAGAAGTCAAGCCGTCAGAGAACTAATAAAAGTTTCAATTCAAGAGAGCAGCTCATCATCAATTCTCAGAGATTATTACTAGTCTTGTACGCACCAATGATTTCATCGCCTAGGCCATTCAATTCATCAAGCCAACAACCAATTCTTTAGGAGCAAATTGGAATCAAGAAGCAAAGCTTTCTCTATCAATAAAAAATAGTTTGTATCATTATAAAATGAAAGTTGAAGTGGCAAAACCTAATGAAGAAGCAGTTTCAATCCCTATCAATCATTCAAGTCCAGCCCATCTATTCTTATGGAGCTGATTAACGGCGTCGTGGTCCACCAGGGCGATTTCCACCTGGACGGCCCCCTGGAGCTCCGGCATTTCGCTCTCGATAAGTGATTCTGCCTCGAGTGAGGTCATAGGGACTGATCTCCACCAGCACCTTGTCACCAGCGAGCAATTTGATGCGGAACTTGGTGAGCTTGCCGGCGGCACGACATAAACACTTATGACCGGCGGGCTGCTCAAGGGTGACCAGATAGAACCCATTACCTTGTTCCTTCTCAATCACACCCGAAGTTTCGATCATGCGGTTGTGCCGTTGCTCATTGGTTAAATCGGAGTTTAGGTTGCGGCCCCCTGCAAACTCGGCAGAGTCAAACAGTCTCTAGGACCGATTGTCATTTCGCCACGCTCCATGATGCTCCACCATTGAGACTCAGCCTTAAAGGATGACTCATCTCAATTGAAGCAATCAAGCGCTGACGATCCCTACAAAGAGCTATCTATGCTGACAATGCTCGCGTCTACTGACTGATCAGCTGGCCACCCAAGCAGACGACTCCACAACCCTTCTGTTGAACAAGCCCTACGGCGTCCTAAGCCAGTTCACCCCAGAACCAGGCAGCCAGTGGAGGTGCTTAGCAGACTTGATCCCCATACCCAGGGTGTATGCGGCAGGCCGCCTAGATGCTGACAGTGAAGGCCTATTGGTTCTCACTGCCCATGGGCGCCTGCAGCATCGACTCACCGATCCCCGTTTGAGCCACTGGCGAGTTTATTGGGTGCAAGTAGAAGGTTCTCCGAGTGCATGTCAACTACAAAAACTTGCCTCAGGAGTGATCATTCAGGGAAAGCGAACCCGACCTGCCCTTGTGAGCTGGCTGAAGGGAACAGCTGCTCCGATCGTGAAAGAGCGGGACCCACCCATCCGTGTGCGGCAAAACATCCCCACCAGCTGGCTTGAATTGAAGCTCAAAGAAGGGAGAAACCGACAGGTTCGGCGGATGACAGCAGCCGTGGGGCTGCCAACCCTACGGTTGATCCGTCATCGCATCGAGCTTATGGATGGAGAGCCACCCCTCAGTATTGAAGGGCTGAATCCTGGCCAATGGAGGCAGGTCTCATCAAGAGAGACCAACCGACTGCTGTCCCTCCTCAATCGTCCGGCAGCTGACCCACAAGCGTGACGGCGCGAAATTCAATGTCTTCAACCACCTGCCAGGGTTGATCAGAACGATCGGCATAGCTCACTCTCTCAAAGCCCAAGGCACGGAAATCCTCCAGGAAGGCCTCCTCCTGCCAAGCCCCACTAATGCAGCCACTCCACAGTTCCGGATCCTGCTGAAGAGCAAGGGGTACTGGCTTATCACAAACGATATCGCTAACAGCGAGCCGTCCACCTGGTCGCAAAACCCTGCGAATGTTGGCCAGCAGATTCTGACGATCTGCAGGGTTCACCAAATTGAGCACACAGTTGCTCAACACCACATCAATCGTCCTATCGGCAATCAGCGGAGCTCCATCAACCTGAGGGGCGTCAAGCGCTTCGATAGCACCCTCCAAAAAGCGCACATTGGCAAAGCCAATCCGCTCCGCCACAACTGGTGCGGCCTGACGAGCCAGGTTGAGCATCTCAACATTGCGATCCACCCCAATCACTGCACCCGCCGAACCGATCAGCTGGGCACAAATGAAGGCGTTCTTGCCACTGCCACTGCCAAGATCGAGCACGGTGTCACCAGGCTTAACCCAGCGAGTTGGATCACCGCAGCCGTAATCGCGCTCCACAACATCACGAGGGATCACCTTAAGCAGGCTGAGGTCGAAGGCCACCGGGGTACACAAACAAGCTTCCTGAGCCTGCGCTGCAGCTCCATAGCGTTCCTGTACAGCCTGCGTCTGATCCAACGCATCAGCTCCAGGACCTGAAACAGAAGGACTACAGCAGCTACTGCTCATGAAAAAAGCCCTTCAAGAAAGATCAATGCATTGTGATCGTTAGGGAAGGCATCGGTGAACAACCCTGCATGCGCAAAGGGCATTAGCCCAAGGCCTCCAGCAGCTCATGCACTGTCTGCCACTGGCCGTAGTAGTAATTGGCCCTGGCCCGGCGCTCAGCATCCTCGAGGCCGTCAAAGGCATCGAATCCAAGGTTGCGCCAAAGCTCATGCCCGCAAGCCCGATCGAGCTCCTGAATGGCCTCACGAGACAAATTGTCTAGCCGGCGCTGCAGGTTTTTCACTTGAACAACAGACATGCCAGCAAGAGCAAGAAACAGACATGTTAATAGTACAAATAAACCATCCTCGTGCCAGCGTTGGATGGAAAATCACTTAAAAAGGCAGCTTTTTCCTGCTTTCCTCGTCGAGATCTGCCTCCATCTCCCGCAGACGCTTGAGAATCGTGTCGTAGTACTCGACGATGTAACTCTCAAGAGGGGTGGTTTCCGACGGATCCAAGCCAAAGCAGGCATAGGTGTCGTCCATCGGTGCATCCAAAGCGATTCCCCCTCCAGTGACCTCTGCAAAAGCAAGCCTTTCAGCCACATTCACTGTTGGCTGAAAGAACGAGACCAATCTCTGGCTCAATCCGATCAGAAAAGGCGACACACGGATCACCTTGGCTGTTTTACTGCTGGACTTTTCGCAAAATTGCACAATTTCTTCGGAGGTCCAAGCCTTCGGACCCACGACAGGGAAGCTGCGTCTGATCGTTTCAGGACGCTCCAAGGCAGCCACGGCAAAACGTGCGACGTCCTGGGTATTCATGTATGCAACCGCTGTAGGAATTTCGCTCGCCCAAACCGTCTGGTTTTCAAGAACGGGTATGGCAATTTGACCGATCAAACCCTGCATAAAGGCCACGCCCTGCAGGATCGTGTAATCGAATGATGAATCTGTCAGCAGCCGCTCAGTGCAGAATTTGATGTCCATCAGTGGCACATTGCGGTGCTGCTCAGCTGCCAACAACGAAAGAAAAACGTAACGATTCACTCCGGCTTTCTCACAAGCCCGCAGCAGATTGAGCTTTCCGTCCCAATCGGTTGTGTAGATACTCAAAGGATCATCGGGACGGCTCGTGGCCGCATCAATGACCGCATCGACACCATCAAGGGCGTAATCAAGACTCTCAGGGTCAAGCAGATTGCCGCAGGTGAGCTCGCAACCCCACTCCTGCAGGAAAGCCCCTTTACGAGGCGTGCGAACCATGCAGCGGACCTGATAGCCAGCATCAATGGCACGGCAAGCAATCTGCCGCCCAAGGGTGCCAGTTCCACCAACCACCAGAACCTGCATAGGGCCCTTCAAGACAAGCAAGGAGCCTATATGGACCGACTCCAGGCCGCGAACTTCAGTCCCCCTGCAGCTTCAACAAGAGAGCACCACCTGCAAGACCCACTGGGATCAACACCCAGAAGACGGCAGCAATCCCAAAAATCTCCGAAGCCATGACTGGGCAGGTGAATCACACACACCATTTAACGCCCTTCCTGACACATCTCGTGGCAAATCCGTAAAAGCTCTGCCACTGGCGCATCTGTTCGCAGTTGTCCTGCCATAACGGCGCTGCAGCAAGCCTCATAACCATCAGACCGCAGAGCCTCTACCAATGCCAAAACTGGCGGCGGTCCCGACAAGGCCAGGCGCCTAGCCAGTTCAGCTGTAGTCCAGCAATAGACCGGCAAGCCGATATCAGCCTGCAAGCGATGCAACAGCCGAAGACTGGCGGATGCGATAGGAACGATCGACTGCTGCGCCAATGCCAACAAATCGGCCAACACATCTGGCGCCTGCAGGGGGCCCAACCAAAGAGGACCGCTCACCGCCCAGCGGCCACCTCCTTGTGCACACATACACCCTGACCATCCCCGCAGAGAAAGCAATGGTTGAACAAGCTGAGCACCACATGCCTCACAACGAGCCAGAAGCCCAAGCTGGCTCTCTTCACCAGCAGCAAGACGGCGCTTGATCCTTACCGCAACACGGAAGGTACGACCCTCACTAAAGCTGACCAGGGGCTCCAGGCCACGCCCTAGCAGCCAGGCCTGTCGTGCAAGAACCCCAAGCTGCAGCCTCAGAGCGATCTCCCAACTGGCTGGATGAACCCGAGCCGCAGCAGCCAAGCTGCGAATTGCCCCAGGTCGGTCATGACCTGTTGGGGAGCGACCATCACTGCTTGCGAGCAGCAACAAACCTTCTGAAGCAAGAACTTGTAACACAGGTTGCAGCAGCGCATTCGGACAACCAAAACAATCAAGATCAATCAGATCAAAACGACGCTGATCGAGGTAGGCACGGCTCAGAAGAACCTCAGCGGGCTGATGAAAAAGCTGCAGGGAGATTTGCGCTTGGCGCAGAGGAGCCAAATTTCGCCCCAACAGAGAAGAGCGATCAAGATCGGCATCATTCACCCAGATCTCTGGCAGCTGCTCTAGGTCTGAAACCAACAATGAGGGGTTAACAGCCTCCAGCCCCCAGCGCAAAGCACGAATACCGCAACCAGCCATCAGGTCCAACCAGCGCAAAGCAGGCGATGACTTCCCTCTCCTTTGCTGCTGAAAAGAAGCCAATAAAACCGAAAGATCACGAGAAGGACGAGACTCTGGGCGAAAGAAACCGCCTCCTGGCTCCAAAACGGCTGCGCCTTCGCGATAGTGGGTGTTCAGTTGGTTCAAGCCGCTTTGGATGCAACTGACTTCCAGACTGCCGAGCGGGCCATTCAAGAGACAGGCGCCCACTGGGGCGAATCCCATGATTGGTATTGGCAAGGCCTACGTTGTCACTGGCGTGTACTGGGAGCAGAGGATGCACGTCCACTCGTGCTCTTACACGGCTTCGGTGCCAGCAGCGCTCATTGGCGGCACAATGCTGCCCCCCTAAAAGCGGCAGGATTCCGCGTCTACAGCCTTGATCTGATCGGTTTTGGCGCTTCAGCCCAGCCAGGACTCAAACACTATCGACGGCTCGACAATCGACTGTGGGGCAAACAATTAGCAGCTTTTCTTGAGCAGATTGTCAGGGCCAGCCCCTCTCAACAGGCCGTACTGATAGGCAATTCCCTAGGAGCATTAACTGCTCTCACCACAGCCGCATTTCGCCCAGACCTTGTTGGAGCTGTGGTAGCCGCACCATTACCAGATCCTGCATTGGTTGAACCATTGACCTTCCGCCCCACCCGCTGGGGGAGCCGATTAAAGCAAAAGTTAATTGCAATCATCTGCCGCCTATTGCCTCTGGAACTGATTGTTCCTCTCATCGCAAGAACGCCACTCCTTAAAGCAGCTCTACAAATGGGCTACCACCACTCCATCCAGTTCGACCATGAGCTGCTGCACCTGATCGCCCAACCTGCACGGCGACCCTCGGCAGCTCGCGCCCTACGAGCGATGTGCGTTGGCATGACACTACGGCCAGTTGGCTGCACAGCTCCTCGCTTACTAAAACGACTAGCTAGCAGACCCGATCGCCCCCCCATATTGCTGCTCTGGGGACGAGAGGACCGTTTTGTGCCATTAAAAATTGGCCAACGACTGCAGCATCAATACCCATGGACAACTCTTTCAGTACTTGATGAAACTGGCCATTGCCCCCATGACGAATCCACTCAAGGTTTTGATCAAGCCGTGTTGAGCTGGCTGAACCTTAATTTAGGGAATGATCAACAACGGGCATGAAGCACACCCTTTCAGTGCTGGTCGAAGACGAATCCGGAGCTCTAAGCCGGATCGCAGGCCTTTTTGCACGCCGTGGTTTCAACATCGACAGCCTTGCGGTAGGCCCAGCCGAAACGTCTGGACAATCTCGACTCACGATGGTTGTAGAAGGAGACGATCACGCCCTCCAACAGATGAGCAAACAGCTCGACAAACTCGTCAATGTCCTGCAGGTGCTTGATCTAACCAGGCAACCTGCAGTTGAACGAGAACTCATGCTGCTCAAAGTTTCCGCACCCGCTCACCAGCGAAGCGCCATTTTCGATCTCGTTCAGGTCTTCCGAGCGAAAGTGGTGGATGTGGCCGATGGAGCGCTAACCCTTGAGGTGGTGGGCGACCCAGGCAAGCTGGTGGCGCTCGAAAGCTTGCTTACCCCTTACGGGATCATCGAAATCGCCCGTACTGGCAAGGTCGCGCTTGTAAGGGCCTCAGGGGTCAACACCGAACTTTTAAAGGTCTCTCCAAGCGGCAGCCGATTACCGGCCTAAGGCATTGGCAATGCAATAAGGGTTTTATTTCGCCATCACAAGACTGGCTTTAACAATTCGATCACCCTGCTGAATGGCATCCACCACGTCCAGCCCCTTGATCACCCTGCCGAAAACGGCATAACGGCCATCAAGTTCGGGTAAAGGGCGCAAAGCAATATAAAACTGAGCACTGGCTGAATCCGGCGCCGGGGAACGAGCCATGGCCAGCGAACCTTTCTCATGAGTCAATTGCAATTGCAGCAACTCTCTGGGGTTGGTGATCAGCTCTCCATAGCGAGGCTGATCATCTGTCTTCAACTTCACTTCAAAGGGGATGAAGCGGGCCTGAGCACTGGCGGGATCGATGAAACTACCCTTCCCGTAATGGGTCTTGAGCGTTTTAGGATCCTTTGAAGCAGGATCACCGCCCTGAATAACAAAAGACACGGGCTCCTTCACGACCCGATGAAAAACAGTGCCGTTATAAACACCACGTTTAACAAGATCAACAAAATTACCTGCGGTAACAGGAGCGGCATCACCATCCACCTCAAGAGTGATTTGGCCTCGATTCGTGCTCATCTGCACACTTGCCTTGCCCTGCAAGCAGGGGCTACTGAGTGTGGAACAAACCGCCTTGATTGATGCCGTAGTGGACTTGCTGCAACTCACCAATAAAGGCACGCAGAGCAGAAATACCAAGATGTCTTGACGCCGAAACAAACGCGCAAGGGATGCGAATAGCACAATTCAGAGCCCTTCAAGATTCACGTCAAGAAAACGCGCTAGCTCAGCCCCATCCTGCTCTAACTGTGCGAGGGGGAGAGGCTGACCGACGCGAGTAAGAGTGATGTCTCGCCGACCTTGAACCCGCAAGGACAAGCGGCGAAGGGGATTGAAACCATCGCGCACCTCAACCTTGACGGCTTTGACATCCTTGAGGGGGAATTCCACGCTGATCAGCTTGAAATATCCGCGACGGCAAATTTTCACCGTCCCGGAAGCCTTGTCAAAGCTGTTGCTGCCTGCACCCAAATTGACGTTGATCATCGCCAAGAGGTAGATCGCAAGAAGCAAACCTCCTAGGCCATAGAGACCCATCACCAAGCCCTGAGGCACGAAAAGAAGAGTTGAAGGCTTACCGATGGGGAGAAGATCTCGCCCCAAATAACTAGACAGGGACGTGAGTGTGAAGCCAAGGCCGCCGATTGTGACGACTACGGCCAAGAGCTGATTGGAGAGACGTCGAAAACCGAGGACCGGTTGCTCAAGCCGCTCTAGAGAAGCATCTCCGGCCTTAGGGGTTCCCTGCAGATCAGCTGACATGACTGCCCAATATGAATCTCCATTCTGGACTGAGACGGAGAGCAACGGGCAAACTTGAAGTAAGCCAAAAGAGCAACAGCACTACAAGGGGTTTCAGCTCAAGGCAACTCTCTTCCAAAGGCCCCTTGGGGATTGTTAATGTCGTGAGGTATCCCACAGCTTGCGGCAAAACCGCACCGTTTTTTTTTCCCATGACGATCGCTGTAGGACGCGCGCCTCAGCGGGGATGGTTCGACGTCCTCGATGACTGGCTCAAGCGCGACCGCTTCGTTTTTGTTGGCTGGTCCGGCCTTCTCTTGCTCCCCACGGCCTATTTGGCTCTAGGAGGCTGGTTTACCGGTACCACCTTCGTTACCTCCTGGTACACCCACGGCATTGCAAGTTCCTATCTGGAAGGATGCAATTTCCTTAGCGCCGCTGTAAGCACCCCCGCAGATGCGATGGGTCATAGCTTGCTGCTGCTATGGGGCCCTGAAGCTCAGGGTGATTTCGTGCGCTGGTGTCAGCTCGGTGGCCTCTGGACCTTCGTAGCCCTACACGGCGCCTTCGCTCTGATCGGCTTCATGCTGAGACAGTTCGAGATTGCCCGTTTGGTTGGCATACGCCCCTACAACGCACTCGCCTTCTCTGGACCAGTCGTTGTCTTCCTGGCGTGTTTCCTCATTTACCCCCTAGGACAACACAGCTGGTTCTTTGCTCCCTCGTTTGGGGTTGCAGCAATCTTCCGCTTCATTCTTTTCCTGCAGGGCTTCCATAACTGGACTCTGAATCCCTTCCACATGATGGGTGTAGCAGGAATCCTCGGCGGTGCTTTGCTCTGTGCCATCCATGGCGCAACGGTGCAGAACACCTTGTTCGAGGATGGGGCTATGTCAAATACCTTTAAAGGGTTTGACCCCACCCAGGAAGAAGAGACCTATTCAATGGTCACCGCCAACCGTTTCTGGAGCCAGATCTTCGGAATCGCCTTCTCCAACAAACGCTGGCTGCACTTCTTCATGCTGTTCGTGCCTGTCATGGGCATGTGGACTCCGTCGGTTGGCATCGTCGGCTTAGCCGTCAACCTGCGGGCCTACGACTTCGTGTCGCAGGAAGTCCGCGCCGCTGAAGACCCCGAATTCGAGACCTTCTACACGAAGAACGTTCTTCTCAACGAAGGTATCCGAGCCTGGATGTCCGTTGCGGACCAACCTCACGAAAACTTTGTATTCCCTGAAGAGGTAATGCCACGTGGAAACGCCCTTTAAATCTTCCATACTGCAGAATGCCGGGGGATACAGCCTTGAATCCACCGGTTATGCATGGTGGGCAGGTAATGCCCGGCTCATCAATCTTTCTGGACGCCTACTTGGCGCCCACGTTGCCCATGCAGGTCTAATGACTTTCTGGGCAGGAGCCATGCTCCTGTTTGAAGTCAGTCACTTCACCTTCGACAAGCCAATTTTCGAGCAAGGCCTGATCTTGATGCCACATGTGGCAGCGCTTGGCTATGGCGTTGGTACAGGTGGCGAAGTCGTCGACATCTACCCGTTCTTCCATTGCGGGGTGATGCACTTAATCATCTCTGCTGTGTTCGGCTTAGGTGGGGTCTATCACTCCTTGGCAGGCCCTGAAAAACTGGAGAATTACATCTCTCCATTTTTCAGGCTTGATTGGAAAGACAAGAATCAGATGACCAACATTCTTGGTTACAACCTGATTTTTCTAGGCTGGGGAGCTCTTGCTCTGATCCTCAAGGCCTGCTTCTTTGGCGGCATCTATGACACCTGGGCTCCAGGTGGTGGCGACGTGAGATTAATCACCAGCCCCACACTTGATCCAGGTGTGATCTTTGGATACCTGTTCAGTTCTCCCTGGGGAGGTAACGGCTGGATCACTGGTGTCAACTCAATGGAAGACATCGTTGGTGGTCACATTTACGTTGCTGTTCTTCTATTCGTTGGCGGCCATTTCCACATTGCCACCAAGCCATGGGGATGGGTTCGTAGAGCCTTTATCTGGAACGGAGAGGCCTACCTCAGCTATGCCCTCGCTGGCCTGAGCTGTTGTGGTTTCATTGCCACGGCCTACATTTGGTTCAACGTAACCGCCTATCCATCAGAGTTCTACGGTCCATCGAACGCCGAAGCTTCTCAAGCCCAGAGCTTCACCTTCCTTGTTCGTGACCAACGCCTTGGCGCAAATATTGGTTCTGCCATGGGACCAACAGGCCTTGGTAAGTACCTGATGCGTTCTCCTACTGGTGAGATCATCTTTGGTGGAGAAACGATGCGCTTCTGGGACTTCCGTGGTCCTTGGTTAGAACCACTGCGTGGCCCCAACGGCCTGAGCCTTGAAAAGCTTCAGAACGATGTTCAGCCATGGCAAGTGCGCCGTGCTGCTGAATACATGACCCACGCCCCCAACGCCTCCATCAATTCAGTAGGTGGAATCATCACCGAGCCCAACTCGGTTAACTTCGTGAACCTTCGCCAGTGGTTAGCTGGTCACGCGTTCTTCCTAGCTTGGTTCACCATCGTGGGGCACTGGTTCCACGCAGGGCGAGCCAGAGCTGTTGCAGCCGGGTTTGAAAAAGGCATCGATCGTAAGACCGAACCAGCCTTGTCAATGCCTGATCTGGACTGATTCTCAACATCAAGCATCGATCTTGTTAATCGGGAAAACCTTCAACCCTCGCCCTTGCGGCGAGGGTTTTTTGATGAAGACATACCCCAGCAACCAGGAAGGACTTTTCGCAACCAAGGCAGACTTAGACCAATCACATTGCTGTAGCAACCTTCAAGACGACTTACAGCCATACCTCCCTGACCTTCCAATGCAAATCCACCGGCACATCGCAGTGGCTCTCCAGTCGCGACGTAAGCCTCAATTTCAGATTGGCTCAACTGCGCAAAGTAAACACGAGTGCTGACAGTTTGTGTCAATAGCCCATCCAGAGCGACTTCCAAGGCTGTATCCGCTGATTGACAGGCTGACAACAAGGCATGCCCCGTATGCAAGACACCACTTCGCCCGGACATGCGCCGCCAGCGTTTCACCGCAACAGTTGCATCCAAAGGCTTGCCAAAGATCTCACCCTCAAACTCAAACACTGAATCGCAGCCGAGCACAGCCTTAATCTCATCCTTGAAGAGATCTGCAGAGCGCTTATCGGCTAGCTGGTTCAACACTGCCGAAGCCTTGGCCTGCGCCAAAAGCAGCACCAAATGGCTGGGATCATTATGTTGAAAGCTTGATTCGTCCACCCCACTCACCATCACTTGATGGGGGATCAAAGCCTGTTGAAGCAGTCGACGGCGGGCTGGAGAAGCCGAGGCAAGCATCAACACAATGAATTACAGCAGTGAGAACAAGTTCGTAGGCTGCCATCAATGGTCGACCTTGCCACCGTTGCCATGACAAGCGAGATGGAATTGCTTGACATGCGCAGCAAAAAACGTGCTTCCCAAGCCATGCGCTGCCTACGGTTTGACACCAGGTTTTATACCGATGCCCAAACAACAGGGCTCAATGCTGAGAGCGTTTGGCAGCAAGCCCGGCAATACTGCTTGCCTGGATGCAGCTGGTTTCAGCGTGCTGACGCTGTTGAAGCCGCTTTTCGCTGGTTGATTACCGTTGGTGTATTGCGCCGTGAAGTCGATGGGCAGGGGTTGACAGCGAAAATCCGTCTAACCCCCTTGGGCCGCCAGCTACTTGAACAGACACCAGGGTTACCAACACAACGAGCTGGGATTTTCGAAAGACTGCAACACAATCTGCGTCGACTTTGGCCCAGACAATGAGCCCCGATGGGATGTCTACCCCCCTAATGGTGTTAGGCACATCCAGTGGAGCTGGTAAATCATTAATGTCAGCCGCTCTCTGCAGGCTGCTGCTTCGGCGAGGCGAAACACCCATACCCTTCAAAGGGCAAAACATGAGCAACAACGCCTGGGTTGACGAAAGCGGCGGAGAGATGGCCTATTCACAAGCCCTGCAAGCTTGGGCGGCAGGACTCGAGCCCCAATGCGCCATGAACCCTGTGCTGCTCAAACCCCAGGGAGACAGCACCAGTGAAGTCATACATCTGGGTCAAAGCGTTGGCACGGCGCGTGCCGAGACCTACTACGAGCAATGGTTCCGACCTGGATGGAGCGTCATTCGTCAGGCGCTAAAAGACCTTCAGTGCTCTTACACCCATGGCCGGCTTGTCTTGGAAGGTGCAGGCAGCCCAGTGGAAGTCAACCTGCAACGCCGAGACCTCACCAACCTGCGATTGGCTCAGTTCCTGCGTGCCCGCTGTTTGCTCGTTGCCGATATCGAACGCGGTGGTGTTTTTGCCCAGATCATTGGAACCCTGTCTTTACTTAAGCCTGTAGAGAAGCAATTGATACGCGGGCTACTAATCAATCGTTTCCGTGGCCGACGCGAACTTTTTGATGAAGGGCGCCATTGGCTAGAAGCCAAAACCGGTATTCCCGTCATCGGTGTAATGCCATGGCTGGAAGAGCTCTTCCCGCCCGAAGACTCCCTTGATCTACTGGAGAGAAGAGGCAAAAGAAATGATGCCGAGATCGAAATCGCTGTATTGAAATTGCCATCCCTAAGTAATTTCTCCGATCTCGATCCGTTAGAAGCAGAAGCCACAGTTCAACTGCGTTGGGTGGAACCCGGCACATTCCTCGGGACACCAGATGCTGTCATCATTCCCGGCAGCAAACAGACACTGCGCGATCTAAAGTTGATAAAGTGCAGTGATTTAGGCCGGCAGTTGCAAACCTACGCCCAAAGCGGCGGCCATGTGCTGGGCATCTGTGGCGGCATGCAAATGCTTGGGCGAACTCTGGCAGATCCACTAGGTCTGGAAGGCTTCACAACAACAGACCCATCAAGCAGCATGGCAGGACTCAATCTGCTGCCTATAGATACCGTTTTCAAACGCAGTAAGGCTCTACGACAATGCCAAATGATCACCCAGTGGCCAGACAATGCCAAGGTGACGGGGTTTGAATTACACCATGGCAATAGCCAACTCATTCAAGGGAGCAATGAGTCTGTCCTACCTATGGCTGACGATCCCTCGCTTGGTTGGGTCAGTAAAAATGAGAGATGTGGCCAAATCGCGGGAACTTACCTGCACGGAATTTTTGAGAATGGTCGCTGGCGAAGGCTGTGGCTCAATCTGATACGGAGGCAAAAGGGTTTAGCAGACTTGCCGACCGATATACCCCACCATGGACAACAAAGAGAACAACTGCTCAATCGCCTCGCCGATGTTTTCGAAGAACATGTCAACATCAACTCACTGCTGGACAAATGACGATCTCTGAGATTGAGATTCAATGGCCGAATGGCACAATCTCCCTTACAAAACCAGGGCTTGCTTGGCTCCAGGTTGCTCGAGAAGCAGGGATCATCATTCCCACAGGTTGCTTACAAGGAAGCTGTGGCGCTTGTGAGATTGAGGTGAATGGAGACGTGGTGCGAGCCTGCATCGCCATCGTTCCCAGAGCGAAATCATGCCAACTCAAAGTGGATTTCGCCAACGATCCTTTCTGGTGATATATCGCAGAGCTATCAATCCTTTGTAAACAGCATTTGCCTTACAGCTGTTGCAGGAGCCACCGAGGGTTTACCACTGACGACTTTCTCTGGGGAGCAGCAAATGCAGGCATATATTGCTGGCTGCACTACTGATTATTTCTGACGTAAGCAAATTCCTACTCATGAGCCTTTGCATAGAAACAGGCTGGCTTGGTGGCCACTTTTACGAGCAATTATCGCAAGTTGTGACATCGGCATTGCCCTACCTCGACTCCTCCACGTTCTAGGCATCCAAGCCAGCTGTTGTGGCGACGTTGTAGGAAACAAACGTTCAAGCCTGCTCAAGTAACCTCCCCTCGGATTGGACCGAGGCACAACACTTTTACAAGGGCATGGAGCAGCCGCTCTACTTATGGGTCTGCTATCGGCAAGCTGCGCTGGCTATAACTTCAGCTGCCTAATCATCTCTTGATGACTCTGCTGCCATGAAAGATCAACAGCTCGCTAAAGTGATTGCAACAAATAAAACAAAGTGCTCCCTGGAGTAGACGCCTCAGCTCATGTGGTTAATTGCTTTAGGGCAAAATATACCAACATCAGTCTCGACAATTTTGCACATTTATGGGTTGCCAAGCCAACTGAGAGGCTTGCAAATCGATACCTTCAGGAGGTAGGCGAATCCGAAGATATTGCTCACTGCCTCAGGCATCGATTCTTTCTAGAAAGGCTTCGAGAGTTCAGCATTCAAGCAACAAAAGGAGTGTTTATCAATATTGGTGCTGGATTCACTAATTACCCCTATCTACTCAACACTCCCATACCATCCTGTGAAGTAGACAAGCCCAACCTGGTCGAGTCAAAGCAACAAAGGATCCAGAAGCTTCAATCCTCTCATCAACTTCCAGAAAGAGACATTCTATTCATCCCTACAAAAGACCTCAATAAGAGCAGCGAAAACAAAAAACTATTCGACTCATTAAGCCAATGGATAGACTCACGCCAATCATTCGTTCTCATGGAAGGGCTTTTATACTGGCTTTCGCAAGACTCAGTCAATTCACTTTTTAAGCATCTACAACAAACACAAACAACCGGAAGCCTTCTAGCACTGAATGCATTCAAACCAAGCGAAGCATCGAAGGAGATGTTCCACAGGCTAAGGAAATTTAGCGAGAAAGACTACGGTATAGGAAACCTTTCTCCCAATACGCTCAGCGAAACATTCCACGAGAATCTCTTGGGCTACAAATTGATCGATCGAGCAAATTACATCAACCTCTCAAAGCAACTTGACGAAGTTAAAGAGCTTGAGAATAAAGACTCAGTCCTGGAAGAGGATTGCTACCTGTTACGCAAGCTATAGAGGCAGAAAATGGATAATGAGCTTTGTATACAATAAACAGGCAGCACAAAAGTAAAGGGATTAACCCTCAAATTCACGGCGCGGGGAACTAACACCAGCTGGTTGTACACCCTTAATGTAAGCGAGCATCGTATCGGCATCAGAGACCTCAAATGGGTCGCCATCAGCATTATCACTAAAGCCAGGCTCAACAAACATCTTTTCAATATTACAATCATTCACTAGCATCGAATAGCGCCAGGAACGCAAACCAAAACCTAGGTTCGATTTCTCAACAAGCATGCCCATTTTACGAGTGAACTCTCCATTGCCATCAGGAAGCATAAAGATATTCTTGGTACCCAAATGTTTGCTCCACTGGAACATTACGAAAGCATCATTCACTGAAAGACAGATAATCTGATCAACACCTTGGGCAACAAGTTCTGCATGCAACTCCTCATAACGTGGCAAATGATTGGATGAGCACGTAGGAGTAAAAGCGCCTGGGAGGGCTAACAAAACAACCTTCCGCCCCTTAAAGATTTCAGCACTAGTAAGGGCTTTCCAGCGGAATGGATTAGACCCGGCCACAGATTCATCGCGTACGCGGGTCTTGAAGGTGACATCTGGAACGCTTTGAAGGAAAGGCATTGAAAGGCTGAGGTTGATGCAAACAAAATCTCATACACGTCATCTGATCTTGTCAAATGATCAAATTGTTGGAACCTATCGCCGACGGCGTGAATCAATCTGCAGCAGATCCCTCACACGCCGAACCTGACTAGCCAACTGAGGATCACTGGACAACCTTTTCTCCACTTGCTCGATGGCATACATCACTGTGGTGTGGTCCTTTCCCCCAAAAGTCTCACCGATACGAGGCAAGCTCAAATCCGTGCCCTGACGCATCAAATACATGCCCACCTGCCGAGCATGGCTAACGGCCCGCCGACGACTGCTGCTACGCATGTCTTGAGGAGTCACGTCAAAAACCTCAGAGACCTTATCAATCACTTGTTGTGGGG
>MPMF02015119.1_pt1 | contig 26601 bp, 21 predicted proteins | sample 1617271 | NCBI WGS metagenome assembly MPMF02 (sample SAMN05944812, study PRJNA350692) | marine metagenome | biome: marine; feature: ODZ; material: water; isolation source: 120 m water sample prefiltered with 30 um filter, filtered on to 0.2 um... | place: Pacific Ocean | collected 2012-04-09... | reverse complement strand
TCATCTTTTGCATCATTATCTCCGTATCCCAAACCTAAAGAAGTTGAAATAGTTTCGTTTAAATTGAAATCATATCCTACGCTAATGCTATGTCCTACTACATTGGTAGCGTCCGCCGTTGTATAAGATGAAGTTTGGTTGTTTTTAGAATCAGAATAGGAGTATCCATAATTTAACGAATGAGCATCATTAATTGCATAATAATTTCCAAATCCTACCATGAAAGATGTATTAATTGCATCTTGTTCATAATCGATTGTATTTAGCATTAAATATGGACTCAAACTGTGATTGCCTATACTGGTATCAAAACCAAAAGTAAGACCTAGAGTTTCAAAATTGTCGGTAGTGTCTACATCTTGTCGTGAACCAGTTCCGCTAAAATTAAACATCATTGAGGAAGCTTCCCCTATTGATCTAACGGCAGTAAATCCCATGTTTCCACTATAAACGTTATCAAACATAGCTGTATTAAAACTAACGACCTCACCATCACTCTGTTTTGTTCGAGTTTTAGAAACACTGTTAACATTTTGATTAAAAAGCCCACCTAATCCCAGATCAGCATAAAAGTTCCATAATTTAGGTTCACCTCTATCTTTTAAATTCGTTTCAATTTCACTAACCGATGCTAGATCTTCTGATGATAAATCTGGAATAAGTTTAATTTCCTCAATTAATCCTAAAACTTTATTTGGAGAATCTGCTTTAACTAAAATTGATAGTAAATAAAATTTTAAATCAATGTTATCGGGATGAAGGATTACAAGTCTTTCTAACGTTGCGATGGTTTGTTTATAATTTCCCATTTTTCCCTGTTGCCTTGCATATTTTAAATTTAATTCAAGATCATTGGGTTTTTGTAATATCTGCATATACGTCACGTTTTTATCTGACTCTCCAGCAGCCAAAGAAAGGTTATTGGTATTTTCAGCAACTAAATTTGTTGCCTCCTGATCTTTGTCTAAAGCTTGTAAATCCTTAACTGGATTATCTGTTTTTGAATTTTCAATTATTTTCTTTAATGCTTCAATATCCGTTGTTTTAGCTATTTTTTTTTGTTCTATATTTCTTTGAATATTAGTTTTGTTTGATTCAAAATTTTCAATAGTTCTATTAAATACTTTCTCGTCTACCCAAGAAATACCTGATTGTAATACATTAATTGCACTATTCCCAAATAAAGGGATGGTTAATAAAACAAATGAAAATAAAAGAAGATTTCTTAAATGCATATTTAATATTATTTTATGTCTTTATTATCAATACCTTCTCTTTTTCTACTTGCCCAAATAAAATAAAATAAATAAGGAACAGTTGCAGGAACTATTCCAAACCAAATCCATTCTTCCCAATGAAAACTCTTATCAATTCCAGGATTATTGATGCCATTCCACCAAGTTAGATAACCTGTTAGAATTATCCATAACAAGCTTATAGTAACAAGAGTTTTTTCCTTATTTGAAAGGCTGCCAGTAAATAACTTCTTTGTAAAATCTTTTATTTTTTGAATATACATTTTTGCAGCTCAACAATCGTCCCCATCGTCTTCCTCCCATGATCCGTTGCTATGAAATTCCAACCTACATGTTTTCGATCTAGCAACTGCTTTTATGGTATAGTCGGAAACATAAGGAGTATCGTCTGAAGTATCTTCCACACACATATTAAAACCAAGTTTAGCCGGAATAATAGTTTCGGATTCTAATAACTCAGTATTAATTTCCGTACTTTGTGTAGCAGTCAATGTCGTATCACATGAACCACTACTCTCAAAATAATTACCCCTATTAGAAATATATTCGGTTTGTGCCAAAGACATTTGCTGCATAATATTTTTTGCTGAAGTTTTTTTACTGCTCCATACATAACCGTTGTAGCTCACTATTCCGACTGCTGCCAGAATACCAATTATCGCTACAACGGTTATTAATTCAATTAGTGTAAAACCTCTATGAAGCAATTTGCTTTAAGCCTATTTTACGTTAATCGTGAACAGCTGTAGAAGTCAATGTTGTATCAGCATCGAGTTGAGTTGTTAAAGTCACTGTGCTCGTATCTTCATCATAAGTTATAACAACAAATCCTTCAGGATCTTGACCATCTGGTATTGCTGACACTGCACCATCACCACCGAAAGGATTATTAAACTCCCCAGCATTTAAAGCGCCAATAGCTTTCGCAGCTATCACTGGATAACCTGTAGCTGCTGTACTATCACATGTCATATGATCAGTGCCGTTTACAAATACTTTATCGTCAACACCACATTTTGCAATTTCAGCAGTTATAAATTTTACTGCATTAGCATGATTTGATTTTGAAACGCCTTTTTTCGCGCTTGCGGTATATCCATTGTAAGCCACAACACCTACTGAAGCTAATATTCCGATAATCGCCACAACAACCAAAAGCTCAATTAGCGTAAAACCCCTATTTAATTTTCTCATCGTTGATCTCCCTTTTATTGTTTTGTAAAAAATTTAAAATAGTTATCAAAGCATATCAAATAATTCAGCAATGTAATCAATAAATAACTTAACGTTTATAGCTAAAATGGGTTGTTTTTTGTTGATTTATTAATAAAAGTATAAAATATTAACCATTATGTCATACAAGGTTTCCGAGGAGGGCAATATAAGCACAGTATTTCTCAACGGTGAAATAGACATGGATGTGACCGATAAAGCAAAGGAAGTCATTTTTCCAATAATCGAGAAAGGCAAAGAAGTTCACATTAACTTAAAGGATGTAACTTATATGGATTCCTCTGGAATATCAGTTCTCATTGAAAGTCATCAAAAAGCAGAAGAGAAAAATACTAAAGTAATCTTAAAAGATATTAGCAAACCAGTTTTGAAAGTTATTATGATGGCGAAACTTGAACAAATATTAAATCTTGGCTAATGCTAATTTCTGAATCTAAAGATTTTGTTGTGGGTAGTGCAAGTCTTAAAGAGATAAGAACATTCTCAAGAGATGTGTTTGCCAAACAAGATATACCACAAGAAATAAAAGATGATTTAGTTCTGGCTATCGCCGAAGCTGCACAAAACATTGTAAAACATGCTTACCAAAGTAAAGCGACTACTGACAAAATGAAAGTTAAAATTTCATTTAGAGAAAAAGAGATTGAAATAGGTTTTTTTGATGCGGGACTTCCTGTAGTACCAGAAAATATTCAACACCGAAAACTTGATGATATTAAACCTGGAGGTTTAGGAACTTTCTTCATCAAAAAAATAATGGATGAAGCTATATTTAGAAAAGATAAAAAAGGTTGGACAAACCACCTTGTCCTAACAAAAAAAATTTAGCTAATTTCCTATAATAGAACCAACATTGAAAATTGGAGAATACATGGCGATCATTAATCCACCGATCATTGTTCCCATAAAAACAATCATTATCGGTTCTATTAAACTAGACATATTCTCAACCTCACTATCAAATTCTGATTCATAGTAGTTTGCTACAGAATTGAACATTTCATCTAAGCTTCCTGTTTGTTCGCCAACTGAAATTAATTGACTAAACGTTGGAGGAAATAATGGTTCTTTTAAAAAAAGTTTTGTTAAGGTGTCTCCAGAAAACACACCTTTTTTAACATTTTCTAACGCTTTGGTAACTACATCATTATTGCTAACAGATTTTGCTATCTCAATGCTTTCTAATAAGTTAACTCCTGCAGCGCTTAGATTTCCCATGATTAAAGCAATTCTTGCAAGCAAAGACTTCAATATCATTTGACCAAACACAGGCATTTTCAAAACTTTACCGTGCCACCAAAATCGAAATTTTGGATTGTTAGTCGTCAAATATTTAAAGGTGAAATAAGCTGACACACTAATGATTAGCAATAATAATCCTCCGGTTCCTCGTAAGAAATTACTCATGTTCATAATAACAGCCGTGGGTGTAGGTAGAGCCACTCCCATCCCTTCATACATCTTGGCAAAAACAGGTACTACCTTGATTAACATAAAAGCGCTTACAACTATTGCGACAGTGAACATAATCCCAGGATACATTAAAGCGCCTTTAATTTTTTTTTTAATTTTTTCTTTTTTCTCTAATGAATCTACAATTTTAAGGAGAAAAACATCTAATTTACCACTAGCTTCTCCAGCTTTTATTAAGTTAACATAAACATTGTCAAAATACTTTGGATATTTTTCAAAACATTTTGAAAGTGTTACTCCACCCTCTAGACTTTTTCTAATATCCTCAATAACTTCTTTTAAAGTTGGATTTTCTAGTTGATCTCTCAACATTTGCAAAACATTCAAAATTGGTAAACCCGCCTTAACCATTGTTGCAAATTGTTTTGAAAAAATTACAATATCTTCGGGTTTAATTTTCTTTTTAAATAAAGAGAAACCTCCATCTTTTGATTTTTCTTTTTTTCCCTTTTTTTTCTTAGATCTTAGTAGATTGGTTATGATAACCTTTTGTTCTTTAAGCTTATGTGATGCTTCATCTTGATTTAGGGCTTCAATTTCACCTTCGATATATTTGCCTGCTGAAATGCCTTTATAAGAATAAACTTCCATTCAATAATTATTAATTAGAAAGAACTCTTTCGTATTCTCTAAAATTAAGATCTCCAGATAATATCATTCTTTTTCCCATGTCCTGTATTGTTTGAAAACCTTCTTTCACTGCTATTTCTCTTAGTTCTGGTGTTGTTGCTTTTCTTAAAATTGCTTCTTTAATAACTTTTGTTATATTTAATATTTCATATATTCCCATTCGACCTTTATAGCCACTATCTTTACATTTTGAACAGCCTTTGCCTTTCACGGCTTTAGCTCTTGATGCTTGTTCAGGTGTAAAACCAAGATCTGTTAAAACCTTTGGATTCACATCATCATCAGGAACTCTACAGTCTTTACACGTTTTTCTTGCAAGCCTTTGTGCTAACACGAGTGAGCAAGCAGCTGAAATTAAATAATCTGGAGTACCCATATTTTGTAATCTGGTAATTGTGCTTGGAGCATCATTGGTATGGAGCGTGCTGAATACTAAGTGTCCCGTAAGAGCAGCTTTTAATCCAATATCTACAGTTTCCTTGTCACGCATCTCTCCAACGAGGATTATTTCTGGGTCTTGACGCAAAAAAGATCTTAAAGCAACAGCAAAGCTTAAACCAATGTCATCTCTGATTTGAACTTGCGCCACACCATCTAATTCGTATTCGACTGGATCTTCAGCTGTTAAAATATTTAAGTGAGGTTTGCTTACTTCTTTTAAAATACTATAAAGTGTTGTTGTTTTTCCTGATCCTGTCGGCCCAGTAACTAAAACTAATCCCTGTGTTCCATGAATATTTTTTCTTAAAACCTTTAGATCGTTTGGCTCAAAATTTAGTTGTTCTAAAGTTATATCTCCTGCGTCTTTGTTAAGAATACGCATTACAATTCTTTCATTACTCGCTGTTGGTAGTATCGACAAACGTAAATCAATCACCTTGTCTTCAATTTTAAAATTAATGGCTCCGTCCTGGGGTAATCTTCTTTCTGCAATATCAAGTTTGCCCATAATTTTAAATCGTGTAACAACTGCTCCATAGTTATCATGAAGAAATTTTTTATATTGTTCTTGTTCTTGAAGCATGCCATCTGTTCTATAACGAACTCTTGAGGAAAATCGATAAGGTTCAATATGAATATCGCTTACTCCTAGTTTAATGGCTTCCGCAACTACAGCTGTACTAAATTTTATAACTTCAGATTCGTTTTCAATTGCTTCAATATCTTCCTCGGGTTTTTTTTCCAAAACTTCGCCTGCTTCACCTAATTCACTATCAAAGGTTTTAGTTCTTTCTTTGTTGGTTTCTCTTATTTTTGCTGTTGTAACATCACCACTTAAATTAAGTAGTTTTTCTATAAAATTAGAAATTTGAGAAACTTTAGCTGCATGTAATTCTATATTTTTTTTTGTAATAGTTTTTAAATTTCTCATTAAACTCAATTTTGAACTATCGGGTATTGCAATGTGAAGTGTTTTGCCGTCCATTTTGAATGGAGCCACAAAATTCATATTAATATAGTTGGATGGAAGAACTGTTTTAACATCATCTGAAATTTCAATTTTTGATAAATCAACTTCTTCAAGATTTTGTTCTTTGACTAATACATCTAAAATTTTTTTCTCATTAGTTAGTTTGAGTTCAAAAACCGCATCGATTTGAGATTTGTTTCCTTCTTTGCTTACTTTCTTTATTTTTGGAAGATCTTTACCAGAAATAATATCCTGATCGATAAGCATATTTATGATGTTAATTTCGCTCTCTCTGCTTATTTTTAGCATTACAAAATCTCCTAATTAATCATTACAATATATTATAAGACTCTTGGTGCAATAAATACTAATAACTCATCTAGATTATCTTCTGTTCTTTTTCCCTTAAATAAGTTGCCAAGTACAGGTACGTTGCCCCATCCCGGTACTTGGTTTCTTGTATTTGCTTGCTTGTTTTTTTTAATACCACCAATAACAACTATATCACCGTCAGCAACCAATAATTTGGTTGTGATTTCCATCTTGTTTATAGGAGGTTCGTCTGCACCGCTAGCTAAATTTGGCGTATCATTATTTACTTGAATTTGTAAAAGCACATTTCCATCACCAATAATACTCGGAGTTACTTCAAGTTTTAAAGCTGCTTCCTTAAAAGAAGTAGATGTAGTTCCTTCAGATGTAGTTTGATAGGGAATCTCTTGACCTTGGGTAATAATTGCAACTTGATTATCTAGCGTGAAAACTTTCGGATTAGATATAGTCTTGCCCAAACCTTGTGCTTCAAGTGCCGTGATCGATGCTTTTAAAACTCCAGTTGTTGTTTTTCTCAATATACCAAGGCCACTACTTGCACCCGTTGCAGCAAAATCAATAATACTGTCGGTAGATTTACCTAACGCGGCATTAGATCCTGTTGCTAAAGATCCTGAACTTGTTCCAGCAAGTCCTCCAACCACTCTACCTTTATTATTATAATATCCACCCAATCTTGTTCCAAGAGCTTTTTCAAATGTAGAGTCTGCCTCCACAATAAATGCTTCAATCAAAACTTGTTTGGTTCTAACATCTATTTCTCTTATAACTTTATCTACAATATCTAAATCCTTTTCTCTTCCTCTAACGATGATAGATCTTGTGGTTATTTCCTCAGTTATTTGAATTGGATTATAACTTGTTTCGCCGGTTGTAGAAGAAAACAACTCATTTAATGTAATTTTAGCTTGCGCTGGAGCTATATAATAAAGTCTAAAAATTTCGGAGAATATTGGTTCAACAGATTCTTCTAATTCTACTTTTTTTCTAACTGCTGATGCTCTTGTAGATTTATAATTTTCTTGAGCTGTAAGTGTTGAAGGTGCATGAATTCTGATCAAATTACTATTAACATCAATATCTGCTGCGTAATTTTTCATATCTAACAAAGCTTGAAATGCCTTATCCCAAGGAACGTCGATTAATTCTGCCGAAATAGCTCCTGCAACTTCGTCACCAACCAAAATATTAATTTCACCTACTTTGGCCATAAGTTGTAACGTCTCTTTAAAATCTAAATTACTAAATTTAAAAGTTACATTTTGTTTTAAAAGTTCATATTCTTCCGGAATGAGCAAATAGTTTGTAACGTGTTGTGATGTTATTTTTTTTCTTTTATTTGACTTTTCGATTTCACCAAAAACTGGTTGTGGACCCATTTCTACAGTTTTGTTAACTTCTTCTCTTCCAATTTTTTTCCAATCTTTTTTTATTAAAGGAACATCATGTTTGTATTTTTTATTTTCACTTTGTTTGTATGATTTCGTTGCACAGCCATTTAAAATGACAAAGAGCAAAACTAGAAAAAAAGTGAAAAATTTTGCTATTTTATTTTTTTGCATGATCATCCCTTTCAACTATTTGATTTTTAAAATTGATAATCAAATATTTGCCATCAGATCTTTGGAAAACTGCTTCTCTATGATTCATATCAACTAATTGTAAACCTACGCTTAGTTCTTCGAACATTTCCAGAGTTATTACTTGACCTCCCGCATCGACTAAAGATACATAACTTTGAAGGCTTCCAGAAATAACACCAACTAGTTTATAATCGTATAGAATTGATCGAGTTTCTGTTTTGTTTGTCGTATTATCCAAATCTAAAGTTTCGCTTAATCCAGCGTTGCCAGCAAAAGGATCGTTTAACGGAACATCTTCTTCTGTTTCTGTCTCTGATGTAGTTTCGGTGCTTTCTTTCGTTGTATCGTGGTTTTCGGCATACAGAATTTTAAAATTACCAAAACCCAAAATCAGAACTAAAATTATAATTTTAACTAAATTCATCAGTCAAGCCTACAATAGTTAAAGTGCCAGTTGCTCTTATCGCACCGGTTGAATTCCCTTTTATCACTTTTATGGATTCCTTGTCAAAATTTAACATCTTCTTTGATTTAGAAAGTAATCTCTTAAATTTCAAATAGGCCAAAAAATTACCCTCTACCTCATATTTAACGGGTATTTTGTAATAAGCTATATTTGACTTATTCTTCTTCTTCTTTTTTTTCTTTGCACTTTTACCTTTATAAACTGGCACAGGAGGTTTTTTTTCAATATTTGATATCACTAATCCATTAACTTCTGCATAAGTACTTAGGCTATCATAAAGATCTTCTACCTCTTTTTTACTATGAAATAATCTGGAGTGTTTTTTATACTCAGGTGTCAGTTTTTTTATCTTTCTTTTGGCATTTTTTATTTCTTGTTTAAACTGCGTAATTTCATTTTTTTTATTCATCATGTCGTCAATTTTAACTTGCTTAGCTTTTACAATTGGATTCACAATTGAATAATAAATAATTAAAAATAAAATTATCGATCCAAAACCTATACCAAATTTAATAAGAGTTTTTTTATCAGCAAATGCTAACAATTTGTTTTTTATATCGTCTAATTTTATATCTTCTAGTTTTAAATTTTTCAAATCCATTAAGATTTACTCCCTAATTTAACTGAAACCCTAAAACCTTTTCTTCGCGGAGTTCCAGCTTTAGATTTTCCTTGTATCTTCATGGAGGCTATGGCCGCATGTTTAACTAATTTTTGTTTATTTAAATTAGCAACCAATTTTAATATACTTTGGTCACTATCTGCGTCACCATTGATAACAGCTAAATCAACACCTTTGAATTCAATCGTTTGAAATCTTATTCCTTTGGGTACGCTAGAAGCGATCTGCGCAAGAGCACTATAGCTAGTCTTTTTATTCGATTGCATTGTCTTGCTTAGTGTTAAAGATTTATTTATTATTTTTAATTCACTAAGAACTTCTTTTTTTTCTTTAGAAATTTTTACATGCTGCAACGTAACACTTTCGTAATTACCTAAAGCTTTGTTGAATTGTTGAATTTTCCAAAAAGAAAGGCCAAAAAGAATTATATAAACTCCAACTACGGCACCTACTATTCCTTTGAAGGCAAAATTAGAAAAAGCTTTTGCCTTCTTTTGCGCTATCATGCTTGCTCGATTAGGCAACAAATTAATATTTTTTACTGCTGTTACAAATTTATAATACCCGAATACATCTAGTTTTCTGAATGCTAAACCAATCACAGTCGAAAGATATGATCGATTTATCATGCTAACTGATCTTGCTAATTGCTGCGGAACTTTTAGATCTTTAATTGGATCAAATAAATTAAATCCAGTATTTTTCAAATTATTTCTAAATCTTCCTATATATTTATCTACGTCTGGTAAATTAGAAACTACTTTTAGATTTCTAATTCTTTTTTCATATTTTGTTTCAAAATCCGAAACGGCTTGTTTCACCTGAGTTATAAATCTTCTAACCAAAGCTTCCATTTCTTCTTGGTTATTGGAATCTTTTAACGTTTGTCTATCCTGTCCTCTTAAAAAAATATCAGTGATAATTGGATTGTTTTCATACAAAATCATCACATAATTTTCATCTAGACCAAACTCTAATAATGCTGTTAGATTAGAATCATCCAAACTACGTGATATTTGATTAATTTGGTCTACTGCTGATTTTAAAGCAAAGCACTTAACATCAATAATTACTGGATTTAAACCTCCTTTTTTTATTATAGACGTAAAACTGTTAATGTCAGAAAGTTTGGAGGCAACGAACAAAATATCCATTGTATTTTCTTTTTGATTTCTATTAATTACTTGGTGAAATATAGAATAATCATTCAAATTATCAGTTAGCTGAACTAAGTTTTCCCAAAGTGAATTGGTTTCGATTGCTTTTTTTAATTCCTCATCCGACATTAATGGACTTGTAACCACACGAATGATTGCGCTAGTAACTGGAATGGCAATTGCTGCATTAAAAGTAGTAATTTGCGCTTTTTGTATCGCAACTGACAATTCATCTCCTAATTTTTCAGCATTATCCAAAACTAATGAATCATCAGGTAAATCAACTGGATGAACATAAAATTTTTCAAGTATCCATTGATTAGATTTATTAGTTGAAAGTTGTGCAAGTCTAATTTCGCTTGAAGTTAACTCAACACCCACAATTTCCTCGCCAACCACGCTTGCTTTGCCAAGTTTTGCTTTGAAAAATTTTTGAATGTTTTGTGCAAATTTATTTTTTTTCTTTGCTCCTGGACTGCCAGAGAATGTTGCTTTTTTACCAAAACTTGGTTTTTGAAATTTAATATTCTTAAATTTTTCTAATATACTAGAAGGTGATTTTTCTGATGATGAAGTATCTTTATTAAAAGTTGGGGAATTAGTGTCCTGCTTTACTTTAGTAGATTCTGTAGTTTTTTGTATTGGTAATGACGTTGTTTGTTCTGACGTAGGTGTTGATTGTTCAGGTGTATCAGTTTGCCCAAAATTTTCTTGTTCTTTCTCCTTTTCTTTTTGCGCATGAATATCATCAAACCATTTCTCTAATATTGGTATTGCTTCTTCAAGATTTGATGTTCCTGATGAAGAAATTTTCTGTTTTCCATCGATATAAAGTCTACCAACCCAATTTTTTGATTTTAACTCACCTTTGTATTTATCTTGTCTTACATATATGTGTAATCTGTCATCTTTTTTATGAATTACCTGATGTTCTTTCGTTTCCTCTTTATTTTGATTAGTTTCTAAGTTTTTTTGCTCTGAAATTATTGATTCTGCGTTATTAGCAGGTTTAGACTCGTCCAGAGGTTGTTTTTCACCCTCTGATTGTGTTTCGTCTATCTTTTTATCTTCCTCTTTAACTATTTTATCTTTATCTTCATCATCCATTTTTTTATTTTTTCTATTTCTCTAACACAAAATTCAAACTATAGCTGTATCTCTAACACAAAACTAAAATATGTCAAATTTTTTTTGTGTTAGATTTAAATAAATTACTAAAATTTAATATTTTTGTTAAAAAAACCTTATTTATTAGGGTTTTTTATTAATTTTAAATTTTAATCATATATTTTAGGTAATTTTGTGTTAGAATGCTTATTTATGTGTTAGAGTTATCTTAGATTGTGTTAGAATTGTATAATTTTATCGAAAATAGTTAAAAAGCTATATAAAACAATGCTTATTGATGAATTATCAATCTTTTATCAAATTTATCAATATTTTGTGTTAGAGTTATCTTAGATTATGTTAGAATTGTATAATTTTATCGAAAATAGTTAAAAAGCTATATAAACCAATGCTTATTGATGAATTATCAATCTTTTATCAAATTTATCAATATTTTGTGTTAGAGTTACTCAAAGTTGTGTTAGAGTTTAATAGTTTTAATAAATAAATTAATTAATGAAATCTGTAAGTAATATATATTAAATAATATTCATTTAATTCCCTATTTTTCATAATAATCGCTATTTTGCTTGATTTTTGCAATAATTCTTATTTTAAGCCATTAATTTTACTAATACAGTTATTTTCCCATTTTTATTAACCATCTAGTAGTTATAACTCACAAAATTCGAGATTTAATGTAAAGTACTCAAAATTGAGGTTAAAATTAGCAAAAACTTACGTTTTATTTGCTTAGTGAGTTCGTATATTGCTTTGAAATTAAAGATTTGGGTAATTTATTAAGCTTTATTATTTTTTTTAACTATTTATTGTTTAAACTAACTAACATGTTTCAAAAATTAGAAGACTTGGCAAAAAACAACAAAAAAATCTCTGATTTTCACATCAGGACAGGATCTCCGTTAGCTTACAGACAAACTGGAGAAATTTACATGGTTAAAGAAGCCGTGGTTAAGGAACAAGATTTGAAGGATCTGCTATCTACAAATTGTAATGAAAATGAAATAAAGAAATTTCAAGAAACTCATGAGTTAGACTCTGCGGTAATAATAGGTGGGCTTAGATTTAGAGCAAATTTTTACAAAACATTAAATGGATCAGCAGCTGTTCTTAGAAGAGTAGAAAGTAAAATCCCTGAAATGTCTTCTTTTAGCTTACCACAGGTGCTTTACGATATTGTAGACATGCACAAAGGTCTCGTATTGGTTACTGGTCCTACGGGTTCTGGGAAATCAACAACTCTTGCAGCAATTGTTAACGAAATCAATAAAACTAGAACTGCTAATATTATTACTGTCGAAGATCCTGTGGAATTCATTCATAAAGATGTGAAAAGTATTGTTTCTCATCGTGAAATTGGAAAACAAACTCAAACTTTTGCTACCGCTTTAAAGGCAGCACTTCGTGAAGATCCTGATGTAATTTTAGTTGGTGAAATGAGAGATCTTGAAACAGTAAGTCTTGCATTGACAGCTGCAGAAACGGGTCATTTGGTTTTTGGAACTTTGCATACTAGTGGTGCGCCCAATACAATTAATAGAATTATAGACGTTTTTCCTCCTGAGCAGCAAGAACAAATTCGTGCTCAAATATCAAGTTCATTAAAAATGGTAGTAACACAAAGATTGTTAAAAACAAAAGATGGACAAGGTCGTGTAGGTGCTTTTGAAGTTATGAAATGCACACCACCAGTGCAAAACTTAATTAGAGAAGCAAAAATACATCAGATTCCAAGCGTTATGCAAACATCAGTGCGGGACGGGATGATTACAATGCAAAAATCCCTAGAAGAATTAGTCAAGGCTGGAAAGATCGATGCAAAAGCTGGAAAAGAAAGCTAAAGGTTTTACAATATTAGAGCTTTTGGTTGTATTAGCTATAATTGGATTCCTTTCTTCTTTATCTTACCCTAGTTTTTCTTCATGGATAGCAAGTAGAAATACAAACGATGCTGTTACTAAAATAGAAAGCGCATTCAGATCAATCACTACACAGATTCAAAGAGGAGTTTATCCTTTTGCTCAAATTCATATTGAAAATAGTAATGATAAAATCATAATTGAAACTAGAGGAATGGGCCAAGAAAATTTTAATCAAAATCGTTTGACTCTAAATTGTTCATTGGATGAAAATTATTGGGATAATGACAGTATTAATTATTACGAAAGTAAACATGCTTCGGTTAACTTGAATCCTGAGAGTGAAGCTGTTCCTGCTGTAGGCGCGATCTGTTTTTCTAAAGATGGTAATTATTATAGTGGTGGAGGAGATTTTGTTGATGATTCTGGATCAGTAGATACTGCTCTTTTTATTTGTTTAAGAAAGGAAGCGCTGCGCCTTGCGACGGATAATTCAGTTGCCTGTTCAGTTGAAGTGGATGATGTTGATGAACTTAATCCAATAGTTAGACCGATTTATACCGATTCAAAAAATTTCTATAATATATCTTGGTCTATTTTCGGTAGTATTGTAACTGAAAAATGGGATAGAAATGAGAGAAGATGGATGGAAAGACAATGAATTCAAAAAATTTCAAATGTTTAGGGTTGAGCATACTTGAGGCGTTAGTAGCAACAGTAATTGTGGGTATTGGATTTGTTGCAGTATTTCAAATGGTAAATTATTCTGCAGTATCAATAAATACCTCTGCGGAAAGAACAAAAACTAATTTTTTAATTGATATGATTGTAGAAGATCTTGTTTCTGAGCAAGACACTATCGCCGGAGACAACAGAAAACTTCATGCTATAGATTCATTTACTGAAAAAAGAGAGCTTCTAAACATAATAAATTGTGAAAGATATGAAGGAGATGGAAGTATGTATCCAACTATTTCCGATGATGGAGTTGTTCTTGGCACTTCCCCTGATAAAAAACAAGCAAAATGGAGACATTTAATAGCTACGGACAACGCAATAAAATGTAGATCAGAAAAGGATACTAGATCAGTTCAAGTTTTCAAAATTAGACCAGTAGGCACTTTGGACGAAGTTTTCTTTGGTAAAGTTGAAATTAAAATGAACAATGGAAATAAAGTTAAATATTTATATTTTCCAATTTCTCATGAAATGGGCAAATAATGAAGGAAAATTTTCATAAAATTTCTGGACTCACATTAATTGAAATTTTAATTGGAATAGTCATTACATCAATAATGATGGGTGCTATGTATACTAGTTATAACGTTGTTAACAATTCTTTTTCTCAGGTGACGGGAAGAGCAAGTGTTAGTGCCGCAGGAAGAGATGTTTCTGCAATGCTAATTAGAGAATTAAGAATGGCAGGTTTCAGATACTATGGGGATAATTTATATTTCGATGATGGCAGAGGTTTAGATGGTGAAGAAAATAATCATTACCCAATTATTATTAAAGAACCAGCTGGTAATTGTTGCGATAGAATAGAAATTGTTTATGGAGAATACGATTCAAACAGAGCTGGAACTGAAATAGATCCAAAATTTTTAAGATTCAAAGTAATTTATTTTGCCGGTTTAGTAGATGAAAATTATAACCTTTATAAAGTAAAGCTAAAATGGAATAACGCAGACCAGACTTGGAGATATGTATATGGTGGAGAAGCTGACCAAGAATATCCGGATACACCCATTACTACTCAAGATGCCGAACTCTTAAGAAAATATGTTGTAAACATGGAATTTGTACCTATTGATAATGATGGCAACGTAATTTCAACTCCATTAACTGTTGATGAAAATGAAGAATATTTAAATCAAATCAGAACTGTAGATTTAAAAATAACTTTTAGATCAAAAGATGATTTTTTTAAAAAAAAAATTATAAGAAAAATAGAATCAATCAAAGGAGCAGTTAGACATGTTAATGAGGAAGATAAATTTTTAAGAGACTCTATAGTGTTAAGCGTGTTTACAAGAAATATAGGTAATTAATTATGAAAAAAAATGAAAGAGGTTTTGCTTTAGTTTTAGGTTTAGTACTTCTCCTGGTTATGTCATTAATGGGAGGTTCATTAATTGTAATAACTTCAGGTGATCATAAAAATAACAATGAGGGTGATAATTATCAGCAAGCTTTTCATGTAGCTGAAGCAGGACTTTTGGCTGGAGAAAGATTTCTGATGAATCAATATATGGGCCCCTGGGAACTGGAAACGCGAGTTACTGCTTCTAGAAATTTGCCTGCAAATACTGCAACACCAAGACAGACGCGTTGCTTAAGAAGTTTTCCTAATATAGATACTGCCACTTTTAGAGTAGCTGCTGTCAATCCAGGTGTAGCTGGTTGGCAGGGAAATTTTCAACAACCTTTTATGGACTTTATACATGATCATCTTGAAACGTCAGATACTGGGCCGAGTAACGAAGAAGAATATTTAAGCCATTTTTACTATGAATATCTACTTCATAGAGTTGGAGCGGCTCCTTTTACTGGATTTGGGGCAAGTCTTAAGAAAGGGGCTTCAGATGATAGGATTGATGGAATGGCTTATCGCGTTTATAGTTGTGGCGTTTACGAGCAGATAGGGAGAACTAATTTAATAGTATCTTTGGAAGCTTTAATTGTTGTACAAAATTAATAGGAATTTTTTATGAAAAAAATTTTGGATTTAATAAATTTTTCTCTGATAGTTTTTCTTATAGCTTTTTTTATACCTACAAACGCTTTTGCTAAGTGCAACATAGGTTTTAAGCTTGGCGAAAATATTAAACAAGTTGAAGAAAAATTTGGCACCTCAATATTTTTAGCAGAAAAATTTTCAGTGATTGAAGCTCCAACAGAAGAAGTGTGTCCAAGAGAAAAATTAGGATATGCAACTGTAGAATTTTATTTTTTAAATGATGAACTAGCAGCTTACAAAATTGTGGTTGACCATTATGAAGATACTCCTGAGGATGAAAAACTCCTTCTCTTTAAATATGTAGAAAAAAACTATGGTGATATAACTGATAGTGCAAAACCCGAAATTTGGAGAGGCTTTAAATTTTGGGATAAAAAAAATGAGATAGCTATATACAAAAAAATGGATTTTCACGGGATATTAGATGAAGTGCTTTACATTAGTAACGAAAAATATAATGAAACGTTTTCAGTTTATGAATCTGGAGAAGGGGAGCCTGTAGAAAAAAATGATTAGAAAAAATTTTTTCAATCGATTAAAATATTTAATCTCTGCCACTTTAATACTATGTTTGTTCCCAATTGAAGATATGATGGCAAAAGATCCTCCACCTGGATCGGGATCGGGTGACGTTCCAGTAAATGTATTATTTCTTTTGGATAACTCTTTAAGTATGAGAAGACAAATTATACCTGGAGACGGTATGTGGTCACCATGGGATTTAGTCGAAACTGACAATGGAGATATAATTATTTCTCAAATGTCTAGAAGAGGTCTCACAAAAATTAATTACGGTACAGAAAGCCGAGATACAGATTTTGGACGTAATGGTTGGTTTAGAGGAAGTCGTCGGGATGCTAACTGTGGAAATCAAGATACAAGAATAAGAAATGCATTTCAGATAGGAATTGATAGAGTAGATACAGATGATGTTACGGACGATCGAATCTATGTGCCTGATTACCGAGGTAGAAAAATAGTCGTACTAAATGTTGATGGAGAATGCCAAGGTGTAATTTGGCCTGGTTTTAGACCTAAAAACATAACGGTAAGAAGTTATGACGGTCAAGCCTATTTGATTGCAGGAGGTACAAATACTCCAAGAATCTATTCAGCAAGATTAAATTCTACCACTGGTATGCCGGAGACTGGTGCGGGAACGTGTTCTCAAGCTCCAGGACAAACATGGAGAATTACAACTTCTCTTAGTATTGCCATGGACGGAGTAGATGGAACTGGAGCAACTCCAAATTTTCTTTATATAGTATGGGCTGACGATATATACAGGTATCCTTTATCACTTGATGGTAATAAATATTGTCCGGGAGCTAATGATATAGTTTATCGACATGATAACGGAACAGAGAGTACAACGCGTCATGAAGCAGCCAAAACACTTGAACTAGATCCCGAAGATGACGACACGATCTATATAGCTACAGATACCCATAAAATTACAAAATATACAATGGCGAACCCAGCAGTTAATAATGGTTTAACAGAAGTTTGGAAAAAAGGATCATGGGGTAGAGAAATTACTGAATCTGATGCTAGTGTTTTGTTTCGCGGCCCAAGAGGACTTTTTGTAGGTGAAGGTAATGTAAATACAGGTAATGGTAATGCTTTAGTTTATGTAGGTAGCTATAAGCCAAGCGTTCAAACATTCGATAAAGATCATGCTAGTGGACAATGGCAAAATGAATTAGGTGGAAGTATAGGGTCCCGAATGAGCGGTGCTAAAAAAGCTATAAATTCTATAGTAACTGAGCCAACTTTAGCTTCTGGAGCCAATTTTGGTTATGGTCATTGGTCAGCAGGAATTCCAGGCATAATTTCAACGAGAAATGCTCACAGAGGGAGAGGAAACCCTGACTACTACACGGGTTGGAACGGCGACCATCCTGGAGTTCTTCGTAGCGGAAATTCTCTTCCTTGTTGGAGAGGAGTTTGTATTCGAGTAGGAGTCGATCGACTTACCAATGCTGATATCGTGACAGAAGTGAACAGAACCCCTTTAATTTTTGGTACGGATGCAAGAGCCTTTTCTGGTTTGGCTTTGGATTACTTTTCTGGTGCTAATTCTCCAGAAGATACTGATAATCTTCCGTGTCAGCAAAATTATGCTGTTATAATTGGAGATGGAGCATGGAATAGTCATGCTGATGCAGAAGCTAGAATAAGAACTTTAAGAACAAATCATCAAGTTAAAACTCTTGTCGTTGCTTATGGTGGCGGTATAAGCGAAACTGGATTGAGAAACTTCGGTTTAATGGCTCAGGCAGGTTCGTGTGACACTCCATGTCCTGCTGATGATGATACTTGTGTGGACGAATGTGAGCCGGCAATAATTGCTGATTCGCCTAATTCTTTATTAACCCAATTGCAGTCTAAAATAGAACAGATCGTTGCAAATAGACTTTCTTTTACTGCACCTTCTATAACCGCTACAATTGAAGAAGGTGGTTCGCTTTACCAAGCTCAATTTGACTATACACACGATCAAGAATGGAAAGGAACAATTAATAGAAAAGAAATAAAAGGGGATGGAGAACTATGTGATTTTTATGAAAATGCAGAAGGAACAATAGTATGTTCATGCGGTTCTGGTAAATGTGGTAATAATTGGAGCGCAGCTGAGAGAACCCATGCAATAAGAGAAAGTAGAAAAATATGGACTCCTTTAGGAACTGGAGCAGATTATATTCAAACTGACGCTACAGCTTGGAACAACTGGACGACTGCTAATTCTACAGCAATTACAGATCTTTTTGAATTATTGGGTAATGAGGTTGTAGATTTTCATAGAAGAACTACGGACGGAACAGGTAGCACAGTACAAAGATATTGCTGGGACAGGACAAGCGAAACTTCAATATTAGATGGAAATACAGATGACATTAACGGACTAATTAACTTTGTTAGAGGAAAGGATTATTACAATTATGAAGATCCTACAGATTGCGATCTTGATAAATGGCGCAGTCACATCATAGGTGATATTTATCATTCTCAAATCGTTCAAGTTGGTCCTGCAAATGCCAACACAGCTTTTGTTGGACGAAACCAAGAAGCATTTTTTAGAGCTAGTAACAATTATGGACATTTCGTCAGAGATCATGAAAGACGAGAAACTCTACTCTATGCCGGCTCAAATACTGGTATACTTCATGCATTTAGAGGATGTGATATAGGTGACAGTGCTTGCACAGCTGGTGGGCAAGAACAGTGGGGTTTTATACCTCCTTTTGTAGCAGCTAAATTACCAAAAATATCTGATATCGGTTTAAATAACCAAGCTGATGGAGGTGGTACAAATTCAATATTTGGTGTTGATGGATCACCAGTCGTCCACGATATGTTTATCTCGAGCAATCATGATTGTCCAACTGAAGCAGATGGCACGGTAGCAGAATGTAAACAGTGGAGAACAATTATGGTAATCCCTTATGGAAGAGGTGGTGCTGGATATTCAGTTTTAGATGTTACGGAAACCGAAGCAGCAAACGGACGCGGTCCAAAACATTTATTTTCAATTTATAACGACACCCTAGAAAATAGAGTTTTGGTTGCAAATTATAAGGGAGAAATAAATGAATTTCCTTATTTAGCGAGAAGCTATACTTTAGATGAATCTTTAGAAGCTGAAATAGCAGAAACAAACATACAGAATGCTGCTGATGACGCTGCCAAAGATGCTATAGCTAGTTGTCAAACAGAAGCAACTCTAACAGCAGCGGGTCAAACTTTTATAGAAGATGGCACTAATGGTTGTTATGAAGGCAACACATGGTCGTGGTCTTTACCAACTCATGCAAACACTTTAGTAAATGATGCAGATAATGAGGACATTCAAGTTTTTGTAGACGATAACCTATTATCTAAAAATGATTTTACTGTAACCGATGATGGCGCTGTACTAACAATAAATTTTAGCGATACATCAGTTAAAAGATTCAGAGCGCATGAGGTTGTGCCAGATGATCCCGATGCTGATGTTGATACAACCGATGCTACATCTGTTGAAGTTTATATAGCTAATGTTGATAAACTTGGTGTAGGTGATGGCACTGATCCTGAGGTAGATGCATATTCAGGTTATGCCTTTTTAGGAGATACTTGGTCAGCACCAAGAATATTTAGAATGCCTGATAAGGACAACCGCAATGACCCTGCTATGGATAAGTATGTCATGGTAATGGGAGGTGGAATGAGTATGAAAAGAGGTATTGGATCAAATGTTTTTGTTATCAATCTTGAAAATAAAGAAACTCCAGGAGAAGTATTAAAACTAATTAATATACCAGACTCTGATGCTAATAGAATTTCGAATGCTGTACCTGCTGCACCAGTTGTTGTCACTCCTGATATGACGCCTGGAATTGAGTGGAGAGGGGGTCTAGTTTATATCAACGACTTAGAAGGCAAGGTTACAAAAATTAATCTAACTAGTATGACACATGCCTCCGATTCTGATGATGATGCACCTACTACAATTGCACTATACGACAGCACGCAGATTTTTAATGCACAATCAGACCAATTAAATGCCAGATACATGTATCATGCCATGGATATTGCTGTGGGAAGAGATACCAACAAAGTCTGGTTATATATGGGAACAGGTGATTATGAAGATCCAAATAACGTAGAACCTGGAATTGATAACCTTTTGCTTGGAATTAAAGATCCAATGAGAAACTGGCGCTACAAAAATATGAATACACCAAAAAATTTGGATGATTGTTTACATATACAATCAAGCACAACTGCTTGTCCAGATACCTCAAATGCGGGTTGGAAAGTTCATTTACCTAATTCTCAAAAAGTAACAGCAGAGCCAACAATATTTCAAGGAAACGTTTATTTTCCTATTTACCAACCGAATGTTGAAAATCCATGTTCAGTAGGAGCAGCTTTTATTTGTAGTGCTGATGATGAATGTGGAACAAATAATTCAGGTCAAATCGGTTCAGGAACAGGAAATCCTGCGGACTTTACTGATGCCGATTGTCATTTCGCTGGTTTTGGTATTTTGTCCGAAATAGTTGTATTCGCTGGTAAATTATTTGCAAACATAGCTGGTTTATCTGAAGGCAAGACAACCCTGGTTATTAAAATGGCTGCACCAGGTGAAGTGGACTCTTATAGACGTTCTTGGAAAGAAAATTTTTAAGAAAATATTTTAAAGTAGAAATAAATAATCCATACAAACATAGTCAGCATGGTGCAAAAAATTAATGCCATCCCAATAAGAGTGCCTTGATTAACTTTTTTTCTCCATTTTTTTGGAAAAAAATTATATGAGTAAGCATATAAAATAATAAAGACATTAAATGCAGAGATAGCTATGTTAATGAACAAAAACTTTTCCATTATAGCAAAAGCATCTTAATTTGATTTGAGAAAAGTATATATAAAATAGATCCAACAATAATATGAGGTCCAAAAGGAATTTTAGATGACATCTTTCTTGTTTGATTAACTAATGAGGGAATCGTCAATATCAAAGCAACAGATGAAGATATAAATATTATAAAAGGAATACCTGCCCAACCAAACCAAAATCCCATTGCTGCTAATAGCTTTGCATCGCCAAGACCCATTCCTTCTTTTCTTCTAATCTTTTTATAAAAATAAATAATTAACCAAATAATTAAATATCCAAAAATTCCCCCGATTAAAGAATTTATATAATTTGGAAAAATAGATGTATTCAAATTAGGATCGAACGATTTCACAAAACCAATAATCATTAAAGGAAAAGTTAAAGAATCCGGAATGATAAAGTACTTAAGATCAATAAAAAAAATAATGATACAGAAAATAGCAAGAATCATTAATAATAATGTTGTTATAGTTAATCCAAAATTTAAATAAATGAACAAAAAGGAAATGGCTCCCAAAAACTCTACGATTAGATATCTAAGACTAATTAATTTATTGCATTTTCTGCATCTCCCCCACAAAAATATAAAAGATAAAATTGGAATATTATCAAACCAATGAATTTTTTTTTTACAATTTGGACAAAAAGAATTTTGAATTATAATTTCTTTATTTTTTGGCAGTCGGTAAATGCAAACATTTGCAAAACTTCCCCAAATCGCTCCTAAAACAATAATGATTAGAAAGTCCACTAGCTAGATTTTGATTTGTGAAGCAATATGAATAATTCCGTCTATACAAAATTGCACGAACAACACAGCATCCTGAAAATGCATATAAAAACCGGGAGATTGAATAATGATTTCCATTACTGTTATAATTACCAAAAAAACAATAGAATGCCAATTGTAAAAAATGTTTAGAATTATTAAAGAACCAGAAAAGCCTAAAAAAGAGGAGCCCAAATTTAATGAGGATCTGGCAGTTATTAGTCGGATGAACCAAGAATTTGCAATTTCTTTGAATCTCAACGAGACTTTAAAAACTGCACTCGAATTAATTGTTAAGAGAATTAATGCTCAAGCTGCCAATATTTTTCTTATCGAGGAGAGAAAAAAAGTTCTACAGTGTATAGCCTCTCTAGGACAAGATTATCTTGATGAGTATGAAATTCCCATGTCACAAGGAGTTATGGGAAAAGCAATTCAGCAAAAGAAATGTATAAGGGTAGGTAATGTTAGAAAAGATGTGAGAGAAATTGCAGAATTTTATTTTGATTTAGATAACAAAACTAATTTTACAACAAATTCAGTTTTGTGTTCCCCATTAATTGCTGCAAATGAATGCATTGGAGTTATTCAATGTCTAAACAAAAAAACAAATGATAACCTTTTTATAGAAGATGATAGAAAACTTCTTGAAAACTTATCTGCACCAGCCGCTCTAGCTATTAGAAATGCCAAAATGGCTAAAGAATTAATAGAAAAAAATAGAATGCAAAAAGAAATAGAATTAGTTGGTGAGATTCAAAAAAGCTTACTTTCTACAAATAAAAAACAACCTTTTCCTATTGCAGGTATTAATGTTCCCGCAAAAATTGTGTCTGGAGATTTTTACAATTTTTCTGAACTTGATAATGGAAAATATGGATTTGCAGTAGCTGATGTATCCGGTAAAGGAATTAAATCTTCGCTGTTAATGTCAAAAGCTTCAAGTTTATATCGTTGTTTAAGCAAAACTATCTTTTCAACCAAAGATTTATTAACACTTTTAAATAGTGAAATTTGTGAAACTGCATCTAAAGGTATGTTTGTTACTATGATGATTGGAGTATATGATTCTAAAAAAAAAGAAATTCTTTTAAGTAATGCTGGACATGAACCACCTTTAATTTTATCAGATGATGGAAAATTTACAAATTTTACTGATTCTGGCCCTCCTTTGGGTATACAAAAAAAAATAGTCTATCAAGAAAAGATTCTGACTTTTTCTGCAAGTTCTATGTACATATTCACAGATGGAATCACAGAAATAAAAGATACATCAGGCCATATGTTGGGAGCTGATGGATTTAAATCATTTATAAAAAAACACCAAAAAATAACTAACGATCTAAGATTAAAAAATATTATTGATGATATTATTTCATCAGGAAAGACTCAAAGGGACGATTTAACAATTTTAGTTGTGGATGGAAACTGATAATTTAGCTTAAATAGTCTGTCTTGAAGATCTGTATCTAATTTTTTTATAAAACGATGTAAACAGTGAAGTTAATAGTAATACAGTAACAATATAAAGTGCTAAAAAATAAAGCAACTCAAATTTATTCGATTCAGATTTTTTAGCCTCTTCTTCAATAGATCGAAGTAGTGCTTCATTTTCATTATCCAAAATTCTATTTTTAAAAATTTGGTTATTTAGTTTAATTTTTTCATTTTCTTTTAATAGCTCTATGACTAATTTTTCTTTAGCTTTGTCTTGTTGAAGCACTTTTTCAGCTAATAATTTTAGCTTCTCATTTTGAGTTTTTAGGACTGCATTATCGGCCTTTAATTTTTTATTTAAGTTTCTCAAAGCCTCAAGTTCTTTAAGATCTTTGTCATAATCTTGTGTTGTTAAACTTCCATCAATTTTTGGGAAATCGGGTTTCTTCTCGAGTACTGCTGTTTTCACTTTAGCTTTGCCAAAAGATTTGGTGAATGAAACTGCAGCAATTTGGTTAATGAGTCCATCTTCATTGCCGTACATTAAATTCAGATCGAAATCCATTCCTTTAACTTCTTTTGTCAAAGAAACGCCCGCGTAATATCCGCTGGTTTCAGAATGTGCTGGAGACTTGTCGTTATTTTCTGAATCTGCAGTAATTTTAATTTTGTCATTAAAATTATTATTTATATTTACGCCTGCATAAGGTTGAATAATAAAACCTTTACCTATATCGTCCGAATATTTAACCGCAAACCCCACGCCCAATACCTGCTCGATTGATTCATCAACGCTTAAGTCACCATCAACAAATTTTGCGATATAATCTGGAAATTTCTGTACACCATAGGTTGTTTGAATGCTTAAATCCAAAGTGCCTTCTTTACTTAATTCAACTTCTTTTGCAATTTTTGTGTTGATGCCAGCAAACTCACTGAGGATATTGCTGCTGATTGAAGTTTTGCTATCGGTTTCATAATCCGTAATGGTTAAATCATTAAATCCAAACATCGGTGTAAAGGATGCTGTAAATCCATTATTTTCATAAACATTTTTCAAACCTAAGGCAAAATTGTCTCCACCTAAATATTCTCCATTAGAAAAATCCCCGTATTGTTTCGTATAACCAACAAAAACATTGCTTCTTAGATTGCCCCAATTAAAAGGATTCAACTGACCTACAACTCCTGACATACTTCCATCATAAATTCCTTCTCTTTTTTGATAGCTGTGAAATATTTTGAAAAATTTCTCCTCTGGTGCGTTCCAGTTAATGTGATCTGCGGCCGTAAATAAGCCACGCAACTTAGTTAAAACATTTTCACCTCGATATTTTGCATTTTCATTCGGAGTATCAAGATCTTCTCCAAGGATCCTTAAATATCCATTGGTTGCAGAATTATCAGCATCGGCATCTTTGGAGTCATCTAAAATTGCATAAGTATCATTTCCACATAAATTATTAGTAACAGTCATGTTAGTTTTATTATGAATCTCAATATCCGTATCGTTAGAAATACTGCAGTCTAAGGTCATTGTGACAACAGCATCTTCCATATCAATTTCTCCGGTATAGACCGCTTCTCCTTTTGTGATAATATTTGTTCCTGTTGTTCCGCTTCCATCAATCCTTATAGAATTATCTAAACCTTTTATAGTTCCAGAATTTGTAATCGTCACATCATTATAAACCCCCGTTCCATCGCCGATACTTATTCCATCAGAGCCAGTACCTAATGCCTCAATTGTTCCTGAATTGGTAATAGTTGCATCGGTACCAAGATTTGTGCCATCGTTTTGAGATAAATTTATAGAGATACCACTGGCTGCTGAAGAAGTAATTGTCCCAGAGTTTGTTATAGTTGGACTGAAAGCATTATCAGCAAAAATTGCATTACTTGTTGCTGAAATTGTTCCTGAATTTTCTAAAGTGACACCAGTTGCATTTCTGAGATCTACAGTTTTAGTGCTATTAGTGGCAGTGAGAGTTCCAGAATTTGTAATAGTATTTGTGCCAGTAACGTTTCTTGCAGATACAGCTATGGTATTAGCACTTATCTCTCCAGAATTTGTAAGTGTTAGGTTTACACATCCCATACAAAATACTCCATAACTTTCAACTGCTGAAATCGTTCCAGAGTTAGTCACGGAAATAGTTGACGCATTTTCTAAATCCAAAGCCAAGGCATTAGCTGACGAAATAGTACCAGCATTATCTATGATAACATCTGTCGCAGGATCTGAGGCGTTTCCAGATAAATCAACGCCATAACTATGTTCTTGGGTTTGTATAGTTGCTCCTTCATAATTATAGAGTTCAAAATCCTCTGCGTACATAAATCTAATTGCGGCGGCTTTAGTAGCATTAATCGTACCTCCATCATAGTTATATATTTTAGTTTTTTTTGAAATTTGTGAGGGGTGCTGTCCTCCAAATACAGTATCTTCATAAGCATCTATGGTTCCATAGTTATGTAAAGTTAAACCTTCTCCAGAAGATGTTGTTGATTCGTTTAAACAAGTACCACAATTTCCCATTAGTTTTCCACCAATTGCAATTTCAGATCCATTGTCATCTGGTGAGGTTTTGATTATTCCTCCAGCTTCATTAGTAATAGTTATTTTTTCAGCTTCTATAAGTTTAATACCAGAATCTTCTTTTGCCCATATAGTACCGCTATTGATTACAGTTAGGTTTAATGATGATTGACCTTTAATCGCACTATCGCCATCACTACCATCTGTTGTTGTTTTTATAGTACCTCTGTTTGTAATTGTTACGTTATCATGCTTTTGTGCTTCTACAGCATTTTGATCGTCATAAGCTATTGAACCATCTGAAGTTACAGTTAAAGAATCACTGTCTGCACAAAGTAATTGAGAAGTTGTAGCTGTTGAAATTGTAGTATCGCAAGGTCCTGCCAATACAGTTTTATTGACAAAAAATGAAAAAAAAACAACGAAAATTATTTTAAAAAAAACTAGTTTTTTCATAACGCTTTAGCTTACATGATGAAATTAATATAACAATTAGGTCTTTTTCCTTGAATTTGCTTATTTTTTAAAAGTCCTTGAAATTGAAGCCAATCAACCATGTAAGAAAAACTCAACACAAAG
>MPMF02210681.1_pt1 | contig 26895 bp, 23 predicted proteins | sample 1617271 | NCBI WGS metagenome assembly MPMF02 (sample SAMN05944812, study PRJNA350692) | marine metagenome | biome: marine; feature: ODZ; material: water; isolation source: 120 m water sample prefiltered with 30 um filter, filtered on to 0.2 um... | place: Pacific Ocean | collected 2012-04-09... | reverse complement strand
AATTGGCAATTCACCACCGACAAAGCTCGGACGAAGTTACGTCGCCTCTACCCGGAATATCTCCGGCGGGACAGCGACCAACCTTCGCCGGTGCCAACCAAGGTCCACAACTAGTAAACTCAGCATTGACAAGCCACTAGGGCCTAAACGGACTCGCGACTCGTCGTCCTGACTGTGCGCCGGCAACGCCAGCCGCGACTGCTGCGGCACCAATTCCCGCAGCCACACCGCCACCACCACCGCCGCCGCCTCCACCACCACCACCAGTCGCTAGCGGTGGTTGCCCGCCAGGCTGCTGTGGAAATGTCTGTGGAAGTCCGACGGCGGCCAAATCGCGGGCGGGGATCAGTGTGAGTTGCAGCCCGTTGATGATCTGGATCGCACCGTCATCTTGCTTGATCAAGCTGATGAACTGTCGGTTGCTCTTGATCCGGACAGACGCGTCATCCATTCGGTGTGCGAGCACCACGAGTGAAAACGCGCTATAGACAGGTTGCCCGACCGAAGAACGATCGCGGTCGCCGGTGCCTCGTCGTGCCTTGGCGATGACGGAATAGACCGCTTGAGGTGTCAGGTCGTTGGCCTCGAAACGTCCGTCGGCGCCGGATCTTGCGTTTGAAATGATCCGGCCATTCTGGACGAAAACAATGTCGACATTGGCCACTGGCACAAGCAGCAAGGTGTCGGGATCAATGGATGACGCAACCCCGCGCAAACGGCCGTCAGACGAGAGCATGACGCCATGCCCGCGCATCGACAAAGGACGATTGGCCGGCGCCCGTTTTACAGCTTCCGGGGCCTGTTCGGCCTTTGCCGCAGGTTCGTCCTGGGCGTTGGCCACCGCGGCGAACAATCCAGCAAACGAAACCAGAGCTATTCCAAGAACACGTTGATGCAATTGCATGGTGCCGACTCCATTACCGTGTAGGTTCTCGTTTGCCATTCAGCGACAAACGCGGACATTCTGTGAGAAAACTGCGATCCGGATATTCTACCTAACTTTCTCAGTATCGCAAGGTTAACAGAGGCAAGAAAACCGCCTAATGGCGATAATATCGTTGAAATCGGTTTTTCCCCTAAATTTTAACCGTGTGACCTTGCGATAGACTCTTAATGCAGGGGAGAAGTGCGATCGTTGCTGCAGGCCAGGGCCCGCTCCGTCATTGATGCGAAAGAGCAAACAGGATGAGTCCAACGAATTTTGTGCCGCATTCGAGGCAGATTTCAGGTGAGAAAGTTCAGCTAAGTGAAATGGCAGGCGTTATGAATTCCCTCCGTTTGGCTGCTTTATTGGCGTTATGCCTCGCGTGCAGCGGTTGTGCACTGACAAAAGGAATCAATAACTATCTGGAATACAACGACGACAGCAATGACTTTGTGATGGGCTGGCGAAATGAAGTTTGGGCTCGCCAAGCCTGGCACGAACAAAAGCAATTTTTCGATGGTCATCAGGAACGGGGCGCTTTCGGCGCGGGATTCCGTGACGGCTATATGGACGTGGCGTCCGGCGGCAATGGCTGCCCACCTGGGGTACCGCCAAGAAAATACTGGACCTGGAAATACCAGACGCCTGAAGGACAGGCCAAGGTTGCCGCCTGGTTTGAAGGCTATCCGCATGGCGCGCGTGTCGCGGATGAGCAAGGGGCAGGGAGTTTTCAGGACATCCAGGTTTCCTATGCCATCGAGAACCAATACTCGTCCGAATTCCAGGCCGGCGGAGTCCCTCATCTTGAGGACGGGAGGCAGTTCTTGCCTGGTCAGCAGCCTGAACCGACGCCGCACGAGGTGTTGCCTGCGGACGTTCCAACGCACGAACTTTTTGAGCCTCAAACGCGCGCTGGGCAGCCGTACCCGAGCCAACGACACCACGCGGTCCAAGCTTCATTCGAGACCCATCCGCAGCACAGTCCAGAGTCTCGCGCAGGTCTGATTCGAACGGTCAAGGCGGCAGCGCCGTGGCAGCCTGGACGCGACGTCAAAAAACTAATGCCGACTGAGTATCGGACAACCTATCCGCTCCCGCAAACAGCGTTGCCTGTCGGGGCTGCGTCTTTCCCAAACGGGACTTGGATGCCACAGGAGCAAGGTCCGCATCCTCAGACGCAGGCATCAATTAGTAGATTTCCATAAGACCACTGCGCGAAATCGTCCCAGCCGCAACCGCCTACACGCAATTTCAGCGAATTATTGAGAGTTCAGGATGAACGCAAACAAATCATCAGCATCATTGATGCGAGACGCCCGCGTCCGCGGGATCCGGCACACCATCTTATTTGCGAAGCTGTTCCTATTGGTGAGTTGGACTTTCGCGTTGACCGGTTGCATGTCGCTTATGTCGCCGATCGCCGGAGTGCCCGCACATCGTCTTCCGCCTCAGTTTCACGCTAAACCTAAGAATGACTTGGTACCGGTTGACATCTCACGGCTGAGACAGCCACCACCACGAGAATACCTCGTCGATGGCGATGACATCCTGGGGATTTACATCGAAAGCGTGCTGGGCGCGGTGGGTGAACCGCCGCCCGTTCACATGCCGGACAAGGACTCTGACCTGCCACCCTCGATCGGCTATCCGATCCCGGTTCGAGAGAATGGAACCCTTGCGCTTCCACTGTTGCCACCTCTTCTAGTTCGCGGTCTGACACTGGCTCAGATCGAAAGCGTGATTCGTCGCGCGTACACCGTTGATCATCAGATTCTCCCTATCGGAAAGGAGCGGATCATTGTCACATTGATGCGCAAACGGACCATCCAGGTTGTCGTCATGCGACAAGACGGTGGCATTGGCGACGGCGACACTGAATTGAGCACACGCGGCCAAACGGTTGAACTGTCTGCCTACAAGAACGACGTGCTCAATGCGCTGGCGAAAACTGGCGGGCTGCCCGGTTTTAGCGGCAAGAACGAAGTCAAGATCCTCAAGGCAGGGAGAATGGACCGGCAGCGGCGTGACCATTTTGTGAGGGAGTTTTACTCCAAGCCGATCACGGACTCTTGCCTTTGCCGGCCACCGCTGCCGGATGATCCGGCCATCATCCGGATTCCCTTGCGACTTCCGCCCGGCGTGATCCCGACCTTTAAACCGGCCGATATCATTCTTGAAGAGGGCGACATCGTCTACATCGAAGGTCGCGAACGCGAGGTCTTCTACACTGGCGGACTTCTGGGCGGTGGCGAATTCCCACTGCCGCGTGACTATGACTTGGATGTCATTGGTGCCATGTCAATCGCTGGCCAGGGCCTGGCGAGTTCCGCGGGCGGTGGCCGCGGGGGCGGGGGCGGGGGCGTTGGCATTGGGGCAGGTAGTTTTGGGGGAGTGCCCCCAGGCCAGCTTTACATCTTGAGAAAGACTCCCTGTAACGGACAGATTACCATCGCGGTCGACCTCGCTCGCGCGGCGAATTCACCGGTCGCCAGACCACTCATCGAACCTGGCGACGTGCTCATTCTTCAGCACAGACCACAAGAAGAAATCCTGAACTTTGGCCTCGCAACATTCTTCACTTATGGAATTCAACAACTGTTCAGTGGCAATTGAAGATCCCGCAACTCGACTGTCTAGCATTGTTTTGTCCATCCTTTTCCTGCTTGCGCCCGCCCACGCCGCGGACAAGTCAACGAGCGAAAGGGGGGAGACAGGATTGGGAGCCTTTATCGCAGTGGACGCGCCACGGAAAACCAAGCCAGAATCGGCGGTAAACCAACCCAACAGCCTACAGAAATATTACCAACTAGACCTCAGTTTGATCTCGACCGAACCCGCAAAACAAATACCAAGACGCCGGATTGGCCTCCAGTTCGTGCAAAGTCAAGAGGAGAAAGGCCTCGCCCCGTCTCCTCGCATGGCACGCACGACGGATCGCCAACCCAACGGCGAGGAACTCGCCCCAACCGTGGCGTCACCAGCGTCGGGTGTTGGCGACCTGGCACCGCGACCGCCGTTGGAATTAGGGTTGCCGGATCTGGAAGAGAACGAACCCAAACTGCGAGTGGTCCGTGAAGTGCCGAAAATAACTGCCATCAAACGCAAGCCCTTGACGGCAAGTAAACTAATACCGAGCGGCTACCGTGTCCCTGCAGGGCGTGCCTCCCGCAGCAGGAAGGGCGACGACGGTTCGGCATTGCAGATGATGATTGCCAGGGCTTACCCGCACAGTGACATCAAAGTCGTTAGTCAATACAAATCGTTAGTAGTGAGCGGCGTCGCTCGCAGTGAAAACGAGGCGCTCGATATCTTGAGTGCCATTCGTAGCCTGCGATTGATTCCCGTCGTCGACCAGATCAAGGTCCGCCGGTAGCGGCTCGACATTGCCCACGAGGTTGAAGCCATGATTTTTCGAAGCACGATTAGCAACCTGACTTGGACAGGTATTCTTACGCTTGCGTTGCAAGCCGTATGTGTTACGACATACGCGCAAGATCAGTTCGCAGATGGCGAGGTCGATTCTCCTGCACCATTGTTCCCGTTGGACGCCGCAACTTACAATTTCGGCGATACCGTTCCAAGCGTCCTCGACAGCACGGGTCTCGCGGCGGGCCCGCCCGATTGGAATGAAGCCATCGGCCCAGGTGGATTCGCTAGCTGCTGCGGCGATTGCCCACCAGGCTGGCGAGTTCGTGCCGAAGGCTTGCTGTTGACGCGAGAAAATTCGCGGGTCACCTACTCAAACGCCTTTGGACTAGGTGGTCTTGGCTCTCAAGAGGGTAGTAGAATCAGCCTCATTCGGCATCTCGACTGCCTTGATGCCTGGGAAGTCACGTACATCGGACCATATAGTTGGGAAGAGTCCGGACAAGTCGCCGGTGTGGGGCTTTCGTCTCGATTGAATTCCGCGACGCTCAACCTGTCCGAATTCAACAATGCAACGCTCCATACGCAAAACTATCGGTCAGAACTGAACAGCGTGGAATTCAACCGGCGGTGGTTTGGTTGGAATGTCATTTCGACATTCGCGGGTTTTCGATATCTGAACCTGGCAGAAGACTTCTCATTCCAGTCGACGGGAGCCGCCGGAACGGGCACGCTTGCGGTCGAAACGAACAATCACCTGTTTGGCCCACAAATCGGGATGGAGTTGATGTACCCGGTCGGGTCTTGGATGACCACCACGTCGATGAAAGGTGGCATGTTTGCGAACGTCATCGACGGCAACGCATTACTGATCAACAACGGCGCTCTACAATTCGCCAACAGCGATGACGATATCGAGTTCGCAGCTACGATAGAAATTGGCTATGGCGTTAGTTTCCAGGTCACGCCTCGGATCAAAGTTCGCGGGGGTTACGAGTTTTGGTGGCTCTACGGTCTCGCCCTGGCGCCGGATCAAGTTTCCAGTGTGTTGACGGCGCAAAGTGGCAGCAAGGTGCAGAACACCAGCAGCACTTATTACCACGGGGCGACCGCTGGCGTCGAAGTGGAATGGTAGTTCGCCAGCGCCATTTCGCGTAGCGCGGGCACGATATACCTTTTGACAGATGATGTCGTGTGGCAGCGTCTATGATCACTGGATTCCCGCTTCCCGGCGTTTCCTCCGGCGTGATCGAAAAGCGAGTAGTACGGTAGCCGCCAGACTGCCCAAGACAAGAGTGCCGGGCTCGGGGTTTGCGACCGTGATACTCTGCAACGAGGCGTTCTGGCCTCCCGTATCGCTAAAGCTGATCGCAATGTCAGTCCCCGCCGAGACCGGCAACAAACTCCCGCCGGTCAGATCATCCAGAGTGAAATCATCTGAACTGTCACCCGCTGCAAACATCAGTTTCCCCGTCGTCGCATCGAAGGTGATCTCGCTGCTGCCTGGCGAAATCGAGAGGTCGATCCAATCGTCGGATTGAATCGAAAACGTCTCCGTTGCCGTGCTGAAATCGCCAAGATTCACGCCCTGGAAAAACGTATCGATGTTCCAGTCAAATGTCCACTGCTCGCCGTCATCAAACCGATCGGCTCTATCACTTCCGGCGGCGTTGATTCCCAGCCGGGCCACTTGTCGTATTGACGCTGCCGCTTGGCAAGACGCCACGTGTCGTAATCGTCCCGCTCAATCCATCGACGTCAAACGGCCCTGCCGTGCTCCCGGCAAAGTCGCCGTCGAACGAGTCTCCGTTAGAGAAGACGATGATCAAGTCTGCCTGCAAGTGGCCTGCATGAATTGCGACAAGCACGAAGGCGATTATTGCCGAGCGATTCAAAGCGAGATAGCCCATCTTCGATCTGCTCCAAAGCCGTACGTTTCCTAGACCGCAATACGAGTCGGTAAAACTTAATATAAAATATACTTGTGTTTACATTAATTGTGCACAATAAGGCGGACCCGTCAAGAGACCGCATGACCGGTTTTGCGTACCTGCGCGAGCGCGGAATGAAAATTACTGTGGCACGCGGATAGCTCGGCAGCGACGCTCGTCGCAGGCCAGAGGGCTTCAGGCTTCGTCGATCTCGTCACTGACCACCCCCATAGCGCAGAAAAAAACCCGCGAATCGCGGGTTTCGTGCCAACAGGTTGATGTGTCGAGGGGTCTTATTACCCCGAAGCGGCTGCTTTCGCCGCTTTGCGGCTAACCAGATTTGACGTAGTTTACGTTGCCTCTTCTTCCCGAGCGGCCTCTCGCTGTTTGCGACGCCGTCGAAGTCGGTGGCCGAGCAGTGTGGCCGCCCCAATCCCGCCAAGAATGAATGTCCCCGGCTCCGGATTTGTGATCGTTCCCGAACCATACGATACAGGAAGATCATCGAGAATAGCCAAACCTGAACCGTAGCCACCGAGCGTAAGATTGTTACCCGTGTCCGGGTCGCTGAACACGATGTCCGTTACCGCCTTTGTCGGGGTTGACGTAAAGGTGAGCGTACCAAGTAAAACATTACGAAGATTTGTGCCGATTCCTGGGTTTCCCGTGACACCCGATATCAACGCCGAATTCTGGTTCATGAAGACGTCGGTGGCAGTCAAAATAGGTGGACCGATGGGAAGTAAACCAGGGCCGTTCACGGCGTCGACCCCGTCAGCAACGAACGCCCCATCTCCTAACCAGCCAACCTTGACATCGGCTTGGTTAATGCCCTGCATAGTAACGATCTGGCTTGCAGTTTCACCTGCTGTAGCCACTTCGCGCAAAATGAGCTTCACATCGACGGTACCACCGAACGACATTAACGAGTCGGTTGGCTCAAAGACCAACGAATAGATGTAGGCACCGCGCGCGACGTTGACGCTCGACCCAAGCAACAAGAGTGAGCAGATTGCAGGCAAAATCAAAGCAGATCTCATCGCGACTCCATACCGTCTTTTATAAATCCCGTTCGGGCCCTTGTCACAAGTCACCAATTTAGCCTAGGGCGCCCAGCATTGCAAGTAAGACCAAGTGGCGAGCACGTTGCCTTTCCCTTAATATAGGGGTCATGATATCGATTCAATTGACGGATGTGAAGTGAATTCTCGGATTTGGGTGGAATAGGAAAGGAAAAGAGCGGAATGTGCCCAACCAGGGTGGTGAAAGGATCGTCCAGCAAATAGAGCGTTGTTAAGCCAGCCTGATCTGGAATGCGTGCCTGGCTAGCGTTGCACCGCGTCGCCGTTTGCACGCCGTTCATGTTCGACCGCGAGTTCCGCGTCGCCCAGGTTATGGTAAACAGTAGCCAAGGTCTGATGCAGTTCGCGATTCCCCACCATTGTCGGAAGGGCGAATTCTAGATCGCTCAGGGCTTTACGCCAGTGACCTTGCTTGGCGTAGATCTGTCCGCGGGTCTCTCGGATGCGAGGCTCCGCTGGTTGTATCTTCAGCGCTCGGTTGACCAATTCCAGGGCGCGGTCGAGTTCCGGTTCGTCCTGACTGGCCAGCAGCCAGGCGAAGTTGTTGAGCAGCACTGGCATTTTTGGGTTCAGTTCATGCGCCTGCTCGAAGTGCAAGGCCGCGGCCTTCATGTCACCTTTTGCCACCGACTGTGTACCGAGAATCAAATGAACGGTTGCCGTCGCCTTGCCCGCCGCCAGCGTCTCCTTCAACTTCATCCGTGCCTGCTCACCAAGATCGCCTTTGAGTGCGAAGAACGTCGCCAGCCGGCTCAAGGCCGGAGGGTAGTTGGGCGCGTATTGCAGTGCCTTCTCCAGTAGTTGAAGCCGTTGGGCGAAATGCTGCAGTGGTGACTGCATCAGTTGGTCGGATTCGTCCACATAGTTTGATGCGAGAAACCGCCGGAGTCGCGGATCGTTGGGCTGATGTTCAAGTCCCTGCAACAAGATCGCTTGGGCCTCTGAAACCTCTTCCTGCAACCGACACGCCAAGGCCCACGAGACGATCGCGTCGACGTCGTTGACATCGGTTTCTACTCGCTGCTCGAAATGTCTGGCGGCCCGCTGCAACTCGCCATGGGCACGTTGAGCATCATCGAGTATCAGATAAACCTGCCCGATAGTCAGATGCAGTTCGGGGCTTTGAGGGAGTGCTGCCTCCAAGTGGACCAGCGCTGCGGGGTAGTCTTCCCGCCGCAAATAGACCTGGCCGAGCATTACGTGCGCTTCGGCCGGTGGCGATGGCGAGTGGATTGCTGCCTGTAAGTGCCCCACCAGCTTGTCGGTCTCCTCGTCGGTCCACGTGGTCTTGCCCGCGGCGATCTGCTTTGCCATCCACAGGTGTGCGCGCGGGTGCCCGTGCTCGGAAGAGGCAAGTTCGGTCAGTAACCGACTCTCGCGCCGCACGTCTCCTTGGTGCCCCGCGACGTAAGCCATCGCATAGCGGATCTTCGGATCCATGGCTTCGAGCCGCAAGAGTTTTCGCATGTAGACATCCGCGGTTACCGGATCATCGCGCGCGATTGCGTCGTTTACCGCGACTTTGTAACGGTCGGTCAGCCGATTCGAATTCATAAACCTGCTCGACATTGACGGCACAAGCACCAACCCGGCGAACAGTATGGCCGGCAGTCCTTCGAGAAACCGTCGCCAACGCCGCGAATGCCACCAGCTTTGCCAGCCGCCGACCATCACAAAGGGTAACGCCATCAGCTTGCGCTTGAGCCCGACTGGCGGGTCAGCAGCATGAGGATCAGCGATCATTGTGCAGCCTCTGAGTTATAGTCTCCACGAGATTCTTTCGAGCCAACAGGAAATTTTCCGTCAGTGCTTCCGGTGAGGGCGCACTGGATTGATTCAGCGTCACGACCTGCATCACGACCTGGTAGGTGGATGTATCTGACGACACTGCTCGTCGACGTCCAAACGGGTTATGCCGCAACGCGCGACGCAACGATGTCAACTGCCAGCCGGCAGGCCGAACGGGTTGGCCGTCTGCATCAAACTGACTGAACCGCACATACATCCGTGCACCCGACGGACGGCCCAACGCCAGCAACCACACCTCGACATCGGGTTCTGACTCACTTGCGACGGCGATCATCTTCGTCGACTCGACTTGCCAACCTTGTGCTTCGTAACACGCGGGCAGATGGTGCCATCCAACAAAAGGGTAGTTGATTGTGACGGTTGCTTCGGTCGTGTCGGATTGGTAAGTCCAAGAGGCGAACGACGCACCGAGGCTGTTTGTCATCTCGCGTTCTTCGCTCTTGAACGTCACACGTTTCCAAGATTCGATGTGCGCGGGTAACGTGCCTTCCTGGAACGCGTTATTCAACTTTCCGTTGGCCTCGCCGACGACCCGCAGGGCGTCGAAGCGCATGGCGACGCCGGCGATTTGCCCAAGGCCGACCAGGCCGAAGAGCCCGCAACAGACCATGACGGCCGGCGTGCCTTTTCGCCAGTTCATGCCGCCGCTACGATCGCTAGCGACGTTCGAAGAATCGCTCGATGATGCACTGCCTTCAGGAGACCGATCGGACACTGAGTCGGTCACGGTCTGAATAGGTTCGGCGTCGTCATAATAGTCGCCATAGAAACTGTGTGTCTTGTCGGGTCGCCCAAAAAAGAACAGCAACAACCGATCCATGCTCAACAGCATAAGAATCGCCACGCCGAACAGCGACAGGCCCAGCAATGTATGTTTCCATCCTGTCGCGACATCGAAATCGAACCAGACAAAAAACGCGACAACACTGGTGACGCGCACCACGTTGATCGACGTAGCCCAAAAGACGGCCGTGGCAAGTAGCAATATCGAATGGACCCAGCCACGGCGCGATCCAATCATCAGCATCGCGGCAAAGGCCAAGAGGGCGAATAGCGAGTGAATTCCACTGCACGCCTCTTCCACCAGAAACTTGTGTCGCGGGATCTCCAAAACGTGCCCGGCCAACAGATGATCAACGAGAAGAAAGTCGAGCGCGTAGCTGGCCATGCTGGAGGCGATCGTTTGCAGCTCGAAAATCAACCGAACATCCCAGCGAAACGGTAGTGGGACTAGAAACCACAAGAGCAGCCAGACGCTAAACAACTGCGACACCATTCGCCGGCCGCCGAAGTGCAACAAAGCGGCACCTATGGTCAGAATTGCGGCGATCGCAGCCAGCCACGACGACCACACGAGCAGGCTGAGAGTTAACGTGAGGAGGCCCGTGACAAGCAGTGCCAGCGAAGTTCGCGGCACAGCGGCCGAATGCATAAGTTGAGATTTGTCCCACCGTTGCCACACAAAATAGGCGAATGCGGCAATTACAAACGGGACGTAGTGGTACTGTTCGTACAACCACAGCCGGCGAAAGTGAGCCAGCAACAGCGGCGCGTGACAACTCGCGATGACGGCAAATGCGACGGCATCAACCGAGATTCGCGAGTGACTTCGAGGCACTTCGGCCGCTACTTGCGGCGTTTGTTGGGCTTCGGCAGTCATCGCTTGGGTATTCATACGGTGTTCTAAGACCATTGACGCGTGGGGAGAGAGTCAGTTCGGCCAACTGGAAGGGCTACGGCGAGCTGATGAAAATGTTTCTGACTGGGTATTTGTGGTAAGCAAACAACTTCACTCTCCCTCCGGGAGAGTCGGCCCTTCAGGGCCGGAGAGGGCAATGCGGTTTGCAAGAAATCACGGCTATCAATCGCCAGACTGCCCCACCCGGCCGCTATCGCGTCCGACCTCCCCGTGGGCCCACGGGGAGGTAAATGTCGGAGGTGCACCATTTTCATCAGACCAGGGCTACGGCGAGCCGCAACGGCTCACCTAGAGAAGCGAAGGCTGGTGTGTTCGGCGGTCTTCGTTTGACCAGAATCATGAACGTTCAACGGACCGACGGCGAACAATCCACGTCGCGACCATAACGCCCGCGACGCCACCTCCCATCCAATATAATCCGGCTCCGTACTTACACCAGTAGAAAAGCAGTTTGAGATACTCGGAGCAGACCGTGTCCAAGCCGCGTGGCGTACGCCACCACCGCTTGGCGTGGAACCCGGGATTGGGAGCTGATACGAATTGAATCCGGTCCATGAGCTCTGGAATCCGCTGCCGAAACACCCACCGGGCGCGGCGCGTGTGGAAGCCGCTGGTGACAATTGCGACACGGGCCTCGGGTTGGCCAGCAATAAATGCGGCCAGGGCCTGCGCATCGTCGAAGGTACTAGCGCTTTCGCCCGGCAGGATCACGACTTGTTCTTTGTGCAGCCCGCAACACTCCATCACTGCCGCTTCAATCTCATGCGTCGGTGGAATGATGCCGTCCTCGATGTCGCCGCTGCTTCGCGTACGTGGAAGCAAGACCTGATCGGCAAGCCCCAGACGTACCCAGGATGCAGCGACGAACGGCCGCGTTTCCGAATGCCCCGGCAAGACCATGATGTAGTCCGCCCGAGTGGGCGAAATCCCCACGTCGAGCCAATCAGCAAGTGGCGGCAATAGAAGCCGGCGTTGACTAATCAGCACAAGACCACCAATCGCCAACACGGCCACGATGATCAGCTTGCGTCTCGCGGACGGCGAGATCATCTGTCCGCGACCGCCTTGCGCAACTCTCGTTCAAAGGCATCAGGATCCCAATCGACGATGTCGTCGGGGTGAGGGCGCCCAATGATTCTGGCGTAGGCCATTCTCACGCACGAGCTGAAAAAGGCCCGGCAGCCGATTCGATGCTTCCACCAGTCGTGCTTGTTGAATCGACGGTCAACCATCGCCGAGACGTGAACGCGGGCGGCGAGTTCCGCCGGCAAGGTCTGGTCGACAACGTATCGAACGCGGTGGCTGCCGAATTGATCGGTCAATACGACAAGATCATCGTCTCGTTGGTCAAGCCACGTGCCCAGTCTGTCGGCGGCATCCCAGAGGAAACGCCCTTCACTCTTGATGACTGAGATCTGCCCGGGGGCCAGTCCGCGCGAACGAAGTTCTCGCTCCGCCACCTCGTGCCCTGGTGGCACGATACCGCAACGGGCCAGCGGTCGGAGACGTTCGCGAAAAACAAGCACGCCCTCGAACCCGCTTCTTGAGACCAGTTCCGCGGCGATGTCGAAACGACGATCGCCGTCCAAAATCACGACGAAACCGCTGGCGGGAACGGTCTGGTCGTGAATCAAGAGCCCCGCCAACCGTGTCAACAGTTGGGCGTGAAAAATAGCCGCCAAAATAAGGGCAACCACGCAGATCAATCCAAGAGACCGGCGGATCGTGATGCGTCTGTTTTTCAAAGGTGACTTTTCTTCAGGCTGGTGTCGTTTGATTCTTGGTGGCCGTCAAGTTGGTATTCCGTTCCGCGGCTTCGCCCACCAATTGAGCCGCAATGCGAACGGCCGCCTGACCGTCCCAAAACTCGGGCACTTTGCCGACCTTGTACGATCCATCGGAAACATTGGCAAACCCTTGCGCGATCCGCGCTGGATCATTCCCAACCAACGTGTTGGTCCCGATGTCGATCGTCACCGGACGTTCCGTGTTGGGACGCATCGTCAGGCATGGAACTCCCAGCACGGTGGCCTCTTCTTGAAGCCCTCCTGAATCGGTCAGGATCACTTTCGCCTGGGATGATAGAGCCAAGCAATCGACGTAGCCCAGTGGTCGAATCAAGTCGATGCCCGTCCGTTCCAGGCGGGTAAGCAAATCAAACTCTTCCAATCGTTTGCGCGTTCGCGGATGAATGGGAAACACGAGTCGCATTTGGTCGGCTGCCTGACAAAGGACGCCAACGACATCGGCCAACGTCGTTTCTGTATCGACATTCGCGGGGCGATGAAAAGTGACGAGGCCATACTCTTTCGGTTTCAGGTTGAAACGTTCCAGCATGCTACTCGATCGTGCCAACGGAAGCATGCGCAGGAGCGTGTCGATCATGACGTTGCCGACGAGTCGAATCGATTCGTCGGCGTGTCCTTCGCGGCGCAGATTGTTGACGCCCTCAGGTTCCGAAACGAATAGAGTGTCGGCCACACTATCGATGACAACCCGGTTGATTTCCTCCGGCATGGTGCGATCGAAGCTCCGCAACCCCGCCTCAACATGCGCCACCGCGATCCCCATCTTGCTGGCCGCCAGTGTCGCCGCCAGACTCGAATTGACGTCGCCCACGACGACCAGGTGATCAAACGGGATTTCGCGCGCCGCGGTTTCGAATAGGTGTTCGAACGCCTCCAGCATGCGGGCTGTCTGCGCGCCTTGCTTGCTTTCGCGTACATTCAGGCAGACATCCGGCTCGCGAATTCCAAGCTCCTCGAAGAAAATGTCCGAGAGGTCGCGATCGTAATGTTGGCCCGTGTGGATCAACGTCGCCTGAATCTCGGGATACTCGTCGAGAGCGCGTAGGATGGGCGCCATCTTCATGAAGTTGGGCCGCGCGCCGACCACACAGGCTAGATGATAACGATTTCTTGGGTTCGACTTCATTGAAGTTCTCGGGGTGATTTTTTCACGTCGAATTGACCATGTTGTGGGCCGGTCTCCCGACCGGTCCACCTCGTCACACAGCGTAATTAGTTGCTTTTACCGCTTCGCGGTAGACCAGTTGCCACCAACCGCAACTGATTTGTCGGACACTCATGGGCGTTGCCAGTGCTGTCATCTATGGTGTGCAACCACAATACCGTGCTTTACTTCATTTCGGTGTGGTCGCGAGCGTCGCGTTCAATTCATCGGCTGTAAACGGACGGTTTTACTGCCCTGGTGCCAGATGATCTCGGTGTCGCCATCCGCGGGCGTGACCGTGATGTCGCTGGGGGCGTCGGACCATTCAAGCGACCAGGCCACGTTACTTGGGAGCTGCGCCTGCGCCGTCCATTTCACAACGGGTGCTTCGAGGCGAACGCCGAATTCGGGACAATAAAAACCTCGTTCCAAGACCAGCTTCCCAGGTGTGTGGTAGCGTAAACGGCACCGCCGTGTGCCGATCATGACACGGATCTCGTCCGGCGCAATCTGCTCGACATCAACGTCTGGATGGAGATGCAGCCAATGAGTCAAATGACGTTGTCCCTTACCCCGCACCCAGTCCACACAGATCCACGGACCTCCCACGCGACAGGCCAACCAGCGACCGGTCTCTGGCACACGCCCACGGCGAAGGGCATTGTGTGTCGCCCGGCACCAGGAAAACTCCGCGGTTCTGCCGCACTCAACCGGTGATGGCCAACCGCGGTAGCCCATGCGGAACCGTGACCAGAGATCGCATTGCTCCAGGCCATCGACTTGCAGGGTGTTGTGGGCACGCGTCGATCGGCAGTACGCTCGCATCGACCCTTCGCCGTAGTCATACGTTCCAGAATCGACAATTAACCGTTGGCCGCCCAGCGACGCTTCGATGGTCAGCAGGTCGTTGTGTGCGTGGGCCGGCAATTCGTCTGCCGCGACCGGTCCCGTATCGAACAAGAGGAAATCGGGGCCATCACGCCACGTCCAGGCCGTCCCATGGAACTCGGCTCGTGGCGAATTCAGAGAAGTGCCCTGTTGCGCGGTGCCGGTGCCACCACGTGCCCGCTGGATTAGTGGCAGGCAGGCAGGCGTCTGATCCACCGCGCTATCGGACAGTAGCGGAATGCCGCCGTCTGGATGTCGTATCGCCTCCAACCAGAGGGCCATCCGCCGCGCCGTTGCGTCGCAAATCGCGGACAGCTCCGGACGAAGTTGCCGTGTCGCGTCTCGAACATCGAGAATCACTTGCAACATCCGCGCGTGATACATCGGAGAACGCTCGAAGTGCTCGCCATGATCCAGAATCTGTTCCTCCAACTGTCGTCGGAGCAGGCGAGAGGATCGATCGCCCCATCGGTCTGCCGCGGGTCCGGCGACAAAAACAGCGCCAAGTGCCAGTGCCGCGAGGTTCTCCAAGAGATGATTGCCCCTCAAGTCCCATTCGAGGTTCCGTTCGAGAAACGTCAACTGAAGTAGCATGCTTTCGAATACGATCCGCGACACTTCCGTGGACGGAGGATGCGTCGCCCACGCCATCATCCAAACTGGAAGCCGGCGTGAAATACAATAGGGATGCCAGGCGTCGTCAAAAATTTCCGGATCACGAGGCAAGTTATTTTCGATCCAGTCGCAAATCACGCTCCAGAACACGCACGCTTGCTTTTCGCCCTGCCCGTCCACCAGCAATTCAGTGAGAAATTCATGACTGTGAAGATGGAACTTCCACAACCGCGTCACATCGGGAACCCGCTGGCAACTCCAATCGATGCTGTCGCCAAAGACATGTTCACGGTTCAACACGCAAACACGATGCCTTGCGCGTTGATAACGGTGAGCCTGGAGTGGCCGTTCGGCCAACCGCCGGCCCAACATGTTGTCCAACGCATTTGTCTCGCGCTTGACTAAGGATGGAGGCGTCTTTGGCAGGCCCAGTCCGAAGGCTCGCGCACGTCGTTGAAGCCTGGCGATCGCTCGCATGGCAAGCTGAGACGGGCGATGGTACCGCAGAACGTACCACCAACGGCCGCGCGGCAGCGGCGAAATCTGATCGCCGAGCAGCAGCGCTTCCTCACGTTGTCTTTCGGGCGCGGGAGCGATCAGCGAGTTCAACGTTCGGCCGTTATTTCCGGAGTGAACGCGGACTCTGAATTCGGCTCGACCAAGCTCGCGTCCGCTCGCCCCGCGTTAGCCGCTGCCTGCATCGGCTGACCCGCCAAAGTAAGCAAAAGCGTTAACATCTCGCCGGCCAGGCGGTCACGATTGTAATGTTTCGCGACATGCGCTCTTGCCGATTGCCCCAGCTGTCGCGTCAACGCCGGATCGTCTGCCAGACGTTCCACTGCGTCCAAAAGCGACGTCGGTGAATCGGGGTCCATCGCAATACCGGCCTCGGCATGCATCACCACATCGCGTGCTTCGCCTACCACACCCATGATGATGGGGCGGGCCATTGCCATCGTCTCAAACATCTTGGAAGGCAGCACGGAGCCGAACAGATCGCACTTCTTCAGGTGGATCAGGCAGACGTCCGATCCGGAGAGGATATATGGAACTTCGTCTCGAGGTTGCCGGCCGGTAAACGTGACATACTCTTCCAGCCCCGCTTGCCGGCAGGCCGCTTCCAGGTGTTGCCGTGCCGCCCCATCGCCGACCAGGCAGAAGGCGATGTCGCGTCTGCCCTTATCGCGCAAGAGTGAGGCAGTTTTTAGCACGACATCCAAACCATGGGCCATTCCAATGGTGCCAACATAGGAACAGACGAATTTGTCTTCCAAATTCCAGGTGTGTCGAAACCGCGGATCATCGACGGGCCGAAACCGCTCGACATCCGCCCCATTCGTGATCACCGTCACGCGGCCCTTGTCTGACATCTTGGCGCAAATCCGCTGCCGGTAGCCGTCACCCACGGTCACGATATGGCTGGCTGCTCTGTAAAGTCTGCGTTCGAGGAACTCCAGGAACCTCAGGAGTAAGCGGCTGCGAATCGCGCCCACGGCCTCGATAGACTCGGGCCACAAATCGCGAATCTCCAAGACGAAAGGAACCCGCCTGAGTCGCGACGCCCAGACACCCGCCCAACCACAAAAAAACTGCGGTGACGTCGCAATAATCACGTGAGGACGTTTGACGAAGCAGGCCGCCACAATCGCAGCCAGCATGTAGGACAAGTAGTTCAAGATGCGACGCACGAAGCCGGCATTGGCCGCCAGCAACGTCCAAACTCGTATTACACGGATGCCGTCCAGCATCTCCACCTGCGGACGCAGCCGGTTGAGATACCCTTCATAAGGGACGCCCGTTGGCACATTCGGAACGCAAGTGATGACCGTGACGTCATGCCCCGCCTTGGACCAACGGACACAGTGTTCGTACGTTCGCGCCGCCGGAGCATTGCCTTCGGGAGGAAAGTAATGAGTGAGAAAGAGGATTCGCATTAGTTTAGTGCTACGTAGCGGCGACGTTCCACAGGCCAGGGCCGCGTCATACCGTCCCTGAAGCGGTTACGTTCCACAGCCCAGGGTCGCGTCATACCGCGTAGCGGTTACGTTCCAGCGTCGCGTCATACCGCGAAGCGGTTACATTCCACAGCCCAGAAAGACCACGGGGCAGAGCCTGGCATGACAAAAAAGTCATTGAATGGGTGTTCGATATTCCGCACTTCGTCACGTAGCGTAATTTAGTTGCTTTTACCGCAACGCGGTTACATTCCTCAGCCCAGGGTCGCGCAGCGCACCCTGGGTTATCGACCCGAATTCAAGCTTACGCTGAAGGCGTTATACAAATTTGGTCGCGACGCCGTGCCATTGTAAAACCCCTTCAGGGTATGGACGAGGAATTTAAACGGAACCCAGGGTGCGCCACTGCGCGGCGACCCTGGGCTGAGGAATATAACCGCTTCGCGGTAGACCAGTTGCCTGGGCTGAGGAATACAACCGTTTCGCGGTAGACCAGTTGCCACCCCGACGCAATAAATTTGCCGGACATTAATAGGCTTTGCCAGTGCTGTCATCTTGTATAACCGCCTCGCGGTATTCATGACGTCGGCCAGCCATGTACTATGGGTACCTGACCAGTACATGTCCCGCTTTTCCGGCCCGGAATGCTGTTTCGCACATTTGATACCTGATCCCTTTTCGATCTGCGCGCGGGCGATTCAAACACCGTCCTGAAGCGGAATGTCGAACGGCACGCCTTCACGAATACTCTGAACTGCCAGGATCGACGCCAAGGTCACAGCCCTGATGTCAGGCCAGGCGATCGGTGACGGCTGGCCATTTCGAATGCTCTCGATGAATGCGGTGACTTCGCGCTGATGTCCCTTGTCCATCCGAAACGACTTGGTTCGTTTCTTGCCGCCGCCATACGTCTCCACCTTGCGGAAGTCATCAATGCTGGCGGTGCGACCGCCGCCATGGACTTCGATCCGTTCTTTGGGGCTCGCTCGATCTCCGCCAGCCAGATAGGCGACACTGGACAGGCTGCCGTCGGCGTGGCGGAGCGTGATGAAACATTGATCGTCGGTAACTTGTGGCGCGTGCGGGCCGCCGATCGACTCGGCATAGACGCGCACGGGAGGCGAACCGATGAGGTAGGTCGCCAAGTCAATCGCATGGCAGGCTTCACCAATGATGCGCCCGCCCCCTTCGGCGGCATCCTGAACCCAGTGATCCTTTTCGATCGCGCCTGCATTGAACCGCACGGAAACGGTCAAGGGTGCAGTGACGCCCTGAAAGTGCTGCTTCACCATCAACGCGGCCGGCGCAAAGCGTCGATTGAATCCGACCATGAGTTTCGCTGCGCCCGACGGCTGGTCCATCAACGCCTTCTCGATGCGCTGTAGCTCTTCGACAGTCAGGCAGAGCGGCTTTTCGACGAAACAATGTTTTCCCGTCTCGACGGCACGAATGACGTGCTCGGCATGGTGATGATGTTGAGTGATGGAAAAAACAGCATCGACCTCGGACGCGGAGAAGATTTCGTTTTCGTCACTTGTGGCTGACTCGAACGCATGTTTGCGCCCAACTTGAACCGCGCTGATTCCCTTGGCCGAACAAAGCGACACCAACCGCACGTCTTCGAGTGCCGCGATGGTTGGGATGAGGACCATCTTGCCAAAGTTGCCGGCTCCAATCACACCGATCCCAAGCTTGCCGGTCCGCGGTTGGCTCGCCGGAAGCGAAATGGTCCGCGAGTGAGGTGCCGATTCGGAATCGGGGTAACCGACGACAATTCCCAGATACGGCTCGGCACTTTGGTCCAGCAGCGCATAGGCCTGGTCTGCCTGTGTGATCGAAAAGCGATGCGAGATCAACGGGCTCACGTCGAGCTTGCCAGCGGCCATCAACTGCAAGACAGCTTCCAAGTTGCGCTGTTCGGTCCAACGGACGTGGCTGACCGGATAGTCGCGGCCTCGTTGTTCGTAATCCGGATCGTAACGTCCCGGCCCGTAGGAACATGAGACGACGAATTCGGCTTCTTTGAAGTAGAATGGCCGGCGGTCGAGTTCTAATCCGACGACCCCAACCAACACCACGCGGCCTCGCTTCTTGACCGCGTGCGCGGCCAATTCGATGGGCCCATTGGATTTGGTCGAGGCCGCAATCAGGACGGCATCCGCGCCGACACCACCGGTAAACTCGTTGACGTGCGTTGCAGACAATTCGGGGCTGGCGAACTGCGCGCCCATCTGTTTAGCCAATTCACATTTGGCGGCGTCTGGATCGGTGCCGATGACGACACAACCGGCGGCATTCAGCAGTGAGACGGCCAACTGCCCCACCAAACCCAAGCCAATCACGAACACGCGTTCGCCCAGGGTCACTTCGGACAACCGCACGCCCTGCATGGCGATCGCACCCAGCACGGCAAAGGCGGCCTGGTCAAGGGGAACGCTGTCGGGAACTCGGGCCACCAGGTGCTTGGCCACGGCGACAACTTCCGCGTGCGGGCCATTCGAGGCGACCCGGTCGCCCGGTTTGAATTCTTGAACTTCGCGACCACACGCCAGGACGACTCCGGCCGAGCTATACCCCATCGGCATGGGCTCGTCGAGCTTTTCGCGGACTTGCCGCATCGTCTCGAAGAGCCCTTCGTTGCGGGCCTTTTCGAGCACCCGACGCACCTGGTCGGGCCGTTGGCGGGCTTTGCCCAGGAGCGATTTCCTGGCCAGGTCCATCGCCATCTTCTCGGTCCCGGCCGACAGCAGCGAAGCCCGATTCGCGATCAGCACTTCATGCGGCCCCGCCAGCGGTGCCGGCACGTCGGCCACACGCAGGTTGCCGTTGCTGAGTTCTTGGAGGACTTGTTTCACGTTAGGGTCTTACCTTTGTGAGATGCACGCACCGTGCGCGCATGTTTTGAGAGCGACGGGCACCGACCGCAGGAGGCACCGACCGAAGGTTGGTCGGGGGAGCCTTGTTTGTACGTTTTTTTTGTCACCGTTGGCATTCGTGTTATCAACATCACCTCCCTGCGGAGGGCGTGCGGTTTTTAAGGTGCGTGTGTGGGAAAAGAGTTGCAATACCCTCTCGCGTTGGCCTGCTACGCGTGTCTTTTCTTGTCCTCTCTCCCCCACGGGGAGAGAGTTAGACGGGCACCGAAGCGTAGCTTTGGTCGGGGGCACGTCTCACGCCGATAATCAGCCGTGCCCCCTCATCCGGCCTTCGGCCACCTTCTCCCCCACGGGGGGAGAAGGGACTATTTTCGTGGGTTGTATAATTGATTCTGAGAGTCGGACGCGACAGCGGTCAGGGTGGGAAAATGGGCTAACGCCCAAATCTGGTTAGCCGCGAAGCGGCGAAAGCACATAGCCCACGGCGTAAGCCGTGGGTTACGGAATGTTTACGTGAATTGAGCCGCGAAGCGGCGGCAGCAGTGAAAATCCTCGCTAGATTCTGCGGAACTCAGCTAGGCCACTCCAACCGCCTGGGTGATGACGCACACATTCAAAACCAGCCGCTTCGAGACGATCCCAGATCACCTGGCGTCTTGCCACGTCGTGATATTCCATCGCAATGGTCTGACATTGTCTTAGCAGCTCAGGATCACAGTTCGCCAACAGAGCATATTTCCCGCCTTCGATATCGACTTTGAGAAAGTCAATCTGGTCGAGTTGGTGTGTCCTGAATAGCGTCGAAAGTGTCATCGCCGGAACTTCGACAGTGTGTTCCGTCGTTTCATTGACAATCTTGCGGGCATAACTATGTCCATCTGCCTGAGCGTTCATGTGGACGTTGGTATCGTGCGAGTTGATCGCAGCCATTACCGGAGTTATGGTGTCAGCAAGTGAATTCTGCTCGATCATGTCCGTGAGACGCGAATAGGTTGATGGAAACGGTTCGACGGCAATCACACGAACTCCGGGTAGCCGCTCCGCGGTCAGCAAGCTGAACGCCCCAAAGTTGGCACCTAGATCGACAACCAACTCGGCACGGGCCCGGAGCTGATATTCCTGAGCGCAGTAGACGTGCCAAAGTGTCGTCACTTCGGACCAATCTTCCAACGTGAGTGTATGGCCCGCGCGTGTTGTGACTCGAAAAGGATAGTCAAGTTTACCTGCGGCGATGTATGCCCACGTGAGAAGTCTCCATTGGTCGAAAAATCGTATGCAACGCGACACTTCGACAGATCGGCGGAATTTCAAGAATGACGCCGCCAAGCGTCCCGCGCGAGAAAGTTCCCGTCCCCTAGAGTGCGTTTCGCGTAAGTGTAGCGGTTTTTTAGTCACTGTTGGCATTCGTGTTATCAACATCACCTCCGCAAGGAGGTTGTGCAGTTGTTGATGTGTGTGTCGTAAAAGAGTTGCAATACCCTCCCGCTTAGGAGGTCGTGCGGCTTTTAAGTCTCAGTTTATTGACTTACCTCCCCGCGTCGCGGGGAGGTCGGACGCGGTAGCGGCCGGGTGGGGCGTTTGTTGAGAATTGAAACACTGGGTGACGCGAAATGCCCTCTCCGGCCCTGACGGGCCGACTCTCCCGGAGGGAGAGTGATTCATGCTCGAAAACTAATGACAACAGCATGACTTAAAGGCTGCCGCCGCTTCGCGGCTACATCCAATGAGTTGGGTTGCACGAAAGCGAAGGCACTCGCGAGTTTTAGGTCTACTGATCAAAAGACAACGACAGTCAGCAACTCGTTAAGGGACAAGTCGAGTGTCAAGTCAGAACGCTGGTCCCAATTCGAAATCTGTTCGAGATCGAATTGCGTCCCATAACTTGAACTGGCAAACATTTTGGGATGGTCTGCGAGCTGGGACTGATAAAATGCTTCATCCAGGTAGAGTGGATGCAATCGTCCCCAACTCTCGTGATAACGTCTGGGGTTGGCCTGTCTACACTTTTCCGAACCGTTCGGTGTGTAGGCCACAAACAGGCCGCCTGGCCGAAGTAGTCGTTTGGCCAAATCAAAGGCCAGTGTGGGTGTCGGCAGATGCTCGAGCACGTGAACCGAGAAAATGACGTCGAATGGGCCCTCGAGTTCATCGAGATGATCTTCGACTTGAACACCGAGCATTTGACGAGCGTACTCGGCGCGGGCGCGGCTGATCTCGAAGCCAACCGCCTCGAAACCCGCTTGCACGAATTGCCAGGTGCCGTATCCCCACGACGCGCCATAATCCAAAAGTCGGCTGTCTGTGGAGATATTCAGGGCCTCCAGCAATGCCAATTTCTGCGAAAGGTTTTTTTCGGTCTTGGAGAAGCCCGTCTCCAGTATCACCCGCAGTTCTGGCTCGGTCGGGCACGTCGTCGCGAAACCGCTTTGATAGTCGTCCTGATAAAACTCGGCGTTGAATTCCAACTGATCCTGCGGAAGCCGATACAACAGCTGACAGTTCCGACACCGCACCAACGTCGTGACCAGCATTTTCGATTTGACAACTTTGTAATCCGACGTGCGGCAACAAGGGCAGCGTCGCAACATCGGGCGAAACCGATTCACGGCACTGCGTACCAGATATTGCCATCTTAATTTGTCGGAAAATACCGAGGTCATAAGCGAATTACGTTGCCCGGCTAAACGGGCGGTGATGTCAGCCGCGAAGCGGCCCAACATAGCAGCCTAGTAGTTCGACGCAGCTTGATTTTCAGGCTGTAGCTATACTTACGCCGAAGGCGTTACACATCATAGCCCAGGGTAAGTGAGATTCGCGGTAGCGAATCGAGCGCCACCCTGGGTCACGACAGGAATGACATGATCGGCCGAGGCAAACGGTTCCCATTGGATCGGCACGTTACCGAGGACGAAATCCACCCGCGGCCTATTTCGGTCTCGGCGAAGTGCCGTTCAGCTAGATCGCGTCTGGCTCGACCGATGATCCAATCGACTCGAAACCCAGGGTGGCGCGGCATTCGCGAAGCTCTTGCCGCTTACCCTGGGCTATGATGTGTAACGCCTACGGCGTATTCAGTAGATGAGGAGGAGGGGATCAAGAGTTTTATTCGGCTGCGGCACTGCCGCCTTAGGCGTTTTCATTTACGACTCGTGCTGGCAGAAACGCGCCGGTGATTCGGTTCACGATCCGTCGCGTTTCGTACATTCCAAGACTCAGCGCCGTGCACTTCCCGGACGGGATCGTGCCGACATGCACGGGTTCCTGATCGGCGAACGTTTGTTGTGACTGCGCGAAGTACTCGTCGAGAAGATGTCGTGTCCTGGCAGTAAAATGTCCCGCCACGAGCCCGTCGTTTGACTCGTTGCCTCGCATAATGCGAATCTGCCTCGGGTCAAACTTCCGGCAACCGATTCTCTGGCCGAGCAACGCCCATCCCGTTTGTTCGAGCATTGTCGGAATCCCAGCGTGCATACGCTTACCGACAAACCAATCCAGCAGGTCCAGGTCGTAGCGATTTCTCCGCAGGCAGATCATGCCGGTGTTAACTCGGTCGGGCAACGTGACGCCAGGAGCAAAGGCCAATTGCCAGGATCGCATTGAATACGAATGTTCACGGTCTTCGATGAAGACAGCGTTCGTGTCTTGGGCGGGCAACACAAACGGATTGACAACCGAGCGTAAAAAGAGAACATCACTATCACAGAAGGCAAAGGGTTCTTCAGAACTCAGAAGCACCGCATCGAATAGCTTCAGTGCGAGCGGCAACTTGGAGCGCAAGGCCAAGGCGTGCGGGTGCCGCCGTAGCAACTCATGCATTCTCTGGTCCGCTTCACTTCGTCGCACGATACACAAAGGCGACAGCGCCTCCGTCAGAACCGCGACATCGTCATCCGTCAAGGTTCCATCGTCGTGGATTTGAAACCGCAGGGGTGAAGCGCATCGTCGCTTGAGCGACCCGAGGCATCGGGTCGCCATCGGTACGTGAGCATGGCAGACAAGAGAGCTGACAGTTGCCGCTGTTGTCGCACTGCTCATGGAGAAGCCGAATCCACCGGAATGGACTTCGGAGGGGCGACGTTTTGAATCACAAAATCGACTTTACCGGCTTTGTTAACGGGCAATTCCAATTGATACTCGAATCGGATGTTCAGTTTCGAATCGACGCATTGGCGCATTTTGTCGCGGATTTCACGCTCGTCGTTTTCTGAAAACCGATCACGTCGGACGATTCGCACGAGCAAGTCTCCTGGCTCGTCCTGTACGAGTTGGATGCCCCGAATATGTTCGAATGCGGCAAAGTGCTGCCCAAATACGAACGCTGTCGATGGAACAGGCGTCATGTCTTGCGTGTAAATCAAATACTGTGTGCGGCCAGTCACCTGTTTCAAACGAGAGTGATGACGTCCACAGGTGCATTTCCCGTCAGCCAGGATACCTCGATCACCGGTTCGATACCGCACAAAAGGCGTTGCAATGTTGTGCAACGACGTTCCAACAATCTCGCCTTCGACATTCGGTACGCGGATCACTTGGTTGTTTTCGTCTACAAGTTCCATCACACCGTACAGTGGGTAGCTGTGATATTGCTGGCTGTGTTCGCATTCTCCGGCAAGAATTACGCACTCGCTTTGCCCATACCATGAATAACAGCGGCACCCAAGCGTATCGGTGATGAATTGGCGTTGATGGTCGTAGAGAGGTTCGGAACCGCACAAGACGGCTTGTATTCCTTCCGGCAACCCGATTCCCGCGTCAAGCAACACCTGCAAAAAAGCAACGATGGCCGAAGGATAACCGTGAATAAACTTCGGTTCAACGCGTCGCACCGGCTTCATTGACTCCGCCAGAGTCATCGCGTCCAGATGATAAGTGGACAGTGCGATTTCGTTGTAAATCGGATTGATGTTCCAACGCTGATCGGTGTCCAAGCCTGCAAACGTCCGTCCACGCAACGTCAGTTTGGGATGCCGTGGATGATAGCCGACGCGTTCCCACTGAGCCAACATATAGGCCAGCTCTTTTGGATACATGCTATTGTTCTTGAAGAATGCCATCGGCGTTCCGGAACTGCCGCCTGTGTTGTCCTTGTAGACGCGTTCACCACACGTGTGGTCTGCTCGATAACCGTCCGGATTTGACGCCAGATCCGACTTGTCAACCATCGGCAAACGCTCCAACCCGTTCAGCACATCGTCGGTATTCGGGTTAAAACCAATGCGAGACATTTCGTCCCGCCAGATAGGCACATGTTGCTGGCAATGGACAAGCAGCGTCTGCAGATTTTCGATCTGGCGATCCTGAAGTTGCGGCTCGCTCAAATAGTCTGATTCGCGAATCAGTGCGCGGGTCTCGCGATACACCTTGCCAGCGCGGCAATCGAATGGGATTGATGAATACAACTTTTGAACCCAGAGCGGTGACGCCTGATACATTCGCTTTAATTCACTGAATGAGAACATCAGGACGGATGCGACCGTGGGCGCGCGGGAAGCGTACGGCCGAGTTCTTCGATGCGATTGAGGAAGCCTCTAGCCTTCAACACAGCCCCCAGACGCAAGAGAATCGTCGACGGCAGACAGTTCCAAACTGTCCATAATGGCAAAGTTCTGGTCGGGTTTTGCCGAAATCGTTTTCTCCAACTGTTTCTGGATTTCGAGATATAGACAGGTCCCACATGCCGCGCCCAGGCCAGCGCGTTCCAATGCATCAAGTCCACTGATACTTGTTCGAAATGCTGCTCCAATTGCGCCGCAACATCGGGTTCCACTGGGACGGCACCCGCCGCGTGCTGATGCACGAAGGATTTATGGATGACAACCGCCGGGCTGTCGAGCGACGGGTCAATTCGAACGACCAAACCAAACGCGGCCAGCGGATAGACGTGGCCTTCGACATGGTCGAATTGATAGTTACCCAGTGAATAAAAGACGGGTTTCCCATTAATGGTTTCATGCCCGTGAATTGTGTGAGAGTGATGTCCGAAAATGCCATCGGCCCCGGCGGCGATCCACTCACGTGCACGCCGCAGTTGCCGCGGAGAAGGGTGGCAGGCCAACTCTCCCTCCCTTCCCCAGTGTGGTGTGACGTAAACTCGGTCAAACCTTGAGCGAATTTGCAAAATCAAATCCGTCACGTCTTCTTCCCGAATCAATTTCGGACCCCGCGCCCGACACGGTTCTAGACAACCTATGACGGCGATTCGTAGTCCATTGCAATTCAGCTTGGCGAATGGTCGATCTTTCAATCCATAGAACTGAATATCTTCGAGAGAATTCAATCTTTCGATCATGTCATCAAACGCATCGACGCCAGCATCATAGACATGGTTATTGGCGACGCTAAACGCCGCGACGTTACTGCGTCGCACACGATCCATCGCATCAATACCCATCACCACCGAATGGGCTTTCAATTCCGGCGTCGCGGCGTCTGAAAAACTGCACTCCAGATTTGCCACAACATGGTCGCCTGCGATCACCCGCGGAAGTCGAAAATCCGTTCTTGGCATGTAGTCACCTACGAAGACAATCACGTTAACGTTTCTGGTTTCTGTGCAAGCAGAAGCTCTCGTTGCTTGAGACGAATGATGAAATGTTGATGGGAACGCAAGCGACAAAAACAGTATCCCGCCCCTCCGTCCAGAAACCCTCGACAGGCGACAAATAGGTAGATGAACCTTAGAAATGAGTTGCCCGGAAGAGAACGGAAGAGGCGTTTCAAGGCCCGGCGCCGCAATAGTCGATCTCGAGAAAACAAGTTTGAGTACCGCACTTGGGGCAATTCCTCAATTGCGTATT
>MPMF02106591.1_pt1 | contig 27001 bp, 20 predicted proteins | sample 1617271 | NCBI WGS metagenome assembly MPMF02 (sample SAMN05944812, study PRJNA350692) | marine metagenome | biome: marine; feature: ODZ; material: water; isolation source: 120 m water sample prefiltered with 30 um filter, filtered on to 0.2 um... | place: Pacific Ocean | collected 2012-04-09... | reverse complement strand
GAAGTGCAGGCCGATGGCGTTGGACGAGGGAACAACAGCACCGGAGATGATGTTGTTTCCATAGATCAGGGAGCCGGCGACGGGCTCACGGATGCCGTCAATATCAACCGGCGGTGCGGCGATGAAGGCAATGATGAAGCAAGTCGTTGCAGCCAGCAGGCAGGGAATCATCAGAACGCCAAACCAACCGAGGTAAATGCGGTTGTTGGTGTCGGTGACCCATGCGCAGAACTGCGTCCAACTGCCAGCGCCAGAGCGCTGATTGATGGTGGTGGTCATGAAAACGGTTAAGTAAGCCCCTTGGGAAGAGGCGCTGAAAAGAGCACAGGAAGTCCTGTGAACGTGAATTGTAAAGCTGTATTGCGCAATGTGTGGGCCGCTTCATGTAGCGATTGTTAAGAGGGGATGTGTTTTGTGGGCCGCCTTCTCAGCGGTGTTATATGCGGCTCACCATCGCAGCCGCTGTCCCAGTTGGCGAAGCGATTGTTAGCGTCAGCGCAAGCGTGACTTGGTTCGAAGCTCCGCGCCTGCATCCGATGGTCTCTGCTCCTCCTTTTGCTTCCGCAGCCTCTGGGCTCAGCAAGACCGTGACGGTCGCTGGTCAGCGGGTGTTGCTGGTACGGCTGCCCTGCAATCCAATCTTTCCGATCGGGCCGATCTATCTGGCTGACCATCTTGAGAAGTGTTTCCCAGGTCTGCCCCAGCGCATTCTTGATCTGGCGGCCTTGCCCGTGCTGGATGTGGGCAGGGTCCTGATCAGCACGATTGATCAGTTTCGGCCAACACTGCTGGTCTTCTCCTGGAGAGATATTCAGATTTATGCCCCCGTTGATGGTCGGGGCGGTAATCCACTGCAGCACTCCTTTGAAGTGTTCTATGCGCAAAATCCCCTCAAGCGCCTGCATGGAGCGTTAGGCGGGCTGCGCTTGATGACCAGTCATTACGGCGAGCTCTGGCGTAATCAGCGTCTTGTTCGCCATGGTCTGCGCCGCGCCCGGCGCTATCAGCCCAAGGCCCGGGTGGTCCTCGGCGGTGGGGCTGTCAGTGTTTTCTACCAGCAGCTGGGCCGTTCCTCCGTCTTACCCAGAGGCACCATCATTTCAGTCGGCGAAGGTGAGCCTCTGCTGGAGAAGCTGCTGGCTGGCCAGTCCTTTGAGGGGGAGCGTTGCTTCGTGGTCGGCACCGCGCCGAGGCAGCAGCTGATTCATGAGCAACCGCAGAGTCGCCCGAAAACAGCCTGCAACTACACCTATATCTCCAGAATCTGGCCCCAGCTGGACTGGTACCTCGAAGGCGGTGATTTCTACGTTGGTGTGCAGACCAAACGCGGTTGTCCCCACAACTGTTGTTATTGCGTTTACACCGCCGTGGAAGGCAAGCAGGTTCGCCTTAATCCGGAGCAGGAGGTGGTGGCTGAAATGCGCCAGCTCTATGACAGAGGTGTTCGCGGTTTCTGGTTCACAGATGCCCAGTTCATTCCAACCCGGAGTCATATCGAGCCTGCCAAGGACTTGCTGAGAGCTATTCAGGCGGATGGGATGAAAGGAATTCGTTGGGCGGCCTATATCCGTGCAGACAACATTGATGCCGAACTTGCAGCGCTGATGGTGGCCACAGGCATGAGTTATTTCGAGATCGGAATCACCTCAGGCTCCCAGGAACTCGTGCGCAAGATGCGCATGGGCTACAACCTGCGCGTTGTGCTGGAAAACTGTCGCCTGCTCGCGGATGCCGGCTTCGCTGAACATGTCTCGGTGAATTACTCCTTCAATGTGATTGATGAGCGGCCTGAAACCATTCGTCAGACCGTTGCCTATCACCGGGAACTGGAAAGGATCTTCGGCACAGCAAAGGTCGAACCGGCCATCTTCTTCATCGGGCTGCAGCCCCATACCCATCTCGAGACCTATGGGATTGCCCAGGGGTTGATCAAACCCGGCTACAACCCCATGGGGATGATGCCCTGGACCGCCCGCCAGCTGCTCTGGAACCCTGAGCCGATGGGCCGCGTTTTCGGTCGTATCTGTCTGGAGGCTTTTGATACCAATCCCGATGATTTCGGGCGCACTGTGATGGCCCTGCTCGAACGGGACTATGGCTTGGCACCTCTAGAGGAGGCGCTGCGAGCTCCTGTTAAATCAGGCCGGCCAGGGATTTCAAGGGCTGCCAGCTGACGCCAGAGCAGCGCGGATAGCGCCAGGATTGCCACGATGCCTCCGACTGGATTCGGCGAAATCCCCCCTGGACCCACCAGCCAAGCAGGTGCATCCGGAGACAGTTGAATCAAGCCGGACTGGAGCGCGAACCATCCACCAACAAGTCCACCATGGAGACCGATGCTCCCCCAGAGGGAGCCACGGTCGAGCCGGCGGCGCACGGCCAGGGCGACCCCAAGCAGGAACAGACCGATCAGCAGAGCCAGCATCGGCCAGAAGCCGAGATTGAAGCGGGTATGGACGAGGCTGAACACAGCCGCCTGCAGGAGCAGACCGGATCTTGCTGAGAACAGTCGGTCCAGTTCCCCCCACAGCCAGCCGCGAAAAATCAACTCCTCGGCAAGGCCAACGCCGAGGCCGAGCAGCACTGCATTGAGACTCTCAGACAGGCTGATATCCGCCAACCAGTGCCCCCAGGAGCCAAGCAGCACCGGCACCACCACAAGCACAAGCAGGGCGAAGGCCCAGGTAAGCCCTTTACTCAGGGCAAGAACTCCTGTTCTGCCTTGCAAGCCCTGCCGCCTGCTTAAGCCAAGGGCTTGCCAAGGTTTTGATTCAGCCCAGCGGAGCTTCACCCAGCTCGGCAGAATCAGTACAAACAAGAGGAAGCTGGTCAGGGTGCCAGGCAGGGCAAGGCTCTCTTCCGCCAGGTCTGGCCAGAGAAGTTTGAGCGGTTGAACCGTCAGCCAGCCCAGGCCATAGAGAACAGGGATCAGGCTGAGTGGCGGCAACCAGCGCCGCCGCTGCCCCAACCAGGCGGCCCAGAGATTCGCAGGATTGATGTTCAGCTTTCCGGCTCGATCGTGCTGGTGAGACCCTTGGATTTGAGGGTTTCGCTGTAGAACTCCGCCGGCTCGATGTCGCAGACAATCACCAGGCCAACGCCGGTGTTGTGGGCTTCCAGCATCACGGCCATGGCGTCCTGCTCACTGAGTTGAGGCACCACTTGGCGCAGGGTCACCACCACGAACTCCATGCTGTTGACAGGATCGTTGTGGAGCAGAACCTTGTAGCGGGGTGAATGCTTACGCACCCGCTCCGTCTGCTTTTCAAGCACAGCCGCCCCACCGGGGCTGCGGCTCGGGGTATCCACCGCCATGGCCAAGGGTCTCGGCAGCAGCCAATCTACGGCGCACCCTGCTGGAAGCTCTGAGGGGAACATCAATTCAAAGGGCCGTGATCCGGGCCATGGCCTCATCCACATTGCTGCGACTGTTGAAGGCGGAGAGGCGGAAGTAGCCCTCACCGGCTGAGCCGAAGCCACTGCCCGGGGTGCCCACCACATTGGCCTTGTTGAGCAGGTGATCGAAGAACCCCCAGGAATCAATGCCTTCAGGGGTTTTGATCCACACATAGGGGGCATGCTCACCGCCGTAGATGGTCAGGCCGGCAGCGCTCAACTCCCGGCGGATGATCGCGGCGTTCTGCATATAGAAACTGACCAGTTCGTTTACCTGGGTCTGTCCAGCAGGGGTGTAAACCGCTTCCGCTCCCCGTTGAACGATGTAACTCACCCCGTTGAACTTGGTGCTCTGGCGACGGTTCCACAGCCCCCACAATTCCACCTCCTCAGCGTTGGCGGCCTGGCCCGTCAGTCCCTTGGGCACCACGGTGAAGGCGCAGCGGGTGCCGGTGAAGCCTGCATTCTTGGAGAAGGAGCGGAATTCGATCGCGCATTCCCGTGCCCCTTCAATCTCATAGATGGAATGGGGCAGCGCGGGGTCCTGGATGAAGGCTTCATAGGCCGCATCGAACAGGATCAGCGCCTGATGGCTGCGGGCGTAGTCCACCCAGGCCTTCAGCTGGGTTTTGGTTGCCACTGCACCGGTGGGGTTATTGGGGAAGCACAGATAGATCAGGTCCACCGCCAGAGCGGGGATCTCGGCGGCAAAGCCATTGGCGGCGTTGATCGGCAGGTAGGTGAGACCGGCGTAACGGCCCTGATCCCCCGCCTCACCAGTGCGGCCAGCCATCACGTTGCTGTCCACATAGACCGGATAGACAGGATCGGTCACCGCAATGCGATTGCCCTCGCCGAGGATGTCGAGGATGTTGCTGCTGTCGCACTTCGAGCCATCGGAGACGAAGATTTCCTCGGCGCTGATCTCGCAGCCACGGGCCTGGAAATCATGTTTGGCAATCGCTTCCCGCAGCCAGCCGTAGCCCTGTTCAGGGCCGTAGCCATGGAAGCCCTCGGCGGTGCCCATCCCATCGATGGCGTTCTTCATCGCCTCACGGCATGCCGCCGGCAGTGGTTCGGTCACATCGCCGATGCCCAGCCGGATCAGATCGGCATCAGGATTGGCGGCGCTGAAGGCCTTCACCCGTCTGGCGATTTCAGGGAAAAGGTAGCCAGCCTTGAGTTTGAGGTAATTGTCGTTGACCTGAACCATGGAACCGGAGCGTTATTCCGGGCATCCTGCTATGTGACGTGTCCTCTTGTGGAGTTCATCCATACGATGCATGCATCAAAGGCCTCCGCTCTGCTGTGAGCGGAGCCTCTGGCAGGAGAGCAGCAATGGCGCCATCGCAGCACCCGATTGATTTTGATCAGCTTGTCGATGCGTCCATCAGTAAACCGGCGCGTTACATGGGCCATGAACTTGGCGTGGAACCGCGGGACTGGCAGAGCGCCAAGGTGCGCTGGGCGCTCACCTATCCAGAGCTCTACGAGGTGGGATCCAGCAATCTCGGCCACATCATTCTTTATTCGATTCTCAATGCTCTGCCAGGCCAGATCTGTGATCGGGCCTATCTGCCGGCGGCCGATCTTGCTCAGCGCCTGCGCCAGCGGAATCAGAGCCTGTTCGCCGTGGAGAGTCGGCGACCACTCAGTGCTTTTGACATCCTCGGTTTCAGCCTCTGTTACGAGCTTGGTGCCACCAACATTCTCGAGATGCTTGATCTGGCGCAGATTCCCCTGTATTCCATTGAACGGGGTGATCTGCCCCTCAGTGATCCAGCCGCCCATCCGCTGATCTTTGCCGGTGGGCCCACGGCCACCAGCAATCCCGAGCCCTATGCCGCCTTTCTGGATTTCGTCGCCCTCGGTGATGGTGAGGAGCTGCTGCCGGAGATCGGCTTGGTGGTGGCGGAAGGCAAGGCCAGCGGTCTCAGCCGTTCAGCGCTGCTGCGGGATCTTGCCCAGGTGCCCGGGGTCTATGTGCCCTCGCTCTATGCAACAGGTTCCGATGGCGTCTCGATCGTTCCCCTCCAGCCTGAGCTGCCTGCCCGTTTGCTGAGGCGGGTGGCCACGCCGATGCCCCATTACGGGATGGGGCTGGTGCCCCATGTGGAAACCGTTCATGACCGCCTCACCATTGAAATCCGGCGAGGCTGCACCAGGGGATGCCGCTTCTGTCAGCCCGGCATGCTTACCAGACCGGCCAGAGATGTGGAACCGGAAGCCGTGATCGAGGCGGTTGAGACCGGCATCAAGCGCACGGGCTACAGCGATTTCTCTTTGCTATCGCTGAGCTGCAGTGACTATCAGCCCTTATCTGCGGTTGGCGTTGAGCTCCGCAATCGTCTCTTTGATCAGAACGTGAGCTTGCAACTGCCGAGCCAGCGGGTGGATCGCTTTGACGCTGACATCGCTCATATCCTCGGTGGCAGCCGTAAGTCAGGCCTCACCTTTGCGCCTGAGGCGGGCAGCCAGCGGTTGAGAGACATCGTCAACAAGGGGCTGACGGATGACGATCTGCTGCGGGGGATCCGCACGGCGATGCAGAACGGTTATCGCAAGATCAAGTTGTACTTCATGATCGGCCTGCCCGGAGAGGGGGAGGCGGATGTGCTCGGCATCCCTGAGACCTGCCTGATGCTTCAGCAGCAATGCCGCGATCTGGGCCGCCTGATGCTGAATCTCACGATCAGCAATTTCACGCCCAAGCCCCACACCCCCTTCCAGTGGCACAGCGTCTCCACGGCGGAGTTCAGGGCGCGGCAGCAATTACTGATCGAGGCCTTTCGGCCGATCAAGGGCGTGAAGATCAATTTCACCGATGTGCGCCTGTCGGCCATGGAGGATTTCGTTGGCCGCGGCGATCGGCGCTTGTCCTCCGTGATCGAGGCGGCCTGGCGCGCGGGTGCCGGCATGGATGCCTGGTTTGAATCCCTCGATCGAACCTATGGGGCCTGGACAGGCGCCATTGCTGCAGCTGGCCTCAGCGGTCATTACCGCCAGCTGGAGCTGGGGGGCTGGGGTGTCACTGAAGCCCTGGATCGTGATGATCTGCAGGCCTTCTGCGCCCAGCCTCTCCCCTGGGATCACATTGATACCGGCCTTGAAAAGGCCTGGCTTGCCGATGATCTGCAACGGGCCCTTGAGGCGGCCGTGGTTCCGGATTGTTCATTCGCGGGCTGCACCAGCTGTGGCGTCTGTGGCTCCGATTTCGACAAAAATGTTGTGGTGCCTGTGCCTGTTGTGCCTGAGCAACGTCCTCAGCAGGCGCCTGACAGTGAGCGCATCTGTCGCATTCGCATTCAATTTGCCAAGAACGGTGCCATGGCCCTGCTCAGCCATCTTGACCTGATGCGGATGTTGGAGCGTGGACTCAGGCGCAGTGGCCTGCCTGTGAGCTTCAGCGGCGGTTTTCACCCTCTGCCCCGGGTTCAGATTGCATTGGCGCTGCCCTTGGGTGTGGAGGCTCAGGGTGAGTGGATGGACATTGAATTCACGGCTGAGCTGAGCGCGAACGACGCTCTCGCTCAACTTCAGAGTGTGTTGCCCCAGGGGATCCAGTTGCTTTCTGCAGCATCCGTGCCTGTCAAGGGCCCCAGTCTGGCCACACAGCTGCAGGCTGCTGTGTGGACTTTTGAGCTTGTCTGTGCCCCTGAGGCTGAGGCCGCACCGAGCCGCTCCCAGTGGCATCAGGCCCTTGATGCCCTGCTTTCCTCTTCACAGCTGCTCTGGAACGACACCGATAAGAAAGGGCGGCCCCGTCAGCGGGATTGCCGACCAGCGCTGCTTCAGTTGCAGTTGCTCCCGGTGAAGGAACAGACGCCTCTGCCTGAGTCCCATGGCGCCAATTTTCGCTTGGAAGCCGCGATTGATGCCATGGGGCGCAGTGTCAAACCAGTTCAGGTGCAGCGTTGGATGAGCGATCAGCTGGGCCAGGCCCTTGGACTCATGGCCGTAAGCAGAAGGGAACTGCAGCTGCTGCGGTGCTAGGTTGATCACTAGGACAACAAGCCAGAGCAGGTTCTGTCAGTGCTTTGTCCCGGCCTTTTCCCCAAGTTTTGAGGAGAGCGAGGCCCGAAACCCGCTTTCTCCGATTGGTTCACATCGGAGTTGTAAGTCAATCCCCACAGGAGCTGCGGTTCCGCCCCAATCGCTACCGATCATCGGTCGCCAGAACTTCATCTGATCCAGAGCGCCAGCAGGCCTGGACCACAGTCACGCCCTGATGGGCTGCATTCTTTAACTTCCATGCCCCAGCAAATTGTCATCGCTGAGCAGCTGCGGATCGCAGCCGTGCTCAGTGATGAGCGAGTCGAGGAGCTCATCGTTGCCCAGGGTCGATACCAGATCGGAGACGTCTATCTCGGCACGGTTGAGAACGTTCTCCCTGGTATCGACGCCGCTTTTGTCAACATCGGCGAAAGCGAGAAAAATGGCTTTATTCATGTCACCGACCTTGGGCCTCTGCGCCTGAAGAAAGGGGCCGCTGGTATCACCGAGCTGCTGGGACCACGCCAGAAGGTGCTGGTTCAGGTGATGAAGGAACCAACGGGAACCAAGGGGCCGAGACTCACAGGCAATCTGGCGCTACCGGGGCGCTATCTCGTGCTCCAGCCCCATGGGCAGGGGGTGAATATCTCCCGAAGAATCAGTGCGGAAGGCGAGCGGAATCGTCTCCGGGCGCTCGCGGTGCTGGTCAAGCCTCCAGGGGCTGGGCTGTTGATCCGCACCGAGGCGGATGGCATCAGTGAAGAATTGCTCATCGATGATCTTGAGGCGCTGCTGAGGCAGTGGGAGGCGATTCAGCAGGCCGCTGAGACAGCCGCTCCCCCGGTGCTTCTGAACAGGGATGAGGATTTCATTCATCGCATCCTCAGGGATCACATCGGCCCTGACCTGGTTCGGGTGGTGGTGGATGATCCCTCCGCCGTTGAGCGCGTCAGCGGCTTCCTCGGTCAGGAGGGCCCGAATGTGCTTGTTGAGGCCCATGCAGAGCCCACAGAACTTCTCGATCAATACCGGATCAACACCGCCATTCGCGATGCACTGAAGCCCCGTGTGGATCTTCCCTCGGGTGGCTATGTGATCATCGAGCCGACGGAGGCCCTCACGGTCATTGACGTGAACTCGGGCTCGTTCACCCGCTCGGCCAATGCCCGCGAGACGGTTCTCTGGACCAACTGTGAGGCTGCCATTGAGATCGCCCGACAGCTGAAACTGCGCAATATCGGCGGTGTGATCATCATCGATTTCATCGACATGGAGTCCCGTCGGGACCAGCTGCAGTTGCTTGAGCACTTCACGGCAGCTGTCAGAGATGACTCAGCCCGCCCTCAGATTGCCCAGCTGACGGAACTGGGACTTGTGGAACTCACCCGCAAGCGGCAGGGGCAGAACATCTATGAGTTGTTCGGCAGGGCCTGTCCGAGCTGTGGAGGCCTTGGTCATGTGGCTGTTCTGCCCGGCAAAGATCTGCTGCAGCCTCTTGCCAATGCAACAGGCTTGGTGCGCTCAGCGGCCTCTGCCCGTTCAGAGGTTGTGGCTCCCGGCGACAACAGCAATGGCCGCCGTCGGCGTGGTGGTGGGGGACGGGGTCGTGCCTCTGCTGAGCTGCCTGCGGCTGGATCCGCTGCTGAATCGGCCAATGGCCATGGTTCAGCCCCTGCCGTCAGGGATACGGAAACAACCGACGAAACATCGCCAGCAACGGAGCCGGTGACCAGGCGCCAGGAGCCTGAATTGCTGGCTGTTCCCATGGATCCTGAACAGGAGCGGGTCTTCAGCTGGCTGGGACTCAATCCTGCGCTCCTAATCGAGCCTCAGCCCGAGAATGACAACGTGCTGGTGCGCGTGGTTCGCCCAGGAGATGATGCGGAGGCCGTCCTTGAGGAAGCGCGTCAGCAGCTGGCGGCCACCTCCCTGCGTAGGCGACGACGGGGCAGGGGTGGCAATCGTGGCTCCAGCCGCCCAGCAACCCAATCAACAGAGGGATCTGCAGAGTCATCAGCAGAGTCAGAGGCTCCCCTCCAGGTGGAGATCACACCGCTTCAGGTTTCAGAAGAGCCCCCCGCCGCTGATCCCGATCCCGCCACTCAATCGGCTCCAGAATCCGTCACTGCATCGACTCCAGACTCTGATTCGGAATCTGTGATCCAGGTTGCTGAAGTTGAGGCGGAACCAGAGGATTCAAGACGTCGACGCAGGCGTTCTTCCGCTGCCGGTTGAGATGAACATTCCGGCGGAATCCATTGCCGGAGTTGACGAAGTTGGCCGCGGCTGCCTGTTTGGCCCCGTGTTCGCTGGCGCAGTTGTGCTTTCAGAGGCCGTTGCAGCGGCACTTCTCGATCAAGGGCTGACGGATAGCAAGGCCCTCAAACCCACACAACGACAGAGGCTCGTGCCTTTGATCCAGGCCAGCGCAACCGTCTGGGCACTGGGTCAGGCCTCGGCCCGGGAAATTGATGCCGTCGGTATTCGCTCCGCAACGGAACTGGCGATGCTGCGCGCGCTGCAGCGTCTACGCCAACCTCTCGAGCTCGTTCTGGTGGATGGCGTCTTGCCGCTGAGGCTATGGATGGGATCCCAGCGCACAGTTGTTCGTGGTGATACCCATTGCGCCGCCATTGCCGCGGCAAGTGTGCTTGCCAAGCAGGCTCGGGATGGCCTGATCAAGCGACTGGCTACACGCTTCCCCGGTTATGGATTGGAGCGCCATGTGGGCTATGGCACGCCCCAGCATCGTCAGGCCTTGCTGCGTTCAGGCTCAACGCCGCTGCACCGGCAGTCCTTCCTCACCAAGATCTTCGCTGCTTCAGGGGTTGATGGAGTCGCTCCCAGCAGGTGATTCCTGGCACCAATGCCGGAAGTCTGTGAGCAGTTGCTGGCCCACCCGGCCCTTGATGCCAAGCAGGATGCCATTGAGAATCGATTGACCGGTGCTTTCAAGCACTCTGCTTGGAATCAGTTTCAGCAGCGCCGGCTGCGTTACTTGCACACCCAGACAAGCTTCCCCTTGCAGGCCAGCGGGAGTGGCTTCGAGGATGGCTTCCAGGGTCAGCTCAAAATCGTCGACAAGGCCAAGCCCTTCCAGTTCTGCATCGGTGGCGCGCATGATCAGGCGACCGTCCGCGTTGCTGACTGCGATCGAGACAACCGGCTTCACCTGAAGCTGGAACACCTGCAGTGTGGTGACTGTGTATTTGTAGCGTCCATCGCCGAGCGCGGTGAGCTGCTTCTCGTTGAGGAGGGCCGCCACGACACGCTGCTGCTCAAGCAGATAAGCGGCTAACCGCTTGGCATTGTCTTGCACTGGTAAATCCAGATGCTGGCTGGCTTTGAAGGCCAGGGGCATGATCGTCGGTTGACGCGTCATGATCCTATCGACTGACCTCCGCAGACTTTCAGATGCCGACGCGTGTCGCCTTCCTCGGCCCGGAGGGAACATACGGAGAGCAGGCCGCACGAGCTCTGGTCTGTCTTGAGCAGATCTCTCAACCGGAGCTGGTGGCCTGTCGTGGGATTCGCGCCGTTGTCAATCATCTTGTCAGTGGTCGCTGCGAGGCGGCGGTGCTTCCCGTTGAGAATTCTGTTGAGGGAGGTGTCACGACAAGCCATGACGCGCTCTGGTCCAATGCTGAGCTCACGATCAGCAGAGCGGTGGTGATGCCGATCCGCCATGCCCTGTTGAGCAGCGGCAGCCTCAGCAACATCACTGAAGTGCTTTCCCATCCCCAGGCCCTGGCTCAGTGCAGTGAGTGGTTGGCTAAGCATTTGCCCGATGCTCTGCAGTTGCCGACCAGCTCCACTGCTGAGGCGGCCAGATTGGTGGTAGGCAGCCGCTTCCGAGCCGCCATCGCCGGCAGATCCGCTGCCAGGGAATTCGCGTTGCAGGAGTTGGGCTTTCCCATCAATGATGTGGCCGGCAATTGCACACGCTTCCTGTTGATGCAACGTGGCGCCATGCGCAGCACAGGTGATCTGGCCAGTTTTGCCTTTTCTCTGCACCGGAATGCACCGGGTGCCCTTGTTGATGCGCTCAGTGCTATTGCACAGTTTGGGCTCAATATGAGTCGAATTGAGTCACGCCCATCAAAGCGTGAACTGGGTGAATATGTGTTTTTTGTGGATATTGAGTTGTCTGATGGTTCCACTGAAGTTCTGGATCTATTGCTGCAAAGCTTGAAACCATTATGTGAACATCTCGTTTGCTTTGGCGCCTATCCCAGCAGCGAATCGTCGGCTGAATGAGTTGAGCTTCGGCAGCAAAAAACACCGAATTGCATCAACCCGCTGGCGAAGGCCCAATGCATCAGCAGCATGGTGGGTGTTTCGCGGATTCCTTGAATCAGGGCTCCAGGCCCCAGGCTCAGCACGGCACCGGGTCGGCGAAAACCTTCCTGGATCGAATCGATCCAGGAAGGCAGCGTGGCTTTTGTCCACTCATCGGTCTCCACCGGGCCATGGCAAAAACGACTGTTGAGAAGATTGCTTCTGAACCCTGCAATGCTGGCAAATTCGGGATGGGCCCATTGGTTGAGAAGCTGGGCCATCACCAATTTTTCAAGCCTGCTCAGACGGCCATCACTTGCGTCTCTGCGATTCCAGTCGGCAACGGCGAGTACACCGCCAGGGCGCATCACCCGGAGCAGCTCATCGGCGTAGCGCTGCTTATCAGGCATGTGGGGGCCGCATTCAACACTCCACACCGCATCAAACCCACTTGATGGCAGATCAAGATCAAGGGCATCCATCACGGCGAAACGGCATGTCAGCTCTGCTGGTGTGAGCGAGTTTGCACGTTTCACCTGGTCAGGACTGATGCTGATTCCCAGCACATCAAAGCCATAGTCCCTGGCAAGAATTCTGGCGCTGCCGCCGATGCCGCAGCCAACATCAAGCAGGCGTGAACCCCTGGGGAGTTGATTCAGGCCACTCCAGCTGACCAGCTGGTGGACGAAATCTGCCTTGGCGGTTCTGAAGTCACGGGTTTGTGGAGGGTTTCCATAGTGGCCAAGGTGAACATGATCACCCCAAAGTGTTTCCAGCAACCTGTCATTGGTCCAGGCGTCGTAGGCGGCAGCAACGGAGTCGCTGGATTGATACTGGCGATTCTGTTTCGACCAGACAAGCAGACTGATCACCACAACAAGGCTGATCAGAATCAGCAACCACAACCAGAACGTCATCTAACTGTTGGTTTGATCAGCGTTGCTGAGGGTGTCTTTGAGGACGGTGCGAGCGGCCAGTTGTTTGCGTGAGTGATCGAGCATCTCGTATTCGCGATGCAGGCGCTGGCTGGTATCGGTGAGCTCAAGCAGGGCTTGTTGCTCCTCAGCGGCTGGTCCCCCCAGGTGGGAGCCGATCCAGAAGGAAAGCTCACGGGGGAGATCGGGCAGATCCTCCGGCAGGGTCGTTTTCGAACCGGTGAGCTTGCTGGTCAGCTCAACCACGTCGTGGAGTGCGGTTGTGACTGAGCTGAACAGGTTTTGCAGTTCATCTTGATTTTCAACCGGCTCGTCTTCGATCCAACTCACCATCGCAATGCGAAAGGGGGCCTCCCGAGTGATGTTGAGAATCCGAAAGCGCTGTTGACCAAGGGTCACAATGTTGCTGCAGCCATCCTCTGCGGTCTGGTGCTGGAGGATCTCAGCGCAACAACCCACATCGGCCATCTCCTGGGTCTGCGGATTCCAGCGCACCACCCCGAAGCGTCGGTCGGTTTCAAGGATGCTCTGCAGCATCATCCTGTAGCGGGACTCGAAAATATGCAGAGGCAGAACTTCCTGTGGAAAAAGGACAACTTCCGGCAGAGCGAAAAGAGGCAGCTCTCTGACGGAGAGGTCATTCACAGATGATGTCCTGTAGAACAAAGATGCTAGGGAGGAGGCCAGAAGACTGGCTCCTTCTTATAGCTTCACTTCAATATCAACACCACTAGGGAGGTCTAGCTTCATCAGTGCATCAATTGTTTTTGCTGATGGGCTGTAGATGTCGATGATGCGTCGGTGCGTCCGGGTTTCGAAATGCTCTCGTGAGTCTTTATCGACATGGGGAGAACGCAGCACGCAGTAAATCTTGCGCTTGGTTGGCAGAGGGATCGGCCCGATCGCCGTGGCGGCGGTGTTGTCTGCTGTTTCAATGATCTTGTCGCAGGAGAGATCAAGCATGCGGCGATCAAATGCCTTGAGCCGGATGCGGATCTTCTGCTGAGCGATGGCCGTGGACATGAAGGGTTATGGATGACCCCCCTGCAAGGGGAGAGGACTTGATTGTCGAGGTTCAGTCAGAGATCGATTAGGTGTTCACCTGATCCCATGACATCAGAAAATCTAAGGGATGACCGGTCTTGATGACCAGCCATCCCTTGGAGATCATTCGATGATTTTCGAGACGACGCCAGCACCGATGGTTCTGCCGCCCTCGCGGATGGCGAAACGCATGCCCTGCTCAATGGCAACTGGGCAGATCAGCTCACCGGTCATCTTGATGCGGTCGCCAGGCATGACCATCTCCACATCAGAGCCGTCATCAGCGGTGAAGGCGGTGATCTGGCCGGTCACATCCGTTGTACGGATATAGAACTGGGGACGGTATCCGGCGAAGAAGGGGGTATGGCGGCCGCCTTCCTCTTTCTTAAGCACGTAAACCTCACCTTCAAACTTGGTGTGGGGGGTGATTGAGCCAGGCTTCACCAGCACCATGCCGCGCTCGATATCCTCTTTCTGGATACCACGCAGCAGCAGACCGACGTTGTCTCCAGCCATGCCCTCATCGAGGAGCTTGCGGAACATTTCAACACCGGTGACGGTGCTTTTGCGGGTGTCTCTGATGCCGACAATCTCGATTTCCTCGCCAACAACAACCTTGCCCCGCTCGATTCGACCGGTTGCCACCGTGCCGCGACCGGTGATTGAGAAAACATCCTCAACCGCCATCAGGAAGGGCTTGTCAATCTCGCGCTCGGGTTGGGGGATGGACTCATCCACCGCTGCCATCAACTCGTCGATTTTGGCTTCCCACTTCTCATCACCTTCAATGGCTTTAAGTCCAGACACCTGGACGATGGGGATGTCATCGCCTGGGAAGTCGTAGCTGGAGAGCAGCTCGCGCAGCTCCATTTCAACCAGTTCGATGATCTCTTCGTCATCGACCATGTCGCACTTGTTCAGGGCCACAACCAGGGCGGGAACGCCGACCTGCTTGGCAAGAAGGATGTGCTCCTTGGTTTGGGCCATGGGGCCATCGGTGGCAGCACAAACCAGGATGGCGCCATCCATCTGTGCTGCGCCGGTGATCATGTTCTTGACATAGTCCGCGTGACCAGGGCAGTCAACGTGGGCATAGTGACGACCGTCTGTCTCGTACTCCACGTGGGCGGTGTTGATGGTGATACCGCGTTCACGCTCTTCAGGTGCACCATCAATGTCGCCGTAATTCTGCACTTCGGCTTGCCCCTTCTTGGCGAGCACACTTGTGATTGCTGCGGTCAGGGTCGTTTTGCCGTGGTCAACGTGGCCAATGGTGCCGATGTTGACGTGGGGCTTGTTCCTCTCAAACTTCTCGCGGGCCATTTTTTTAAAGAATCGGGGGGTGGAAAGTGGGTGTTAGAGATCAGGAATTGCCCTGATTCTTGGAGATGATTGCTTCAGCAACATTACGAGGAACCTCCTCGTAATTGCTGAACTCCATCGAGAAAATACCCCGACCCTGAGTCATGGATCGGAGCTCAGTGGCGTAGCCGAACATTTCAGCCAGAGGCACCTTGGCCTGGACCTTTGACAATCCATCATCGACGGACTGTCCCTCAACCTGTCCCCGGCGGGAGGACAGGTCGCCGATCACTGATCCGAGGAAATCCTCGGGGACCTCGACTTCGACTTTCATCATCGGCTCAAGCAGCACTGGATTGCACTTCTTGACACCGTCTTTGAAGGCCATCGAGCCAGCGATCTTGAAGGCCATTTCTGACGAGTCCACATCGTGGTAAGACCCATCAATCATGGTGACCTTCACGTCGATCAGGGGATAGCCGGCGATCACACCGGATTCGCAGGTCTCCTTCATGCCTGACTCGGCCGGTTTGATGTATTCCTTGGGAACGATGCCGCCGACAATCTTGTTGACGAATTCAAAGCCTGATCCAGGTTCTCCCGGTTCCATTTCGATCACAACGTGGCCGTACTGGCCCTTGCCACCGGTCTGGCGGGCAAACTTGCCCTCGCCCTTGGAGCTGGCACGAATGGTTTCCCTGTAGGAGACCTGAGGAGCGCCGATATTGGCCTCAACCTTGAATTCCCGCAGCATGCGGTCCACCAGGATCTCGAGGTGAAGTTCACCCATACCGGCGATCACCGTCTGGCCGGTTTCCTGATCGGTGCTGACGCGGAAGGTGGGGTCTTCCTCCGCCAGGGAGGTGAGGGCTTTGGAGAGCTTTTCCATATCACCCTTGGTCTTCGGCTCCACGGCCACCGAAATCACCGGTTCAGGGATGAACAGGGTCTCGAGGACGATCGGATCGTCTGTAGCGCAGAGGGTGTCCCCGGTGGTTGTGTTCTTGAGGCCGAGCACGGCACCGAGATCACCGGCCCGCAGTTCATCCACTTCCTCCCTGTCGTCGGCCTTGAGAATGATCAGTCGTGAAATCCGTTCTTTTTCGTTCTTGGTGGAGTTCAGCACATAGCTGCCCTTCTCAAGCACACCTGAATACATGCGCACGAAGGTGAGCTTGCCGTAGGGATCAGCCATCACCTTGAAGGCCAGAGAGCTGAAGGGTGCCTTGTCGTCAGACGGGCGCACAGCTTCCTTGCCATTGGGAAGCAAACCCTGAATGGGGGGAACGTCCACTGGTGCGGGCAGGTAATCCACCACGGCATCAAGCAGCAGCTGCACACCTTTGTTCTTGAAGGCTGATCCACACAGCATCGGTACCAGACCGTGCTTCAGCACACCTTCACGGATGCCTTTGATCAGCTCATCAATACTGAGTTCTCCTTTTTCAAGGAAGGCTTCCACCAGCTCATCATCGGTCTCGGCGATGCTTTCCATGAGCTTGCCGCGCCATTCAGCGGCTAGCTCAGTCATATTGTCTGGGATCTCTGTCTCTTCGATGTCTTTGCCTAGATCATCTTTGTAGATGAAGGCCCTGTTCCTGACCAGGTCGATAATTCCACTTAGGTCGCCTTCGGCACCGATCGGCAGCTGAATCGGAACGGCATTGGCTTTGAGGCGGTCTTTGATCTGACCATGCACCTTGAGAAAATCAGCGCCGGTGCGGTCCATCTTGTTGACGAAGACCATTCTCGGCACTGAGTAACGGTCGGCCTGCCTCCAGACGGTCTCAGACTGGGGCTGGACGCCGCCAACGGCGCAGAACACGGCGATCACACCATCCAGCACACGCATGGAGCGCTCCACCTCAATGGTGAAGTCCACGTGACCGGGGGTATCAATGATATTGATGCGGTGATCGTTCCAGGTTGTGGAGATGGCAGCTGCAGTGATCGTGATCCCGCGCTCCCGTTCCTGAGCCATCCAGTCGGTTACGGCAGCACCGTCGTGCACCTCACCCATCTTGTGAACAACACCGGAATAGAACAGAATGCGTTCTGTACAGGTGGTTTTGCCGGCATCAATGTGGGCGGCAATTCCGATATTTCTGACGCGTTCCAGGGGAAAGGCGCGAGCCACAGGAAACTCTCCGGGGTTGGGGCGTTAAAAGGCGGGTGAGACTATACAGGTCACCCTGGGCAAATGGGCTGTAGGCGGGGCTGAATCGATTCAGTAGCGATAGTGGGCGAAGGCCTTGTTCGCCTCTGCCATCTTGTGGGTCTCCTCCCGTTTGCGCACTGCGCTGCCGGCCTCGTTGGCGGCATCCATGAGTTCACCAGCCAGTTTCTGAGCCATGCTGCGGCCATTGCGGGAGCGGGAGAAGTTCACCAGCCAGCGCAGTGCCATTGCGGTTCCCCGCTCCTGGCGAACCTCCATCGGAACCTGATAGGTGGCACCCCCCACCCGGCGTGCTCTCACCTCAACCAGAGGGGTGGCATTCTTCACAGCCGTTTCGAACAGCTCAACCGGGTCGCCACCAGTGCGATCACTGATCAACCCGAAGGCATCGGAAAGAATTCGCTGAGCGGTTGACTTCTTGCCGTGTTTCATCAAACGGGCCACCATCATCGTGGCGAGACGGTTGTTGAACTGTGGGTCAGGAAGGACCGGGCGTTTTTCAGCAGCGTTGCGGCGTGACATGAACCGTTAATCGGTGGAGAGCAGGGAAAGGCAGAGGAGCCTTTAGGTCTTGAACTGAGACGTTATGGCGCTATTCCTTCGGTGACTTGGCACCGTATTTGGAGCGGGACTGGCGTCGATCCTTCACCCCGGCCGTGTCGAGGGTGCCGCGAATGATGTGATAGCGAACGCCAGGAAGATCCTTGACCCTGCCACCTCTGATCAGCACAACAGAGTGCTCCTGGAGGTTGTGGCCAATGCCTCCGATGTAGGCCGTGACTTCAAACCCCGAGGTCAGCCGCACACGGGCAACCTTGCGCAGGGCCGAATTCGGCTTTTTAGGGGTTGAGGTGTAAACCCTTGTGCAAACGCCACGCCGTTCCGGGCAGCCGCGCAGTGCAGGGGATTTGGTCTTGGTGTTGAGACGCTGGCGCTCGTTGCGAATCAGCTGTTGAATCGTAGGCATCGACGGTCGCTAGGTGGCCGGACACCCGACCTGGTTCCACAATCCACCACCATACCGGGTCATCAGCCCAGGATTTGCACTTGTTTGCGGCGTGGAGCAGGGCCTTGCTTGGCAACCTGTCCGCGAGCCGCAAGAGATTTGACGCTTGGCAAATGATTTGGTGTTTAGGGAAGAAAATCAGATCGGGACCAGGCCGAGGCCGTTCTGGACGCGGGGGGGTGTTCCACGGCCAGTCATCACCAGCTGATTGCGCACCAGCAGAGAGGTGGAGCTGCCGCCATCAAGATTCAGGGCGTCAGAGAGGCCGAGCTGTTGAGTCGCCAGGGCCGTTTCCAGCAGTGTCGGATCGCTGCCCGATGCGCCTGTGATCGTGAGCAGCCAGGTCTTGCCAAGCCCCTGACCCACCACGGTTCTCGGTGCTGAAAGCGCCATGAAGCTTGGGCTGAAGCCTTCCTGGGCTCCGGCCAGAACGATTTTGCTGTTCTGGAGGAGCAATGGGCCACCGCCAAGCACATTGGGTTGCTCTCCGAGTCGGATGGATGGCCGGGCTTGCAGGCTGACGTTTGCACCGATGGCGGCGGGCAGTGGGGCTCCGCCCCTTGCAATCACAAGGTCCCGGCCCGGCATCAGCCGAACCCCTCGGTCCAGTTCGCTGGAGTTATAACTCCTCACAACTCGTCCAGCACTGATCAGCAGGGCTTGCTCCTCGCCGCTGAGGGCTCGATAGAACGGCCCCCATGCCCTTGTGTATCGGCTCAGTCCCCGTCGCAGATAGCCGCTGTTGAGAAAGTCCAGTTCCCATCGCTGGCCATCAGAGTCCCTGAGCTCCTGCTTGAGCCGAAGACGTCCGAAGCTCAGAGCCCCTGTTGATCCCCAGCCCACAGCACCGCGGTTGAGAATTGGTCCGGACAGCCAGATCCCGTCCCGGCGCAAGGCGCCCAGGGGCAACTGTTTGACCCGGTTGAAGAAGCCTCCGTTGATGGCGATCAGGGCACCGGATGGCTGGGCCAGTTGATTGAGAAAGCTCAGGCGTTGCTGGCTGCCCGTGGGTGCCAGGGCTTGCAGCCTCAACCCCTGGCTCTGAGGATGGGTCCCGACTCTGAAGACCCGCAGAGGCTTCACGCCAACCTTCACAACCTTGGAATCGATCACGAGCCCCTTTCTGATCAGTTTCTGAATCGAGGCATCGAGCAGAGGAGAGCGCAGTGGTGCCGGTGATGAGCGCTTGCCGACCCCATCCAGCACGATCCGCCATGGGTTGTTGAGGGTGAGACTGGCCAGGGATTCCGCTTGTCCTTTGAGGCGGAGAGCATTGCTTCCCTGGTCTGATGGGATCCCCAGTCCGAGGTGCCTCAACTGGGTTCTTTGCGCGGCTGTGCTCTGGATTTCGAGCAGCAGATCATTGTCCACTCGCTGCACAAATCCAGGCCCGCTGAGGTCGAAGACAAGCCTGGTGGCCATGCTCCCCTTGCCCCGGCGCAGGCCATTCAGTCTGGGAGGGTTGAGATGCAGCCTGAGTGTGGAGCCTTGAATCTGCCGTTGAACCCCTGCTGCCGCAAGCCATCCGGCCACGTTCAAGGACACCTCATCATCGAGCGTGCGCGTTGCGATCGAGGCCAGTGGCAGGGTCTTCCCATACCAGTTCAGTTGATCTCCTGCCTCAACGCGGCTCTGGACAAAGCCAAGCCTGGAGACGAGAAAATCCAGTGGCAGCCAGAGTTGTTCCTGGGATCCAGCGAGCCCTCCCCCAGGGGAGAAAGCCCATCGAGACGCGACCGGCTGCCCATTGATGATGATCTGTTCGCCTAGTTGTTGGACAGAGGCTGCTCTCAGCTCAGCCATCAACAACGGTGGTGTGGAAAAAAACATGGAGAAGACGCTAGCGGTGATCTCGGGTTGGGGATTGCTGGAGACGCTGCTGCCTAGGATCAGGAGTCCGTTTGTCGCTGTTCGGACAGTTCGCGGCAGCGCAGCACGCCAGCCTGACGAGAGGTTCTGATTCAAGGTTATGTCTCATTTCTCACGCCCTCACTGGCCTTTCTGCGACAGCCCTGCTCCTGCGGCGGTGGTTGGCGAGAAAGATGCCTGTGGCGTGGGATTTCTGGCGCAGCTCCAGGGTGAGGCCAGCCATTGGTTGCTGCAGCAGGCCCTGCGCGGTCTGGGTTGCATGGAGCACAGGGGTGGCTGTGGTGGTGATGGTGATTCCGGTGATGGTGCCGGGATTCTGTGTGCGATTCCCTGGTCCTATCTGAGGGCCGTGTGGCCAGCCGCCACTGCTCAGGGGCAAGGTCTGGGCATGCTGTTCATGCCTCGTGAGCAACAGCGCCGCCAGCAAGCCCGCAGTTTCTGTGAACAGGAAGCTCAGGCTCTAGGCCTGGTGACACGGGGCTGGCGTGATGTGCCTGTTGATGAGTCGGTTCTAGGCCCTCTTGCCCGTGATACCGCTCCGATCATTGAACAGTGGCTTGTGGATGGAGAGCCTGAAGGCGACGCCTTTGAAGCCCTGTTGTTGCGCTTGCGGCGTCGGATCGGATCCAGGGCCAGGCAGCTCTGGGGCTTGGAGGCCAGTGATCTCTACATTGTTTCCCTGAGCAGCCGCACGGTTGTTTACAAGGGCATGGTGCGCTCGGAAGTGCTTCCCCGCTTCTATGCCGATCTGCGGGATCCCCGCTTCGAAGTGAATTTTGCGGTTTATCACCGCCGCTTCAGTACCAACACGCTGCCGCGCTGGCCCCTGGCGCAACCGATGCGGCTGCTGGGTCATAACGGCGAGATCAACACCTTGCTCGGCAATCTCAACTGGGCCAGGGCTTCAGAGGCCAGCCTTGGTGAAGTCTGGGGAGACGCTGCTGCTGATCTAAATCCGGTGGTGAATGCGGATTTCAGTGATTCGGCCAATCTCGATGCAACCCTTGAATTGATGGTGAGGAGTGGACGCTCCATCACTGACAGCCTGATGACGCTGGTCCCAGAGGCTTTCCGTCATCAGCCCGAGCTGGATGGCCGGCCGGATGTGCTGGCCATGTATGAGTTCAACGCCGGCTTGCAGGAACCCTGGGATGGTCCTGCGCTGCTGGTGTTCGCCGATGGCAAGCGGGTCGGCGCCAGCCTGGACCGCAATGGTCTACGCCCAGCTCGCTACTGCATAACTGAAGACGGTTTTGTGGTGATGGGATCGGAAACTGGCGTGGTGGATCTCTCTGACAAGCGGGTGATTCAAAAGCGGCGTCTGGGGCCTGGCCAGATGCTTGCCGTTGATCTTGAGCAGGGCAAACTCCTTGAGAACTGGGCCGTGAAGGAGGATGCCGCTGCCAGGTATCCCTATGCAGCCTGGTTGCAGGAGCACCGACGTTCACTGCAGGCCCAGCCCTGGCAGCAGGAGTGTCAGTTGAGTGGCCTTGAGCTTTTGCGAATCCAGACCGCTGTTGGTTTCACCGCGGAAGATCTCGATTTCGTGATCGCTGATATGGCAGGACTGGCGAAGGAACCCACCTTCTGCATGGGGGATGACATTCCCCTGGCGGTTCTGTCTGAGAAGCCCCACCTTCTCTACGACTATTTCAAGCAGCGCTTCGCTCAGGTCACCAACCCGCCGATCGATCCGTTGCGGGAAAAACTGGTGACCAGCCTTGAGATGCATCTTGGCGCCAGACGGCCGGCCCTGCGTCCAGAGCCCCTTGCTGCGGCCTTGGTCCATCTCGAAAGTCCTCTGCTCAATGATGCGGAGCTGGCGATGTTGTTTGAGCAGGGGCTCCGCTGTGAGCGACTTTCGACGCAAGCCGCTGTGGAGACCTGTGCTGACAATCTCAAACAGGCCTTGGCTTCCCTCTGCCGCAACGCCGAGGCAGCCGTTCAGCAGGGGGCAGAGATTCTGGTGCTCTCGGATCGCTGCGATCTCAGTGGTGAGCCGGCAACACTCACCGCCACCACCACGGCGATTCCCCCGCTGCTGGCGGTGGGTGCCGTGCATCATCACCTGCTCAGGCAGGGGATGAGGCTGCGTTGCTCGATTGTCGTTGACACGGCTCAGTGCTGGAGTACCCACCACCTCGCCTGCCTGGTTGGTTATGGGGCCAGTGCGGTGTGCCCATGGCTCACCCTCGAAGCCACCCGACACTGGCTGGCTCACCCCAGGACCCAGAAGCTGATCGAGAAAGGCAAGCTGCCTGCACTTACATCAGAGCAGGCTCAGACGAATGTGCGCGAGGCCCTTGAAAACGGTCTGCGCAAAATCCTGTCCAAGATCGGGATCTCCCTGCTGGCGAGTTATCACGGTGCACAGATTTTTGAAGCCATCGGCTTGGCCGCAGATCTGATTGACACTGCCTTCACCGGCACCACAAGCCGGGTTGCAGGACTCTCCATCGATGAACTGGCCAGGGAGACACTGATGTTTCACGCCAAGGCCTTCCCTGAATTCAATCAAAGCAAGCTTGAGTTCGTTGGGTTTGTTCAATATCGATCAACCGGTGAATATCACTCCAACAGTCCTGAAATGGCAAAGCTGCTGCACAAGGCTGTGGCGGCCGGTCCTGATTACGACCATTACGGAACCTTCAAGACCCTTCTGGAGAATCGTCCGGTCTCAGCCTTGCGGGATCTGCTCGAATTGCGGCTTGCGGCCACGCCGCTTCCCCTGGAGCAGGTGGAGAGTGTCGAAAGCATCTTCAGTCGTTTCTGCACTGGGGGCATGAGCCTCGGCGCTCTTTCCAGGGAGGCTCATGAGGTTCTTGCGGTTGCCATGAACCGCATTGGCGGCAAGAGCAACAGTGGTGAAGGGGGAGAGGATCCTGCGCGCTGGAACGTTCTCAGTGATGTGGACAGTTCCGGTCAGTCGCAAACCTTGCCCACGATTGCTGGTCTTCGCAACGGAGATACGGCCTGCTCGGCGATCAAGCAGGTGGCTTCAGGTCGCTTCGGTGTGAGTGCTGAATATCTCCGCAGCGGCAAGCAGCTTGAGATCAAGATGGCGCAAGGTGCCAAGCCAGGTGAGGGGGGGCAGTTGCCCGGCCCGAAGGTGGATGCCTACATCGCCTCGTTGCGCAACAGCAAACCGGGAGTTGCCTTGATTTCGCCCCCTCCCCATCACGACATCTATTCGATCGAGGATCTCGCGCAGCTGATTCATGATCTCCATCAGGTCCATCCAGCGGCCAAGGTTTCGGTGAAGCTGGTGGCCGAGATCGGCATCGGCACGATTGCGGCGGGGGTGGCCAAGGCCAATGCCGATGTGATTCAGGTTTCCGGTCACGATGGCGGCACCGGCGCTTCACCCCTGAGTTCGATCAAGCATGCCGGTAGCCCATGGGAACTTGGCCTGACGGAAGTGCATCGCAGTCTGCTGGTGAACGGCTTGCGTGACCGGGTCCTGTTGAGAGCCGACGGAGGTCTCAGAACAGGCTGGGACGTGGTGATGGCGGCGTTGCTGGGGGCTGAGGAGTTCGGCTTCGGCTCTGTGGCCATGATTGCCGAGGGCTGCATCATGGCCCGTGTCTGCCATACGAATAACTGCCCGGTGGGTGTGGCCACCCAGAAGGAGAACCTGCGCAAGCGCTTCACCGGGGTGCCGGAACATGTGGTCAATTTCTTCTGGTATGTGGCCGAGGAGGTGCGTCAGCTGTTGAGTCTTCTCGGCGTGAGCAGGCTTGAAGACCTCATTGGTCGCACGGATCTGCTCCAGGCAAGGAACGTGTCCCTTGCGAAAACCCGCTCACTCGATCTGTCGACACTGCTTGAACCTGCCAGCGAAAGCAGCTGCCGTGACTGGTTGCGTCATGACGAGAAAGCCCATGGCAATGGCGCGATCCTCGAGGATCAGCTGCTCGCTGATGCCGAGGTTCAGGAGGCTCTCGAGAGCCATGGCACGGTGCAGCGCTCTATCGAGATCATCAATACCGATCGCAGCGTCGGTGCCCGCCTGGCCGGGGAAATCGCCCAGCGCCATGGCAATCGTGGTTTCAGCGGTGAGCTGAACCTGTTGTTAAAGGGTTTTGCCGGCCAGAGTTTTGGAGCCTTTCTCGTGCAGGGCATGGATCTCCGGCTTGAGGGCGAGGCTAACGACTACGTCGGCAAGGGGATGAACAGTGGGCGGATCACCCTGGTCCCCGATCCTGAAGCGGTTGACCCCGGACGCCAGGTGATTCTCGGTAACACCTGTCTCTACGGAGCCACCGGCGGACAGCTCTTTGCCCATGGCCGTGCCGGTGAACGCTTTGCTGTGCGCAACAGCGGTGCCACCACAGTTGTTGAGGGGGCCGGTGACCATTGCTGCGAATACATGACAGGAGGGATCGTGGTGGTGCTCGGTGCTACCGGCCGCAACGTCGGGGCCGGCATGACCGGTGGGGTGGCCTTCCTCCTGGATGAGGACGGCGCTGTTGCTGCCAGGGTCAATGCTGAAATTGTGCAGATCTTTGATCTCACAACCCCTGAACAGGAGGCGATGCTGCTGCCCCTGCTGGAGCAGCACCTTCAGGCCACAGGCAGTGGGCGTGCCGCTGAAATTCAGGCGGACTGGTCCAGCTGGAAAACCCGTTTCAAAGTGATTGTGCCCCCCAGCGAGCTTGCATCCGTCGGCTTGGCAGTGCGTGAGGCAGTGGCTGTTTGAGATGAAGAGGCTGTTTGAGATGAAGAGGCTGTTTGAGATCCCCAGGCTGTTTCAAGATGCCTTGCCTGTTTGAGGATGCCTTTTTTCATCAAGACCGAGACGTTCACGCCAAGCACCCGAGCGTTTTCCGTGCAGCAGCGCAGGCTTCATCTCGATGACCATCGCGCCTGGGTTGAAGCATTGCGGAGCAGTGGTTGCAGAATTGCCAGCGGTTATCTCGTTGATGAGCATCAACGGCCAGGGGGTGGTGGCTGGTTGGTGCTTGAAGCTGAGTCTTTTCAGCAGGCAAAATCACTCGTTGAGAAGGATCCGATGATCAGTCGCGGCTTGGTCGATTGGACACTGAGCGAGTGGCGATCAGTCTGTGGCGATCTGCTTGGCTGAGCTCAGCGTGGATTGAGGGCCATCAGCTTCTGAATCTCTTCCGCGTGGTAGCTGCTGCGTGTCAGCGGTGTGCTCACGACCTGCAGGAAACCCATCTCCGCCATCCCGGTGGAGCGATAGCTCTCGAATTGCTCAGGGGCAACAAAACGATCAACGGGCAGATGTCTGGGGCCTGGAGATAGGTACTGACCGATGGTGACGATGTCGACATCGTGTCGGCGCAGGTCTGCCATCACTGCCAACACCTCTGCATCTGTTTCGCCAAGACCCACCATCAGACCTGATTTGGTATAGCTCTTCGGCCAGCCATCATGCACACGCTGGAGCAACTCCAGGGAGCGGCTGTAGCTCCCCTGGGGGCGAGTCCGTTTGTAAAGCCTCGGCACTGTTTCGATGTTGTGGTTCAGCACCTCAGGACCCGCCTGCATCAGCCGGTCAAGGGCCTGCCAGTTGCCGCAGAGATCCGGGATCAGCAGTTCGATCGTGGTGAAGGGTGAACGTTTCCGCACCGCTTCGATGCAGGCGATGAACTGCGTGGCGCCGCCATCCTCAAGATCATCGCGATTCACCGAGGTGATCACCACATGGCGTAAACCCATTCTGGCCACGGCTTCACCGAGACGTTCCGGTTCGCTTGGGTCGAGGGCCCTGACGCTTCTGTCGAAGTCAATGTCGCAATAAGGGCAGGCCCTTGTGCAGCCTGGTCCCATGATCAGGAAGGTAGCGGTGCCTCCGGCAAAGCACTCGCCGATGTTCGGGCAGGCAGCCTCCTGGCAGACCGTTTTCAACTTCAGGTCAACCAGCATGTCTGCTACGGCACCGATCCGTTCACGCTGGGGTGCCTTGACGCGTAACCAGCCCGGTTTGAGCACAGTCTTCCGGTTAATCCGCAATTCTAGAAAGCCTTGTGGCCGTTGCGGTTCCTCTTCGACAATCCTCTAAACTTGATGCATCGGGATGTAGCGCAGCTTGGTAGCGCACTTCGTTCGGGACGAAGGGGCCGCAGGTTCGAATCCTGTCATCCCGATTTTTGTGGCTAGTTCAATAGGGTCAATCATCCGTGAAGATGTTCACGATGTAAATTGTTGGGCGTCTCCTCTCCATTGCCAAAACCCTAATGGAGCCATAATATCAAGCACTAGTCTTGGTACGGTATTAAAGGCTTGATGAAAATCTGAGAGTTTATTAGGTGATTGAGTGATCGCCTGATAGATACTCTCGCAATGATGGTGAAGAGAGTTCTGTCGACATGCTTCTTCTTCCGCCGAAAATGAGTGGTAGGATGAACGGTTGAGCTTGGGGTTAATGAAAGAAGAGTTGAGTCCATCTATTGCTGTGCCTGAAGATGCTTCTAGCTGATTGGTTTGCAAGAACGCTGAAATTGTATCTAGGAGCCCCCCTGAATTGTCTGATTTGTATTTGTTGTTGATCAATTGTTCGTAAATGACCAGTGCATCATTATCCCATTCACGCTATTCGCCGCATTCATGCGTATGAGTTTCTCGGCTATTACTTAAGGAAGGAGTCGGCAGGCTGATGCAGGCCAATGAGGTGTGGGCAATGAAGGAGGACCCCCAAGACTTGAGCAGATGCTGCGGCCAGCAATGTTTGTTCCTGGCGCAGGCAAATGAAGCCAGTGGAGCCTAATAGGGAATTTTTGTATCCTGCATCCGGCTGAAATCAAGCTAGTATAGGAAAATATTTTTAAAAATCATTTCAAAAATGGCTACTTCAGTGTTCGGATTGGGATTTGTCGATGGATCTTCCTACTACGAGGTCTTGACCGATGCAGGTACGATTGCTCTGCTAGGCAAAAGGGGGAATCCGCTCTCAGATGAAACATCTCCTTTTTGGGATATAGTCGAGGTGGTTTCTATTGAACAGGAAACACCTTCAGAAGAGGCGACTTCCCGATACCT
>MPMF02201904.1_pt1 | contig 27696 bp, 29 predicted proteins | sample 1617271 | NCBI WGS metagenome assembly MPMF02 (sample SAMN05944812, study PRJNA350692) | marine metagenome | biome: marine; feature: ODZ; material: water; isolation source: 120 m water sample prefiltered with 30 um filter, filtered on to 0.2 um... | place: Pacific Ocean | collected 2012-04-09... | reverse complement strand
GACTTCTTCGGTTTGAGCTTCGCTTTGGTGATATCACTCGAGGGTGGCTTGGAGGAAGTCGTGGAATCTTTCTTCGCCTTGGCCAGTTCCAACTCAAGTTCTTTGATTCGCGCAGACTGTTGTTCCAACTGCGCCGACTGCTCAGCAATCAACGCTCGTAGCTCGTCAATGATCCTGTCCCTACTGTCCATCCGCGAACAGTAGCAATTTTGCTAAACTAACGATGTACCAATTCTTTACCGTGAACGGTTACGCCACAGCTTCCCATTCGGCCCGGTGATCCTCGAAAGCAGATCGCCGCTGACTGTTTGTTGGGTGTCCACCGGGATTGACCATGAACGTGCCACGGAATCCGTATTCATTCAGTATGGGGATGGCTTTACTCAAATGAGTGGGATGAGAATCGTCGAATCGAATGCTGAGGGCTGCCTGCCGACCGCCGTGCCATTTGCTAATCGTGGCACTCAAACTCGTCTTGGCGTCGGTTGCGTAGCGTTCTTTCTCCGATTGAAACTGTGGCCTGTCGCCCACCGGATCGACGGTATGCACGACAAAGGTGCCTCGCTCTGGTGGCACTGTGATCAACAGCTTATGCCACTCGATGCCGCCGCGCCGCACAGACACGGCGTGCCCTTTTGAATCGAGCACTTCGACATCGATGAAGGGCCAGGTATTTGGTCCTGATATCGGGAGTTCGACCTGGACTGTCAGTGCCTTGCGCTCTGTTTGAGGGTTGATGTTGATTTGTAGTTCGTATTTGCCGGTTGCCTTGACGGAGAGTGTTGCTGGCCCCGAAGAATCAACGAGTTTGACTTTGACACCGGCAACCTCTGCGGCAGTTGCCGGACCGAGCATCAGCGACGCATAGAGCAGCCAGAAAGCACAGATTCTGAAAATGCAGTACTTCAAAGCTTCACCTTCACTCTCGCTTCCGCCGTTTATCGACAAATGAGCCGAATACTCTCACAAGTCTACCACCAAGAGTGAATGGCCCACAGCGCGGTCCGAGAGTACGTTGACTTGATCGAGCGTCTCACGGAGCTGATGGGAAGGCGACGGGCGTTCGCGGGTCCACAAAAGAAAGAAGTCAAAAAGCAAGGAATAAACGGGACAAGGACTGTATGCTCTCTTGACATCAAAGGCCATAGGCGACGTAGTTCGTCATAGACCAGTGGCAACAACTGCTCGGCCACTTTGGGATCACTGCACTAACGGGAAGCACAGTGCTCGTCGTGGCTCGGCAGGAATACCCCGACGTCGCCATGTTCATCCAGAGCATGACGAACCTCAGACTCTGACTAGATCGCAACGTGACGAAGCTGGTCAAGCTGACGTTGGTAAGTGTCGCTAAGTTCAAGCTGCGACCAGACCGCAGTCTGTTCTTCGTTGGAACGATTGTGGAGTTCCGTGTCGCCAACTTCAGGCTGCGACCAGACCGCAGCCTGTTCTTGGTTGGAACTCTCGTGGAGTTCCGTGTTGCCGTCTTTCGCCTGTGGGCGATCCCTAGCTTCCATCAGTCTTATTTCCCCAAAACGTGAAATGTGGTCGCCCCCAGTTTGCCGGAGGTCTGCAACTGCCATCGACACAATCTCTCTGATAATTGAAGCCTAGCTCACTTTTGGACCCCAAGAGTTCCGTTTTCTGGATCCGGACGACAAATGCAAGCAGTGACCGCTTGCTAGGCCAGCGACTCTAAGCTCGCCATTTAGCCAAAAAAATGGTCGTCGAGTCGCGGAATTGATGGCAGGACTTCCATCAGGATCCGCGAGTCAGAGTTCTTTGACAATTCGAGCGATGAGTTGCCGGAACGACGCCATCAGCGCGCACAATTAGCGCGATCGCCTCTCCGGATTAGACTTACGCAGCGCGACGAAGCGTTACGATCGGTTGTGGCGTCACTCTTTTAAACTGTTCGACGTTCAGTGCCAACCGATCACCGTGTTGGCCAGCGACAAGAGTCTGTGGCCTTGCACACGTCGATGGGCGCGGCCCGTGAGCGCGGGGCTCGATTCGCCGTGTGTCTTGAGGATGTTGCCGACGGTTGTGTCTGAAATATGGTAACCGACATTGGCCAGCGCGCCTTGGATTCGGTCGTAGCCCGGGTTGGTTTCTCCTTGGCCAGTCGCAGGATCAGATATCAGATCCACGATAACTTGAGATTGTGATCGATGTTGTGGATGGGCCGTCGGCGCGCAAAAACCGATGGACCAGCACACCGATTGACCAACCCTACTGACCTTGACAACGCACCCACAGAAGTTGGGGAATTGCAACTCCTCTTCAGTACGTTGCGGTCTTAGTTCGCTCACTTTAGGAGCGACGACCACCAGTTGTCAGTCCGTTCAATTCGCTTGGTGCACTCGCACTCGTTCGATTCACCACCCACGTTGACAAACTCGTAGCTGCTCGCCGAACCGCGCCGAAGTACAACCAACGTCGCGGCCACCACCAACAGACCTATTAATATGGCAGCTTTCCATTTCATCGTACTCTCCCATTTGGATCCAAACGTCAGCAGCTCTGGCAACTCATTCGCCCATTCGGATCGTCTTCGAAGTGGGTGCCTCAGCGGTCCTTCATTTCCAAGTCCTCAGCGCGGGTCTCCCCGGCTGCCAGTTCCACCTTCTTCTCGATCCTCTCCAGTGACTCGTGCCAGTAGACCACGGTATAAGTTCCGGGAGGAACGCCATTAATCACATATCTCCCGTCATCACCCGTGACAGCGAAATACGGGTTGTTCCGTACGATGATCCAAGAGCCCATCCACTTGTGGGAATCGCAGGCAGCTTTTATCTCGTCGGGAAACATGAAGCTCTTAGTACTCGGTTTGCCTTTCCCCTTGGCGAGCAGCGAGATGTTCAGCGGGAGATTCTCTCGTGGAAAGGTCCTCACGTTGTGAACCACTGGGTCGCTATTGACAAACGTCAGAGGTTGATTGACCCCAACGACAACCACGTGGGGTGTGAACACACAATCCTTCTGATCCTGAATCACTTCCGCCTCGGGCCACGTCTTTCCTTCCTCAACATCATCGAGCCAAACCACGGCATTGCGAACTCCCCCATTCGCCGAGACGATGAGATCTTCCGAAAGAATGTTGTGCAGGCCGCAGACCTCTTTGTCGGAACCCACGGTGACAGGAGTGCGAGTCGGAGGTGTGCCAGTGTACCGAATGATCCCGCGAAGGGTCGCCGCATCAGCGACTTCCGTCGTCTTGTACTCAACAGCAGTGCTTGTATCGGTCGCGGCGCCGGAGGCGGGCTGGACTGGCGCTCCACCCGACTGCACACCAATGTCGCGTTTCGAGCAACCGGACAAAGTGGTCAGGACCATGGCTACCGAGGCGGCTAGAAGAACCCCGATTCGGCGAGCTTCGGAATCACTCATGTCTATTCTCCTGTGTGCAAAGGGCACTTCTTCCGGGGCGGAAGGACCCCCCCCGGATAGTCTTCAAGGGTTTGTCCGGCACCGAGCACAACAAATGTTCCACGCATCTCTTCATGGCAATGCCCGCACCAAGCAGAGCACTGGGTCAGATACTCCCCCGGCTGCGCGGGCATGAATCGTACATCGGACACGTGCCCCTCAGTCACTACATGGACGTTCCACCCGTCTTCTGCTTTCTCGACCGGCACGAACCAGACCTCGGAGACATGGCCAGGTTCAACCGGCACGGGCCCTACGTTCAGGTCTGGGATCGCAAAACTGTGGGTCACATCGGCACTCTTGAAACGGATCACGAACGTCTCACCAAGTTCGATCGCAAGCCGCTCGGTCGGCTTTGGCTGCCGGCGCCAGTAGGAATGGCCAACAACTTCCTCTTCGGTCCAAATGCCTCCCTTCGCCACAGCAGTAAGGGTCATGACGCGTGCGTTCTCCACACCGGTGGCGCTCGCAAAAATCGACTCTGTCATCATAACCCAAACGGGAACTCCCGCCAGAACCACCAGCACTAGAGCTGCGGCCACCAGTTCAGTTTTTTTAGAGAGCATGGCGTCTATCCCACGTAAAGTCGCATGAACCCGCACGTGATCGCCGTCACAAGAACCGCGACCGGTGCAAAGACACGCACGGCGGCGGGCACTTCGAAGTTCTCTTTGGCGAAGGCATAACCGGTTCGTAAGGCGTAGTAGAGCCCAAACAGAAGCAGAGGAACTTGGATGTAAGCTACCACCTCTGGATAGAACGGCGTCCACGGAAAGTGGGCCGTACCAAACAGGTCCCAGCCCCACCCCATCGGGTCGGAAATCACCGAGATGATGTACGAGCCGTTGACGAACATGAGCGGTACGCTGAATGCGATCCAAGCCAGCAACCCCAGCGGGACGAAAACGTAGCTGAACCCCAGAAACAGCTCCCGCATCTTCGCCTCCGGCTTTCCGCAAAGCCACTTGCCGATCCTGACCGCACAATAGAACAAGCCGGGCAGGACGACCAATGCCAAGAGCCACAACGAGCAGGCATAAATGGCGAAGTGGCCCCAGAGCCCACTCTCGGAAGGGTTTGCCCAGTCCTTGATCGTCCCCCAGGGGCCAAGCAGTGTTGTGGAATAGGCCAGCGCCAAGGTGATCATAATGAACGCCTTCCACGCTTCGTCATAACCTCTGATCCGCGTGTCGGAACAGAACGGCCTTGCCCGCACTGTCATGTTGTCGTGCGAACAGGTCTTCATACATTCCATGCAAAAGCCGCAGTAGTTGTTCCTGTCCATCTTGCTCGGATACATCATCCAGGGGCAGCCGTAGCCTTGCTCGTTTCCGGCCAGACAACTCTTGTCTTTGCACTTGGTACAGACATCAGCATCCTTCGAGCGGACCTCGATCATTGAGGTCATGGAGTAAAGGCTAAGAAATCCGCTCACCGGGCAGACATAGTCGCAGAAAGCCCGCTGCCGATAGATGAAATGTAGGACCGTCCCCAAAAGGACGAGTCCCCCCAGTGCGATGACGCTGGCGATCGGTCGCGTGACCAACGCCACGCTGAAGGTACACATAGCCAAGAAGCCAAAGTTCTGCAGCCAGATGTTCGAGAGTGCCTTAGGCCAACGCTTGTTGAGTCCCCACATGCGGTTCCGCCCCACCCCCGGTTTGCCCACCCGCACCCCGATCAAGGCGCGGCGCTGGAACCACTCACCAAAAAAGGGAAAAGGGCAGACCGTGCACCAACTCCGTGAGAAGAACGGGACCAAGATCGAGATCAAAAAGAACCACCAAAAAATCCACACAAAGACAACGATGATGTTTCGGTTGCCCACAGGCGAACCAAAGATGCCGGCGATCAGGAACAGGTGAAAGAACAGCACGTTGGGCAGCACGACGGCAAACTGAAACCAACGCCGCTTAACTAGCCATTTGAGGCCCGGGATGACTTTCAAGAGATCGACGCGCCACGTTGCGGGGGCGGTTGCCGTGTCGCTGCTCGGCGACGGCGGACGGCCCTTTTCCGCAACGGAACTGCTTTTGTTCGCTTGTTCAGCCCCGGAGACCTCTGGTTGGTCCGGCTGCGATGACACAGTGTTTGCCATGCTCAACCTCCGGATTGCTTTGCTGACCGTATTTTTTCTTCAAACCAACCCACGTGATCGTCCTCCATGTCAGCCAGCCTCCGGTAGATTTCCACCAGTTGCGGCTTCTCGCACGCGACGGCGGCGCGCAGGTAGAAGTTGCGAGCCATGTTCTCCGACCGCAACGCCAACTCGTAGACGCGAATCGGCTCCATCGAGTCGAAAATCTGCTGCTCGGAGTCAACCAGATCGAACGCCTCGATGACCACATCCACATCCGTCGCCTCGACTGAGGGAATCGAATCCCCAAACTGTTGCCGGAATATCTCCACCAGCGTCCGCTCGTGGGCGTCCTCCTCCTCTGCCAGTTCGACGAGCCGCTCGGCTACCTGCTCGTCATAACCTCCAAAAACATCTGCGAACGCACGAAATCGCCGAGCATTGGCACGCTCGATGTCGATGGCCAAAGCCATGACTTGCGGGGGCGAAAGCTCTTCAAAACGGCGGACACCCGTCTGCTCCGTGTCCTTCTCGTTGTCATTAACTCTTGACATTTGCTTTCTCCTTTTTCGTCGTAACCGGTGAATCGGTTTCTTCTAATTCGTGGTTTCCGTGGAATCGGGAATTGGCTTGCGTCCAACCGAAAGGGTGATCACGCAACTGGCCAGAAGAAGACCGATAGCACTGCCGAGACCGGCGCCGAAGAGTCGGTTCGGAGCGACCACCAGTTCCCCATTCATAAAGGGATGCATTGTCCCGCACGTGTGCGAACAACGGTAGCGGAACTTCCCGGTCCGGTTTGCAACAAAAATGATTTCGTCCACCTTCTTCGGAGGCTCCGTCGGGCGGCTGGGGCGAGAGAGCTGCATGTACGGACTCTGGGGGATGATCTTCGCGTCGATGTCATAAGCCTCCACATAGAAACCGTGGATGACATCTACAGAGGTGACTTGCAGACGCAACGTGTCACCCTGGTTGACCCGTATGACTGCCGGGTCGAAGGCGTACTGGCGGGCCTTCATCTTGATCCGCCTCTCTTGCGGTGCGGCGGATGGGCGCGGAATCAGCCACCCCACCAATCCGCAAACAGCAATGACGCTCAGCGCCACTGCAAACTTGATCGGCTTCTGTACGGTCATGTCTGGCTCTCCTAATGAGCTCGCTGTAAAGCGATGCACCCGTCGAACATCATCGTACTCTTCCATTTCTATCCAAACGTTTGCCGATCTCCGCGGTTCCCACCTTATACTCGGACAGACGAATGACTGGCCGAGTTGGCGGCGACAAGGAGAGTACATAACTGACAAGCGCCCAGCGTTGCTCGACGGTCAGAGATTCGTCGTATGACGGCATCGGTGTTCCCTTAAGCCCACCAGAACATGTCATATACACATCCTCAGGTTTGTAGCCATTTGCGAACACCCACTTATACGTGAGATCTCTCGGGTTCTGAGGTTGTCCCCAGTTGTCTTTCATATCCTCTGCCAGCTGCACAATGCCACGACCGTCATCGCCGTGGCATTTTGCGCACGCAGCGAGTTTGTATACGTCTTTACCCTTTGCGACGAGGCTCTCAAGGTCAGATGGGACCTGGGGAATCTCAACTTTTTCAGGCTCTTTCTTGTTCCGCCAATGCTCCTGGACAAGTAGTTTTGAAAAGATAGTGATGTAGCGCGAAACGTCACTTATTTGTTCCGGAGTGAGAAACTGGCCCCATGCCGGCATCGTCGTATCGGGGACGCCGATCCTGGTGCTCTTTTCGATGTCCTCGATCGTGGGAAGCTGTCCAGTCTTGGTCGAACTGAACTTGTAGATGCCTTGCCTGAAATCTCTGGGCTTCACATCGAGACCAAAGGCGAGGAATCCGGCACCGTCCCCCTGGGCGCCGTGGCACGGTACACACTGTTGCTTGTAAACTGCCCGCCCGCGTTCGATCGCTGCGACATTGGGCAGCCCTGCGGGGGTTTCCGGCGAGGGGGGGTTAGGTTCGTATTTCTCTTGTTTGGCCACACCCGGCTTCGCTCCCCATTCTTCGACGTTGCCTGCGTTTAGAAGGTCTTGAAGCTCTGGGTTCAGTTTGTTCTTGGCCCACCCCGTGTCGGAAGCAAACCCAGGACCAAGCAGGTCATACATTTGGAAAAACTGGAAGGCTTTTGCATCGGTGAGTACTTCGCGAACTTCGTGATAGTATCTGTCGAAGGAGTATTCAAACCCGACGCCTTGTCCACCTATGAAAGAGACCTTCTCTCGGACGGGATCCACAATCGCCTCTTGGTGGAACAGATACCGATAGTAGGGGCTGTTCGGTCCACCCACGTACTCAAGGAACTCCACCCACGGCGTCGGTGACGTAGCGTCAATCTCGGTCAATCGATCCTTGACGTTTACACCATAGACACCGCCGTAGCGTTCGAAGAACTCTGGGAACTGAGTATCCATCCACTTGTGTTCGCCAATGGTGTGTCCGATGGTGAAACCAAAGCCAGCCAATGTATGTGTTTCCCAGCGCGATCCCGGTGCCCAGTGGAAGACCACTCCGCCGGTTGGACCATCCCATTCCGTACCTCCGTAAGCTTCCACCTGATGTTCTGCAATCTTGTTGTTGAAGCACCAATAAAGAAAGTCGAGCCAGCGCGGATCGCCTGGTACGATTGTCAGCTCAGTTGTGCTGAGGTCGTGATTGGGATTGAAGGAAGTCCGCACTCCCTTTGACCTTTCGGCCCATTCATCGGCATCCCATGCGAATCCGGCGATGATGTGGTGTTTCTTTTCACCGGTGGCATTGCCTGCGACGTAAGAGGCAACCACTCCGACGAGAAGGAGGACAAGAGCGGCGTACATCCAGAAAGTCGTTCTTCCGCTGGGATTGGTCGTCGCCGTGTTGGTTGGTGTGGCCATTTTGTAGCCCTCCCTCACCTAAAAAAGGACACTGTTACGTCGTGGTGTTAACGTATGCGACGGTGGCGGTTCGAAGTGTGGTGCGCACCGTTCGACAATTGCGGTGACGAGTGCAATCGGTCTCGGAGTTCGGGGGCGGGATTGCGGAGTTCGGAGGCAGGATTGTCTCGGTAGGTTCCTAGTCAGTGGGAGCAGGTTGACAAGAACAACAGTCTACTCGGTTGCTCTTGTGAGAAAGCGGTCACATACCGCAGAGCGACTTGTCAGCTTTTGACTCGACCATAGCAAAGTAGAATCGGCGCGTCTTTGATCTAGATCAAGTTTGGTTTCCCCACAATTATCACCAATTCTCGCGCTGTCCCCCTCCCGGCGTGGGGGGCTTCCGTTTCCTTTCACGTCGCCACGCCGAAGCGGCTGGATCAGGGATACCGGGCAATTCGGCCTGCTCATGCCCGGGTTGCGACCATAGAATTGAGCTAAGCCAGCCACTGCAGCAACGTACTGCTTCAGCGTACTCGGTTGGCGGTGCTGCTGACGCTCACTGAAAATGGGGTGCGAATAAGACACGCTCAGAGATAAGTTTTATCCCCCGCCTGAGGGTGCGTGCTCGGTCAGTTAGACGACGTCGTTAGCAGCTTCGGTCGAAAAGACGAATGGCACTTAGTTCTTCTTCTTGAGCGTTGAGGAATACTCGTCTCGCGTTCCACGGGTGGGGTTCCGGTCGTGGAGGAACTTCGTCACTGCTGCTTTGAGAGTCGTTGACATTTGCTGAACTCCGGCACCGCCGGTGCTTGCTCCAATGCCAGATCCTCTCGACCAGTGGTATCGCGCTACGCTTCATGCTGCCAATCGCATCTGGTCCGTAGAGCGAGAACAAATCACTCGGACGCGCGTCCAAGTTGTGTCATGACGACATTCGATGGTAGTTTGCTTGGATGGGATGGGCCACTACACTGCTAGGCGACCTGGACGCCTTTCTCGTGATCGACCAGACTGAAGAACTCGGAAACCACGTTTGGTTGAACGATTGTTGTGGAGATCGTTTTTGAATATCGAAAGCTTCCAAACGCGGCTCGCCAGTCCGGCACGCGAGTTCAACGCGATTCGAGAGGGGCCCGGAAAGGTCGCGGGGAATTTTGTCACGCTCCAGTTGCGAACGAGCGATGGCATCGAAGGCATCGGCTACAGCGGATTTGTCTCGCTGCTGATGCTCAAATCGCTCAAAGAGGCGGTCGATGCGCTCGCCGAGCAAACGATCGGCGACGATCCAATGGACATCGAAGCGATCGGCGAAAGACTGCTGGACCTCGGAGGTCTTGGTGCGCCCGCGGGGATTGTGACTCGCGCCGTCGCTGCGATCGACGTCGCGCTTTGGGATATCAAAGGCAAAGCACTCGGACAGCCCGTGCATAAGCTCTTGGGTGGTTATCGAGACCGAGTGCCCTGCTACGCCAGCGGCTTCCTGTGGCGAACCTACGATGCGAGAATGCTCGCCAAGACCGGTGCCCAGCTCGTCGAAGGCGGGTTCCGAGCGATGAAGTTCCGAATGGGAAACGAAGCCACCGTCGCGGCCGAGATCCAGCGCATGTGGGCGCTTCGCGAAGCAGTCGGCGACGAAGTTGATCTGATGGTCGACATTAATCAAGGCTGGGATGTGAACCGCTCGATCCAAGTCGGTCGCGAGATGGAGAAGTGCAATCTCTATTGGCTGGAGGACCCCATCGATCACGAAGATTACGAGGGATTGGCTCGCATCGCCGCCGCGCTCGACACACCAATTGCGGCTGGTGAATATCACTACGGCATAACGCCCTTCCGCCACATGTTCGAGCGGCGCTCCGTCGACATCGCGATGATCGACCTGCTGCGAGCAGGCGGCATCACGCCTTGGATGAAGATCGCTCGCCTGGCCGAGGCGTACAATCTGCCGATCGTTACTCACTTGGCCCCGGAAATCCTGGCGCATTGCGCGGCCGCGATTCCGAACGGGTTGATCGTCGAACACATGCCCTGGAGCTTGCCACTGTTCGAGCAAGAACTCGTCGTCGAAAACGGCGAGATCGTACTTTCCGACGTACCGGGGTTGGGATTGGATTTCAGTGAGGAAGCTTTGGTGAGGCTCGCGCCATGAAGGCGATCGAGCTGTCGCGGCGCAGCCCACCAGGAGCCCAAGCATGGGCGTGACATCTCTTTGGCAGAAGGAGCGGGGCGTGCGGCTCCAAGGTTTCTTATAGGAGACGAGCAATGCAATCCAACTGCATGATCAAGTCGTTTGGCTGGATCTTCGTTTTATTCTGTTTTGCCCACACGGCGTGCGGACAAATCAGTATCGTACGCGAGGGTGAAGTCCAGGTGGTGGTCGTTACGGCGGCGGAGCCTTCCCAGGTCGCCGCCTACGCGGTCAAGGAATTCGTGGACCATGTTGAGAAAGCGACTGGCCAGCGGCTCCCTGTAGCCCTCGAAACGAACATCCCCGCGAGTTACGAGAGCCGCATTTTTGTGGGCGCAACCCGGGCGGCGCAGAAGCGTGGGATCGAGGCGGACAGGCTCGACGTCGAGGAGTTTGTATTGCGCACGTTTGGCCACGACCTGTTTATCGTGGGCAAGGAGTTGCATCCCGATCGTGAGTTAAAGACATCGAGGTCGCATGGGGAACCGAGGAATCCGCTGAGCTCGGAATGCGTGCACAGCGGGACGTTGTTCGGTGTCTACGAGGTGTTGGAACGGCACGTGGGAGTCCGCTGGCTCTGGCCTGGTGACTTGGGAACTTTCGTGCCGCGTGACGACACCATTGAACTCCCTGAACTCGACGAGACCGCTCGGCCGCGGCTGCACTATCGTGACCTTGGTGGCTGGGATCTGCGGCACATTCACCTGGCTGGAATTCAGTATGGCAAACCGCGCGCGCTCATCTCAGGAGGATTCACGAGGGTACCTGAAGCGACCCGGAAGAATCTGATGTTTGCCACGGATGACGCAGGGCATGCTTTTGGAAAAGCAATGGAAGTCTACCTTCGCCGACACCGGCGGGTCACTCCCATCGAGCCAATGCGCGTGCCCCGCAATGCGCATCAAGTCGCGGGCATCGGGGACTGGTGGGCTGAGTACGGAAAGACACATCCAGAATGGTTCGCGCTCGTCGACGGCAAACGAGGAGATGTCGGCAGAGCCGGCGCGTACACAAATTTGTGTGTGTCCAACGATGAGCTGCGAGATTTCATTGTCAACAAAGCGTGGGACGGTGGTGATCTGTTGGTCCTGGGGGACGGTGACGGCCGCTATTGTGAATGTGACAAATGTATGGCATGGGATGGTCCCCAGCCAAATCTGGGGGATGTGCCCGAGATCGTGCGGGAAAAGTACTCGCCGCATGCAATGGGCGGCCGCTACGCTCGCTATTGGAACGATATCTATCAAAAGGCGGTCAAAAGAAACCCAGATGTTAAAGTCACCGGGTATCTGTATTCGCACACTCTTCCCGCTCCGTTAACCGGCATCAAACTCAACCAGAATATCTACGGCGAATTTGTTATCTACGGTGGATGGGATGGCTGGTATCCGATGAGCGACGAGGAAGATGAATGGACTCGGAACCAGTTGATAGGATGGGCGAAGACCGGCATATCGATCTTCTATCGGCCGAACTACTTGCTCGGCAACTATGTGACACCCAACGTTAGCACGAAACAGACTGCAGAGGTTTTCAAGCTGGCCTACGACCGCGGCATGAAAGGTGCGTCCTTCGAAGCGTATTCGTTTAGCTGGGCGGTGCACGGGCCGATGGCCTATGTGCACCATTGCCTGCTCTGGAATCCCGAGCTGGAAATTGGCGCTCTCAGGCAGGAGTATTTTTCTGCGTTCGGTCCGGCGGCCGACCATGTGGAGGACTATTTCGATTATTGGGAAGCGTACGCTCGCGACAGGCCGACTATCAGCGAGACGAGCGCGTTGGAGAGGCTGCGGCGACCTCGAGGCCATTGCCTCGCCTTTCCGGCGGAGGTTTACATTCCGGCTCAAGCCATACTCGAAAAGGCGCTGACAGCCGCCAGCGCTGATCCACAGCCAGAATTCGCTGAACGGGTCAGGTTTCTACAATCGGGCATCGAGCACGCTCTATTGACGACTCGACTTTTTGGACTGCTCGATTATGCCAGCCCGGACGCTCAGTTCGGTTCTGCGCCGGTCGATCCGGCGAAGCTGCGACAAGCTCGCAACACCATGTGGGATCTGAAAGCATTTCGCCACGATCCGGACAATCGGTTCGTGTCCTCGTACATCGACAATGCTATTGTCGAGCAGTACTTTATCCGCAACATTGAAACGCTATTCGAGAACGATCGAGACGAGTAGTGTGATTCGTCACCGGTGTCTTGTTCTGTTAATCTAGACTCGTTCCCTTCCGCCTCGGAGTCGGTACACTACTCATGGAACGGCGACCGGACAAGCATGTGACGACGCCCGAGTGGGGCAGCGTACCAATGACGGGCCTCGACAAACGGCTGCAGCTCAGTCTGATGTCATCTGGCTTCGAGTGACAACTAAATTCTGGATTGCATGAGGTCAAACCGATGAAAACAGACCGTCGAGAATTCTTTAAGCTTGCGGGAGCGGCGGGCGCCGGGATGGTTGCCGTCGGAAAGACTTTCGCCGATGAAGAGGGGGTGCCTGTCGCGAGCAGCCCAGAGAAAGTGGCAGACACAGCCTTCACGACGGAGCTGTTTCTCGACAACCAGATGATCGAAGTCTCGCCGGGCGTTTCACGCCGGCTACATCCGCCAAAAAAACATCTGTTGAACCCGGTGGTCCGCTGCGATCGTTGGTGTGATGGCAATATCATTCAGCCCTATACCACGATGTACGACCCGGAGGACAAGCTTTTTAAGATGTGGGCCCGGACGGGAAGCGACCGGAAGTCCATGTATGTGGACGGCAATGCGGCATACATGCTCTATTTCACCTCAACCGATGGGGTCCACTGGGAAAAGCCTGATCTTGGCGTGATGGAGGTCGCCGGTCGGCGCGACCACAATATCGTCTTCACCAGCGATTCCGTTTCCGCAACGCCCGCAGCGGACTCGCAAGAGAAGCAGAACTTCGTTGTGCCGTCTCAGCGCATGACCCCGCAGGGGAAGAAGGCGTTTTTCTGGGGAGTGAACAAGCACCCCCACCCCCGCCATGCCGGCGAAAAATTCGTCGCCCTGGCGATCGTTCAAGATCATCGGCGCGGCGCACACATCGTATCGTCGCCCGACGGCATCCACTGGTCATGTGCCGCCGCCCCTTTTTGGCAGACGCCGAATGATGTCTCCGGAAAAGGGGACGACTGCCTCATGCATCTGATGTACGACCAAGCGAAGCAGAAGTGGGCCGTGTACCGCCGCATCATACCGGAGGTCATCGAGCGGATGGTGGCAAACGAGAGTGACCGTGATCGGCGGGCAGTCGACCGCTACTATCGTTCCTATGCCTACGCCGAGAGCGATGATCTGCGCGAATGGAAGAACCACCAGTTCATCCTCAGCATGGACCCCGATGATCCGCCCGATACCGAACTCTATCAATTCGGGTGCCATAAGCTCGGGCAGACGTATGTCGGCTACATGAGCGTGTTTTATCTGCGTACGCCGCAGCCGATCAACATTCATCTCGCCACCAGTCGCGACGGGATCAACTTCACCCGCGTCTGCCGAGGCGAACCGTTTGTTCCGCGCGGGCCGTTGGGATACTACGATTACATGGCGATGGCCTGTTCCCAGCCCGAACCCATCATTGTTGATGATACGGTGTATCTCTATTACGCCGCGCTCAACTTTCCACACAACGGGGATTATGCCCGGGCCGACCCGAACGTTGTCCAGTGCGGTGCGGCCCTGGCCACGTTCAAGCGGGATCGGTTTGCCTCGCTCGAAACGAGCACTTTGGATCGGGGCCCGTGCCGCGTCGTGACCAAGCCGTTCACCGTGCGGCACTCCAAGTTGTTTCTGAACGCCGCCACCTGGATGAAGGGATCGATTCGTGTCGAGGCCTTGACGCGCGACTGGCAACCGATTGAAGGATTTGCCGAACCGCAGGCGAAAAGTGTCCAGGGAGACGCGCTCGACCATCCGGTCCGGTGGAGCGCCAATTCCGATGTGAGCCAGCTATTGGGGAAGGAAATTCGCCTCAAGTTTTACATGACCCGCGCGCGGCTCCATGCGATGACGCTCAGCAATACAGACAGAAAGCTTAGCCCAGTCGAAAGCGAATTCGAATACGAAAAACCTGTGGACTCGACTCCGACGGCCAACTGATCTCCTGCCGAGTCGTCGCCGATTTGATGACGGTGAGGGCATGCTCGTCGCCAGACGGACCAATGATTTAAACGGCTACGACTCGCCGAAGAACCCGCCGTTCAAGTACGACAGGTCCTTGTAGCATGAAAGTTTACCACCGCGTCTTTGTAACTTTGTGGAACAATGGTGTCTCGGTCTACGGCGAATCTCTTCGTAACACCTCTTCAACGGGCAGCGGTTGTTTGACTTCAAACAGCGCGTCAGGAATGTTGACATCGAACTCAACGTGATATTCCAGAATCTGATCCTTGACATCCTGCCTTGGAGATTTGCGGCGAACGCGGGTCGGGTACCAGTGACCCTTGGGTGATTGGGCCACCGATTCCACGATGTAGGACGACCCGACATTATCACCGTCGCCCATCATGTCCATCCGCATCACCAGGTGCTCACGCGCCGGGTCAATCCAGAACCGAAACTCGTCCGGTTGCGATGGTCGTTTGTCGGCATCTGGATCAGGTGCGGCGTCCACTCGACCGTTGCGACGAACTCGCAGCATCACCGTCCCTTCCGGACTGCCAGTTGGATTGGCGTCGACTACCGCCTCCATGTGCTGGTTGGGGACTCCCAATGGCGGACGAGCAACGTAGTCCGGCGTGAGTGACCAGAAGGCCGGTACCCATTGTTCTGCATTCAGACCGGATTCTCTGGACTGCACCAACACCATCTCCTTGCGAGGTTTGCCATCGGGATCGGTGATCGACAGATGATCGAATGAATGATCGGTTCCGCCGATGTAAATTCTGGTCGGTGAGTAGCGAAACTCGCCTGCGCGTTTTCTCCACCATTCACTGACATCAACATCGTCCGCCGGTTTGACAGCCGACGATTCCCGGTAGTAGCACAAATCGCGTCGCGTGCGATTGCCTTTGCGATGAATAATTTCCGGGGACTCCTTCCACCAATACTCGTAGCCTTCACGGTAAGTGACCACAATGGCTCGAAAGTCGTCAAATCGAGCGCGTCCGGTTTCGACGCCAGCAATCAATCTCGCCACATCGCCCGTCGGCACGCGATCGACGAGTTTTGCATCGCGGGGAACGCCGATTGCGTAAATGTCCTGCGGCCCCGTTTCCGGATAGTCGAATGTGGCCTCATAGCTGAACGCTTGGCCGTTGTGCTGTCCGGTCACGCGACTGAGATACGGCAGCTTTGATTCTGGATCGACGCGAATCAGAACCTGGATCGGCTGTTTGACGTCACGTATCTGCACGGTCAGCGTGTAATCCAGCCATTGGCGACCGCTGTCGGTGACTCTTGCAATTCTCTGCTCGACAAGTTTCAGATCATCTCGATGACTCTTCAGAAATCCTATTTTCGACTTGGAGGAATTCTCCTTACCGGCAGCGACCTGATCATTTATGCCAAATACTCGTGGCGCGTGAGACGCCCCGAGAAAGGACCGTTTTTCGAAATGACGATCGCTGATCCGGCGCTCATCGGTTGCGCCGACGCTTCGAAGCGACAGGCGATTACGACTAAGATCGGTAAGACCGACGCGCAACGACGGAACCAAGCAACCGCTTTATCGCGTCGTCAATCAGACAACAAAGGCAACCAGTCATCGCGAGCGAATTACATTACGAACATCGCGCGTCGACGATTCTGGTCCCACACGGCGCTGCTTCCACATGTACCGGCGGACGTGGGCGGCCAAAGTTCGGGAGACGTTTCTCGGGATCGCGAGAGCGTCCTATCTGCCCGTCGATTGAGACGGCACGTCACAGAGTGCCTTGGTTTCCGCTGAAATTGCCACATCAAGCGGACGTGCTTTACGGCTCATCCGCCCAATCGGCTGCTTAATAGGGGCAAGCAGCGATCAATTCAGACTTCAGTGGGGTGCATGGAGCCCGTCGCATCGTTATGATCGCAAAGATGCGAGCCTAATCGATTACAGCCCAATCGGCGAAACCACTTCGGAGTAACTGGATGATCATCGGATTTCTTGTAGGGATTCTAGGGTACGCGGCCGTGCGAATGCTCATCGGGTGCCTGTACACCGTGCGCCCGGATCAACGGGCCGTTGTGACGAGTTTCGGAGCTGTGCAGAAATTGCAGCAGAAGGCTGCTCCCCCGCCACTAACAGGTGACGAAAGGGAACGCTACGAATATCCGCAGGTTCGTGTTGTTGGACCTGGCGGACCGTACTTCAAACTGCCCTGGCAGAAGGTCCACAAGGTCAGCGTGGCGACGCAGGCGGTCGATTTGTCGTGGGATCCTTCCAAGGCTCAGGATACGATCGAAGCCGTCACGAAGGACAACCTGACCACCGGCGTGAACGGGCAGATCCGATATCGAATCAGCGAAAACAACCTGTACCCTTATTTGTTCGGCGTGGCCAGCCCGCTGGAACATGTCATGGGTTACTTTGTTTCAGTGTTGCGGGAGAGAATTGCAAATTTCGTTGACCCGAAAGGGCAGGGTCTGTTGGCAGAAAGCAAGATCGAGGAAGGCGAAGAAGCCGTCGCTCAGACCAGTGCCGTCGAGCTTTCAGAGGGAGTTTCGATCAACGACCTTCGTAAGAACCTGCCGCTGATTAACCAGTACATGGAAGAACAATGCCGTTCGACCACTGGTCGCTACGGCATCGAACTGGACGCAGCGTTGATAACCGAGATCGACCCGCCGTGTGAGGTGGACCGCGCACTGTCAGCCATCAACAGTACACGCAATCAGGTCGCCGGCGACATCAGCACGGCTCGCGCGGATTCCGAACAACAGATTACGATGAGTGCTCGGGCAGTGGAGATTGCGACCAACAACGCACAGGCCGAGGTCGCCCCGCTGCGTGAGCTCGCGAATACACTTTCGACCGTCAAGAACGAAGGCGGATCGGAGTGCCTGAGAGCATATCTCCGCAACCTGCGAGTACCCTTGTATCGCCGAGCGAGCCGAATCGTGCGGGCTGAAACAAACAACGGGCAGAATGGAGGGGCGGCATAATGTACTTTGTACCTGCATTCGTTGCCGGTCTGGTGTTCATTCCGATTCTGTTGGGGTTGGCCCGGTTCTTTGGGCTGTATACCTGTGTTCGCGAATGCGAAGCCCAGGTCTTCACGTTGTTTGGAAAAGTCATCGGCACGATTGACACGTCGGGGCTGCAATTCCCACTGAGTCATTTCGGGGCCAAGGCACTGCTGATTCCGTTCTTTGGCAAACGCTACGTGGTGAATACCGCCCTGCGGCAGCACTACTTACGAAGCCAGATGGTGAACTCGGAGGAGGGCACACCGATGGGTGTTGGAATTTGGTACGAGATGCAGGTCAAGGATCCTGTCTCCTATCTATTTATCAACGCCAACCCGGACGGCTCGCTGCAGGCAAACGTCACCAGCTCCACGATCTCTACGCTCAGCAATCTCGAGATGGAAAAAATGCTCGAAGACAGGCACAGCCTCAGTCGCACGGTCCGTCAGACGGTATCCCCTCTCTCAGAAAAGTGGGGCTACCAGCTCGGTTCGGTGTACATCCGGAAGGTCGAGTTCACCGACGTGCACATGGTCCAGAACATTACTGAGAAAGTTGTCAAACGCCTGGTCCAGGTCACAAGTGCCATGAAGCAGGATGGTGAAAACCGCGTGGGCTTGATCACGAGCGAAACCGCATTCAAAGTCTCACAGAAAATGGCCGAAGCCGCCGCGGCTCGTCCCGACATCGTTGGCAAAGCGCTTAACGGAATTGCAAAACAAGATCCGGAGATCCTGGACACCGTCCTCGAAGTCATGGAGGTCGACAACCTGCTCGCCTCAGGGGCGACGATCGATATTCTGCCGACTGGCAGCAACGTGCTCGTCCAATTGGGTGAGAGAACCAATTCTGCCGCCGGTCCGGATATCGTGACCGCCATCGAGGTGGATCGCGACCGATGATGCCTTTTGACGAGACAGCCACGAGTTAATCGACTCAGGCTTTTACCTTATCACTACGATGAGGCATCGCCTGCCATGGATCATTTCTACTGCGAGCGATACATCTCGATTTACACGATGTTTGCCGAGATCCTGGAGCGAGACTGGCCGCGCGGTCCAGGATCGCACCGCCTTTTTCATGGCCTCAAGTACGTTGCAAAGATCAAGAGCCTCAAGAGTCTGTGGGTCACCGACACGCCCATCACTGAAGCTGGCGTCGAGGAATTTAAAGCAGCGTTGCAGAAATGCCGTGTTGTCTGGTCAGATAGCAAGCAACCGCGAGTAACGCCATAATCGGACAATCCTCAGCTCAGCCTCCCGTTGGCCAAAGCTGTCTTATCAACTCGCCAGCTTAGCCAAGTTCTTCGGGCGCGTTGGAAAACGACCGTTTTTCCGAATGACGATCGCTGTTCCGGCGCTCGTCGGTTGCGCCCGCCGACGCGCGCTAGGGACCTATGGTTATCGACTGCTGGACAAAGACCGACGCGCGCAACGATGACCAAGGGCGGGACTACAAACACCCCGCGTCGACGATTCTGATCCCATACGGCGTCACCTACACGCGATGACTGAATTGATCCGCTAAACAGCGGCAAAGTGCTCTTGTCCAATCTGTCCCATTCCCCATTCCCCACGACTTCTCGGTTTTTTGTTTTCCGAGACGGCAATCTAGGACTACTCGACCGAAGTCATTGCTAGACTTAGGGAAACGTCGATCGCGTCGCGGCAAAAGAAGGTTAGTTGGCAGCGAGCATCCGGGAGTGTTCCTACCCGTTTCCCTTCTTCCTGCGATCTCGCCAGATTTACCGCAGACTTTTCATCGTTGTGGACATCTATATTCTGGACGCCCGGTTGCGCGTCAGCCCGTACTGCGCCGGAGTGGAGAAGGACGTCGGTCTTCTCATCCCTCTGTGCGATACGGCCTGGATGATCAAAGCAGAGGACACCGGCGACTACCTCCTCTCCGGCGTGCTTACCGTCGAAAGGCACGGAGTCACCAAACCAGCAGGCTCATGCAAGAGAAAGACAGGCGCGATTACAGATGAATCGTTATGCCGTCTTGTTCGCCGGACTAGTTTCATTGGTGCCTTCGTCGGCCATTGCTGAAGTGCTCCTCAGCGAGTCCGGCGAGTTCGGCCCGGAGCCGTCGTCCGAGATCCGTAAGTTCGCAGTCGACGTGCAGAGGACTGCCAAGACGCTGATCGTGCTGAACACCACAGTCAAACTGACGCAGGGGAAGGTGACAGTCCGTATCACCGACCCCGATGGTAAAAGGCTTGCCGCGAACGGTATGAGCGGTTCCATGCGGATCGCCCGACTGACGCCCGAAGCGAAACGGGAGTCGATCAAGTTCTACAACGCACACGCCCAGGAACACGCCGAGTTATCGGGTGATCTTTCGGCAGCGTGGTCCAAACTCGAAGGCGCGGCACGATTCGGGCTGGTCATTCACTTCGCCCGATGGGCGACGAAGGAGTGGCGAGAGTCGTCCATCCGTGACTTCGAGATACTGAGAGAACGCGAACTACAGAAGTTGGATCGCCTCAAACGCGAAGCCTGGGCGGCATGGGAATATTCGCAAAAACCCAGCCAACAGTCAGTGGTCGTTTGAGCACGCACCTTGTCTGCGTATGCGATCATGGGGCGAACCTCCAATAGATAAGGCCGCCCGACTTCAGTACGAAGTGGCTTTGCCTCCCGCCGAATCGCATCTTCTTCCGGCTACAAGAGTTCAGGTCACGTTGCAGTCGGATCGGAGTCCAAGTCGGGACGCGGTCCATGCGGATAGTCGACCGGCTGATACCGAATTGCCAGTTCGGGAGTCATCAGCTTCTCATACTTCTGAAATCGTGACGTGAGTGCTCGATCCAGAATGCCGCTGGTCAACAACGTGCGCTCGACAGGATAGCTTCCGCGGCCCGTGTGAATCATCCGTTCAATACCCTTCAGCAGATAGGCAAAGTGTGGGTATCGAGGCTCCGTTCGTTCGTCAAAGCGAGTGGCCAGCACGTCACTTTGTCCTTTGAGTTTCAAGGCGACAGACGTTCCACGGGCGAAGCTCGGCAGCATGAAGAGGCTGCCCAGAAGACCATCAGCATACTGAAACAGGAACAGTGCTGATTGGTTGTTTTGACGCATGCCTTCTTGCTCATGAGGAACTTGGGCGAGTGCGGCGTCGAACACACTCCGGGGAATCAGGCCATCGTCCAGGACTTTCCACATCGCTTTGCCCTGCAAACACTGTACCCATTTGACTCCCGTCTCGGCACCTCGTCGCCTTTCGACGTGGCATTGAAAGAACTCAAGGCCGTGACTGCCGTAAATGTCCAGGCCCGAGTAACCAATCCCCACAGCCGCTTCGATCTCACAGCCCATTGGGACGGAAATCTCCGGTTCGCGATAGCCGACCGTCATCGATGAACCGGCCATGAACGGGACCTTCATCTCCCGCGCCCGATCGTACATCCACTTCGCGTCCGACCATTCCGGCCCCAAATGCTTGTCGCTGAAGACCGGCACGACGCGGCCGTACTTTTTGAACGTGTCCGTGATCGCCTCGAAGAAGCGTCGGCGTGGATAGAGATGTTGTTCCTTTTCGTTCCACGGATAGTTGCCGTGTTCGCCGATGCTGATCACGCCATCGACCGGTATCCGATCGCCGCCGACAGTCACTGCTCTTTCGATCGTATCGAAGAGCGGCACATCGTACTTCTTCGCCATCGCGCGGGCCAGGTCTTTGTCGGTGAACTGCTCGACGTACATCGAGGCGAGCTTCAAAGCCGGCCCGGCACCGCCATCCTGCTTCCAGCCTTCCAGGATTTTTCCGACCAGCACGTCGGCGTGGAGGCCTCTTTCGTATGCCGTAATCACAGCCGCAACCGATTTCAGTTTCGTTGGCTTTGCGGCGTCCGCGCGTGTGGGCCAGGGCAAGCCAACTCCCACGGCCGTCGCCGCCGCACCTGCCACCCAAGCTCGACGAGTGATATCGGCAGTCTTGTCCATGGTATTCTCCTCAGGCGCGTGGCCGAAAAGTTCTCGTTTCTTTAACAAGATGACAGGATGAACATGATTGCGTGAATTGGTAGCTATCCGGTGCGTCAAATCACTTGGCCGAACGGTCAACCAGAATCCACATCCTGACCATCATGTAATCCTATCAACAAATTCGTTCAAGTGCCGCTGCGGAACCAAATCGGCCCTGTTTTTCAATTCACTTTTAGGAACTGAGATACGACAGCAAGTCGGTAACTTGCTGCGTTGTCATCTCGCGGATCAGCAGGTCTGGCATGTGAGGCTGTCGCCACGGGACAAGCTGGTCAATCTTCCTTGTAGGAATGCGAATCACTTTGTCCCGGGCGACCTTGAGGACAATTTCGTCATCACCCTGTTTCATCATCTGGTAAACTGATGCGTAAACCATGAACCGTGGGTCGAGAAGAACACAAGGAACACCGTAGATGAGAGCTTCTGTCGCTTGCCTGTCCCTGCTGCTGCTTGTCAGCCCTCTGATTGCGGGTGACAGGCCCTTAGCCGAACTGCCTGTTCGTGTTCGCGAAGGGTTCCATATCGAACGTGTATATCAGGTGTCTCGTGAAACGGAAGGTTCATGGGTCGCCTTAGCCGTCGATCCGCGCGGGCGGCTGATCGCCTCGGATCAGACTGGCAGTCTCTATCGCATCAACCCGAAAGGAGAGAAACCGATCAGAGCCGAACCAATCGCACTGCCTATTGGACACGCTCATGGTCTGGTCTACGCTTTTGACAGTCTTTATGCGATCGTTGCCGAGAAAGTGCATAAAGGGCCGGGGCTTTATCGCTTGCGGGATACAGACGACGATGACATTTTCGATCAGGTGAACTTGCTGCAGTCGTTCGATGGGACCGGTGAACATGGACCGCACAGCGTGGTCCTCTCTCCGGACGGCCAGTCGCTGTTCGTTGTCGCGGGGAACAAAACCAACGTACCGGATGCCGCGATGGAGAACTCATTGGTTCCGACACACTGGGGGGAAGACGACTTGTTACCACGATTGTGGGGACCAATCGGAAGCGAAGTCGGCACGCCCGCGCCGGGCGGATGGATCGCCAGCACCGATCCCGATGGAAAGCAGTGGCAACTTCACGCCGTCGGTTTGCGCAACAGTTTCGATCTGGCTTTGAATGCCGAAGGAGACTTGTTCACTGTTGACGCGGACGCCGAATTCGATCTCGCTGCGCCCTGGTATCAACCAACTCGAGTCTTTCATGTCGTCGCCGGGACCGACTATGGTTGGCGAAGCGGTGCGGGAAAGTGGCAACCTCATTACGCAGACACACTGCCACCGGTTGTTGAGCTGGGCTCGGGATCGCCGACAGGAATTACCTTTGCAAAGGGGGCAAGATTTCCTGTTCGCTACCAAAACGCGCTATTCGTTGGGGACTGGAGTCGGGGACGCATCGTTGCGGTACATCTCGTACCGAGCGGCAGTAGTTATCGCGGCACAGTCGAAGAAATCGTCTCGGGAACACCGTTGCCCGTCACGGATCTATTGGTCCATCCGATAGACGGATCGATCTACTTCACCATCGGCGGACGCGAAGCCACATCGGGTCTCTATCGATTGTCCTGGAAGGGAAACGAGTCAAAGCAACACCAGTCACAGCCGCCGCAGGATCAAATAGGCGACAACGTGACGAGTTCACGGGCGATATTGCGCCGCCTGAGTTCGCTGTATCATGCCACCGACCACCTGCAGGCAATCCGTGCAGTCTGGCCACGTCTCGCTCACTCAGATCGAACGATCCGTCATACGGCTCGCACCGTTCTAGAGCACGTGCCACACCGATTGTGGCAAGAGCGAGCGTTCGCAGAGTCCGCTCCTCTGGCCCGAATGACGGCTTTGCTCGCGCTTGCACGATCGAACGATTCGCGGCTAATACCGCGGGTGATCGATTCGCTGACGAACATCGACTTCGATGCGCTCGCCGCAAACGAGCAGCAGACCTTACTTCGCTGTATTGACATTGCACTCACACGTCTAGGTCCGAAACCGTTGGCAACGGAAGTACAGCAGCAAGCGGTGAACTACCTGGAGCCAAAATTCCCCGTGGAAGAACATGCATTAGACGTTCAACTCTGCAGACTACTGATATTCCTCGATTCACCCCGCGTTCCAAAGCTGGCGCTGCAGTGGATTGATGAAGCGGTAACTCCCGGGAGGCGTATGGCGTACGCGGTCCCGCTGCGACACCAGCGCAGCGGGTGGACGAATGCGTTACGCACACAGTATTTTTCGCTGCTCGGCGATGCCATGACATGGCGTGGCGGACGAAGCCTTTCGAAGTACATCCAGCTGACCGCCGCCGACGCATTATCACAAGTCCCGGTTGACGAACGAGAGCGATTTTCCGCACTCTTGAAGCAGCCAGTTTCGACTCCGGCGACTGCCGCCAAACATCACCCCTTCGTTCGCGAGTGGTCGTTAGTTGAACTCACGAACATTGGCAGCGAATCGCTACGCGATGCCGATCCGACTGCCGGACGTAAGTTGTTCGCCGAAGCGCAGTGTTTCGCGTGCCATCGGTTTCGCGATGAAGGCGGCGCCGTCGGTCCCGATTTGACGACAGTTGTCAAGCGATTGACCACGCGAGACTTGCTCGAAGCAATTGTTGAGCCGAGTCGCGTCATCAGCGATCAATTCGCAGCCACCATGATCCTGATGACGAGCGGACGTGTCCTGACCGGTCGCGTGGTCAACCTGCAAAGAGGAGCCTTGCTCATTCAAACCGACATGCTCGACCCCGCCAACTTGCAACGGATCAAGACCGATGACATTGAGCAGATGCAACTCGCGCGAACCTCGATGATGCCCAAGGGACTGTTGAACACGCTCACCCACGACGAGATCACATCGACTTGATCGCTTTCCTGCAAACCGTGCGTTAGCAGCCCGTTGAGTTCCGCACAGGCCGGCAACAAGGAGCGCCGGCGACACGATTCCAGCGATGGCAACCACTTGGCCGGACTCTTGCCCCGGTTTAATGAAGATTCTTGTTGCAAGTTGGATTTCCGATTAGTATTTTGACGACTCAGTAGCACGCTTCCAGGGAGACGAGCCACAGACATTATTTGAAAGCCAGGAAATGAAAAAACTCACCCGACGCCAATTCTTGTCATCCACCGCTGTCGCGGCTGCGACGGTTACGATTGTCCCCTCGTATTGCCTGGGCAAGTCGAATAAGCGATCGGCTCCGTCCGACACACTGTACTTCGCAAAGGTCGGTTGCGGCGGAATGGGTGGTGGAGATTTCCGTTCCGTGGTCTCGGCCGGCGCCTTGCCCGGTGCGCTGTGCGACGTCGACTCAAAACGCGCCGCTGGTACGGTCAATCATGAAACTTCCGCAAACCTGAAGCTCTACTCGGACTTTCGAAAGATGTTCGATGAACAGGCGAAAAACTTCGACGCGGTGGTTGTCTCGACACCCGATCACATGCACGCTCCGGTCTCTATGGCCGCAATGCAACTCGGCAAGCATGTCTACTGTCAAAAGCCGCTGGCCAGAACCGTCAAAGAGTGCTACGCGATGCGGGACGCAGCCAAGAAGTACGGCGTGATCACGCAGATGGGGAACCAAGGTCACTCGGGCGGCGGTCTCGAGTCGACCATCGAGTGCATCAAGAGCGGCATCATCGGCACGGTCAAGGAAGTGCACGTCTGGACTGACCGTGCCCAAAACTGGTGGCCCCAAGGTGAGAAGGTGTCCCTGCCCAAAAAGAAAGTGGAAGTCCCCGCTCACATCGACTGGAACGCTTTCTTGGGCGTGGCGCCCGAGATGCCCTACAGCTCCAACATTCATCCGTTCAAATGGCGTGGGTACCTGGACTTTGGCTGCGGAGCCATCGGTGATATGGCCTGTCATAACATGGACCCGGCCTTCATGGCTCTTGACCTCGACCAGCCGACGTACGTCAAGACCGAGTGCAGTGAGTTCAACAAGGTCTCGTTCCCCGCATGGTCGATTGTGGAGTGGGGATTCCCTGCAAAGGGCGATCGTCCGGCAGTCAAGGTGTTTTGGTATGACGGCGGCAAGAAGCCCGAGCGGCCAGCAGACATGCCCGCAGACATGAAGCTCGGCGGCAACGGGTGCCTGTTCATCGGTGACAAGGGAAAAATGCTTGGAGGCTCACACGCGGGATTCTGTCAGCCTTTCAACAAAGACTACGAGCGACCGAAGCGCACGTTGCCGCGCAGCGAAGGACACTACAAGGAATGGGTGATGGCCTGCAAGGGAGAGAAGATCAATCGCGGCACCACAGGAACTAACTTCGGCTACGCCGGTCCGATGACCGCCACGATCAGCATGGGCGTTGTCGGTATGTTCTATCCCGGCGAAACTCTCGAGTGGAACGGTGACAAGCTTGAATTCAGGAAAGACGAAGCTAACCAGTACCTCCACAGAGCCTACCGCAAAGAGTACGAGCTTTAGTTTCACCATTGCGTTTTCTGTGTATATCAACAAGATCAATGCGCGACCCCAAGCAGAGCATCCTTGATTCGGCCGCCATCAGCGGCTGTTATCTGTTCCCTCAGAATCGATGTGTGACCGACCCCTTCATCGTCGAAGTCGACGGTGTCGAACTGGCGTGCTTTCGACGGATTATCGACTCGGACGGCTTTACCGTGGTCCATTTTCACGGTAACGGGGAAGCCGTCGCGGACTACGTTCCCGAGATGGCCGATAGACTTGCCAGTCTGGGGCTCAACTCGCTGTTCGTCGAATTTCGGCAGTATGGTGGTTCTTCAGGCAAAGCCCAGTTGGTCGCCATGCTTGGTGATGGCGAGGCGGCGGTTAACGCAGCAGGGATCGCTCACGACAGAGTGATTGCCTTCGGTCGCTCAATCGGTTCGCTGTATGCAATCGAACTTGCACATCGCCAACCCGGGATCGCAGGCCTGATCATCGAAAGCGGTATCGCCGACCCCGCCGAACGATTCTTAACGTACGCAGATCTGCCAGCCGCTGGAATCGACGCGGATGAGGTTTTCGCTGAAGTGACACAGCATTTCAATCATCAGCAGAAGCTCGTGGGCTATGTTGGCCCGTTGTTGATCATGCACACGGAAAACGACGGGCTGATCGACATCTCTCATGCCGAACGGAATCTCGAATGGGCGGCGAGCCCAAAAAAGCGGCTTATCCGTTTTTCGAGAGGTGACCACAACTCGATCATGGTGTGGAACCAGAATGAGTACTTCGAGGCGATTCGTGTATTGCTGGAGGGGTTGAACCGAACGGACTAATACGTCCTTCATCTCCGGTTCTTGCTTCGTCACGAGTGCTCTGTGAAGACTGAGAATAAGAGTTGTCGAGCATTTCTTCCAGCGCGACGGCGGCGGTTTTCCCCTCTGGCACCTGCGAAGCAATGACGCTACGTAGCGACACGACCTTGCCGACGATCACCGTCGTGGGGGGACGGATGGTGTGGGCTCGCGCTTGGTCGTCGGCCCATTCCAGCGTAGTCACCAGGACCTGCTGCGAACGGGTGCTGGCGTCGGTCACAAAAGCCACCGGCAGATCGGCCGGATAACCTTCCGCACGCAGCTGGTCACGCCACTGCTCGACAGTCCCCACTCCCATCAGCAAAATCAGCGTTGTCCGAGGATTGAACGGTGGGATCGAGAAACGCTGCTCGTCGCCACGACGGTGGGCGGTGACGACGGTAAAGCTGTCGGCCAGGCCCCGATGTGTTACGGGGATGCCGGCCAGCAAAGGCGCCGCCACGGCGCAGGTAACACCTGGAACGTTCTCGAACGGAATTCCCGCCGACGCCAAGGCCAGCAGCTCTTCACCGCCTCGGCCGAGCACCGTCGGATCACCTCCTTTGAGCCGCACCACCTGTTTGCCACTGCGGGCAAGCCTCACCATCAGCGCGATGATCTCTTCCTAGGAAGGTTCTTCGCCGAATTTAGTGGGTGATTGTGGGCGTCAGATGGAGCTTTCCGCAGTAGAAGAGAATTCGAATTCGATAGTTCTCGAAGGATCGGAAGCCGCGAGCGGCCGACTTAATGGCCTG
>MPMF02281614.1_pt1 | contig 27734 bp, 27 predicted proteins | sample 1617271 | NCBI WGS metagenome assembly MPMF02 (sample SAMN05944812, study PRJNA350692) | marine metagenome | biome: marine; feature: ODZ; material: water; isolation source: 120 m water sample prefiltered with 30 um filter, filtered on to 0.2 um... | place: Pacific Ocean | collected 2012-04-09... | reverse complement strand
GGCAAAAAGGCGGAGGCTTCAAAGTCGCTCCTTCTTGCACAGAAGTTGCTCGACAAGGCTACAAAGAAGCACCTGATCAAGAAGAACAATGCTTCCCGTACCAAGTCACGATTGTCAAAGGCAATCAACAAACTCAAGTAACCAAAAAACGAGCCATCGAGGCTCGTTTTTGTTTTTAAAGCACTAGGTCTGTCACGAGTTGCTCAAGTACAGCCTTGTCTTTCATCGATCCGTTCTTTAATCTCTGATCCGCAGTCATAACCGCAGCGATCATTCCCTTGAGCTCGTCCACCGACACCGCCAAAGCTCTCGGCATAGTCTTCTTTGCAACATACGGATGCACTCCCAACTCCCGAGCGGCACCACGCTCGCTCCCTCTACCGTTAACTGCAGCGTAAGCTCGTAACTCGGTGAGTAACTGCACCTCTCTAATCAGCATATTGATCAACTGACCCGGCGCAGTGCCTCTGTCCACCTCGTTTCGCAGAAGTCCAACTGCCTTCTTACCATTATGAGCACGAACCGCATCCAGAAATGCGAACAAACTATCGTCATGCGATGCCGCCACAAGCTCGGTTACGAGTTTGCGCGTTACGGCGACTCCGTTCGACGCCGCGGACACCTTGTCGAGCTCGTTCTTCATCCGCCACGTGTCCGATCCCGCGCGCATCACAAGCTCACGCACAGCATCCGGCTCCCACTGAGCACTCGAATGCGTCTGCACCCACGATGATGCCTCACGATCCGTCATAACTCCCAACGGATACTCATGAACATCGTCTCCGACGCGCAACGCGGCATACAACTTGTTCTTCACTGAACGCTCAACGGTAACCTCGGCATCGGCGAGAATGATAATCGTTTCCTCTTTGCGTCCAAGCAGCCTATCCGCCCACGACTGTGCATCAGCTTTCTTCGTGATAGATGCCGCGAGTCCTTTCACGACGATCATCCGACGCTCGGCAAGGAATGGCGGTGCACCAACTGCGCTCAAAATGTCACCTTCGTTTTTACCAAACTCAAACACATCGACGTTCATCCCACTTGGGTCAAACTTCTCTTTAAACTTACTCACCATCCCGGAAATCTTCTCTTTAATCCGGAACGCATCCTCTCCGTAAACCAATATCACCATAGTTCCAGTATCTTACCATACCCCTTGACAAATCACTGTTTTAGTGGTATAAGTCTTGCAGCGTTGAATGGAAAGCAACGAGATTAGAGAGATGTCGTGAGGTTCTGTGGAACATTGCGGCTTACCTCTAACGGACATTGGATATACTGGTGAGCGCTAGTACGGCGACGCGGTTTGAAGATGTCTTGCAATACAAGCTGAAGCCGGAGTTAAGGTCCCGGTGATGAAGTAAACATAGCGAATTCGAGCTTTCCTGGAGACCGAAAAAAACCGGAGCTAAGTACAGCTCCTTCCGACCCAAGCGTGGGTGGCGTCGGGATATGTACCACGCATCGTCTTGAGGGCGGCCGTCATGTACGGTCGCCCTCTTCGCTTTTCTAAACTAAAAACGAGCTCATGTTGAGCTCGTTTTGCTTATTTCACGTCTCTCCAGTTTTTTCCAATCTCTACATCTACCGTAAGAGGTACTTTGCACTTCACTACGTTCTCCATGATGCGCTGTGCATTCTCTGCAACATCGTCGACAAGTTTGTCGTCGACCTCAAACACGAGTTCATCGTGCACCTGCAGAATCATCCGTGCTTTGTCGCCATATCCCTGCTTCTCCAGCCACTCATCCACCTCAATCATCGCCTTCTTGATAATGTCAGCGGCCGATCCCTGTAATGGCATGTTCGTCGCCATGCGCTCTGCCGCTGCACGTACCATCTGGACGCCGGAATCGAGGTCCGGTAATGCTCGGCGTCTTCCAAATGACGATTCTGCGTACAAGTTCTCCTGTGCGTCCACTAGAATCTTATCAAGATACGTTCTCACCGTAGGGAAGACTTCAAAATACTTTGCAATAAACTCTTTTGCTTCCGAGAAGCTCACTCCAATGCCTCGCGACAATGCGCGTGGCCCCATCCCGTAGATTATTCCAAAGTTCACAGCCTTCGCAGAGCTTCGTTGCTTCTTTGTAACTTCCTCTTCCTTGATGTCGAACACTTTCGCTGCAGTTGATCGATGAATGTCTCCTCCTTCATTGAAGACTTCCACCATACTCTTGTCGCCAGAAAACGCAGCAACGAGTCTAAGCTCGATCTGCGAGTAGTCGGCGGCGATTAGTGACTTACCTTTAGGCGCAGTGAACGCTCTCCGAATGTCGCGACCAAGATCTGTGCGTATTGGGATGTTCTGTAGGTTCGGATTCGAGCTTGAGAGACGTCCGGTGGCCGCAACTGTCTGATTGAAGTCTGAGTGCAGTCGCTTGTCGCTTGCTACTAGCTCGGGTAACGCATCGATGTACGTCGACTTTAGTTTTGTAAGCTCTCGGTACTCTTTAACAAGGTCGATGATCGCATGCTCCTCTCGAATCTTCTCTAACTCAGGTGCAGCGGTCGAGTATCCTGTCTTAGTCTTCTTGATTCCTTTAACTGGGAGCTCAAGATCAACAAACAATACGTCCGCCAACTGTGAAGGGGACTTAATATTGAAGTCCTTGCCCGCGAGTTTAAGAATCTTCTTGGTTAGAGCTGTAATTCGAATCTCTAATTCACCCGACATCTTCTTTAGAGAAGACTTATCGAGCAACACTCCGTAACTTTCCATGTCAGCCAGTACAAATATCAACGGATGCTCAATCTCTTCATACAGCTTTGTCATCCCAGACTCTTTCAACCGGTCACGTAACTCCTTTTCAGCGGGAATGAACTGCGCGACGATCTTCCCAAGTGTCTCGTGCGCCGTATCTGTCGTGAATGTCTTGGGTAGATCTGGAACCGTTGTACCTACAAGGTCGGCCAACACCGTATCGACATCAACATTCCGCGATCCGGCACGAACCAGGAAGCTTGCCACCTTTAGATCCATGCCATTCTCCGATAACTCGAGTCCGGACTGTCGTAGAATATGAAAAACGCGCTTAAGATCATGCCCAACGAACGATGCGTCGCGCACAAACAGTGCGAGCTTCTTTAATGTAGCCTCAGTTGGAGAAACAAACACGTACGATGTGGTTCCGTTCGAAATCGCCATCGATGTAACAGAGGTTCCAAACAGATCCATTGCGTGATCATGAACGTCGATTGCATACAGAGCATTCTTGTCAGCGAATGCGCTCAGCATCTCTTTCACGAGTGACCCATCACGATCTAGTTTTACCTCGAGCTTTGTCTTAAAGCTCTTTGTCGATTTCTTTTTAGGCTCTTCCACAGCATCAGTTACAATCCCGCGCTGCTCGAGTCGTCTTATAAGACCAGCGAACTCAAGATCTCGATAAATATTCTTCACACCATGCCAATCCGGAACCTCCACCGCTGCATCATCCATGGAAAAGTCCATTGGCACGTCACGGATGATCGTAGCGAGCTCGTGAGACATGAGTGCGTTGTCCTTATCAGCCTCGAGCTTCTTGATTGTTCCGGGTTTTACCTTATCCTCGAGTTTTCCAGCATCAAGCGCAGCGTAAATCTGCTCCAATGTTCCAAACTGCTGGATCAAATCTGTTCCTCCCTTGTCTCCGATACCCTTAACACCCGGGATGTTGTCCGATGAGTCTCCCTTGAGCGACTTGTAATCGACAATATGCTCGGGACCAAAACCGTACCGCTCTTTCACAGCCGCAATATCGTAAACTTTCGTGACAGAGAATCCTTTTACAAAAACCATTACCTTAGTGAGCTCGTCTACGAGCTGCAAGGCGTCAAGGTCGCCCGTGATGATGATCGTTTCCGTCTCAGGATTCTGCCGCTCGTGCTCGGCGATAGTTCCTAGTAGGTCGTCAGCCTCAAATCCCTTAATTCCAAAGTGGGGAATACCATGAGCATCCAATATGTCGTCGATAATTGGGATCTGATCATAAAGCTCCTGCGCCTTCTCGGCACGACCCGCCTTGTAGTCCTTAAATACATCGTCCCTGAACGTTCCACCAATTACATCCCAACACACAACAAGGTGAGTAGGCTTCATTTCTGCAATGATCTTGTCTATTGCCATCGAAAATCCATATACCGCGTTCACGACCGTCCCATCCTTCGTAGTAAGAGGAGGGATTGCGTGCCATGCACGATGCAATAGTGAGTTTCCGTCTATTACGTAAAGTTTATTCTTATTTTTTGCCATATATAATGCCAGATTAGCATATTTAGCCCCTCTCTTAAAGCATCGATCGTTTCTAAAATAAAAAAAACGCGCGCCCCGGGAGTACCGGGACGCGGGTGTGAGCTAGGCCCTCTGGGGGACTAGTTGACCGTCGGGGCCGTGCGGGCCGTCGGGGTCGAGGTCGGGATCCAGCGGCCGATCGCGTTGATCAGCGTCGGGTCGAGGACCTCCAGCGGCATGCGCGTCATGACGTCGCCGTTGTCGAAGATCGCCGTCGGCTTGTCGCCGGTGACCATGTCCAGCGCGAGCATCGCGCCGTACTCGGTCGTGTCCGACTCCGAGGTGACCGTGCCGTCCTTGGCGATGGCGATGGCGATGTTCGTGCCGTCGTCGAAGCCCAGCAGCATGCCGTTGTCCGTGAGGACCTTGGTCACGGGCGCGCCGTCGATCGGGAACTCGATGTTCTCGACCACGGAGCAGATGACCTTGCCGCCGGCCTTGAGGATGCCCGCCGCGTTGAGCGCGGAAGGCTTCTCGGTGTCGACGTACATGCCGTCGGCGGTGACCAGGTAGGTCTCGCCGTGGATGACCTGGGTGAAGACGATCACGCGCTCGTCGGCGGTCTTCATCATCTGGACGAAGCTACCCAGCTTGTCCGTCTCGAGGTCGGAGTAGCCGACGTTGAAGACGATCTTGAGCGTGACCAGCTTGCCCGCGTCGATGCGCGCGTGGCGGAAGTTGACGCCGTCGGTGGCGAAGCTCGTGGCCAGCACCGTCTCGATGCCCGCCATGAACTTCTTGTCGTTGACGAGATCGGTGATCTCGCCGGTCACGTCCGCGAAGGACATGCCGTCCGGCTTGATCTCGGCGACCAGGAGGTAGCCCTCCGGCAGCTGAGCCTCGACCGTCGCGGGGTCGACGTTCAGGTCCGACACGATGAACGCGAAGTCCTGCGTGTCGGGGTTGTAGCCGAGCTCCACGGTGTCGCTCTTCGTGGCGAACTCGTCGAGGCAGTGACCCAGGTACGTCGGCATGACGATGTAGCGCTTGGAGCGCGCGAACGTCTCGACCGAGTAGTTCTTGGGACCGAAGGCCAGAGCGAGCAGCGTCTGGAAGAGCGAAGAAATGAACTGAGCCATGGGCGGGGTCTCCTTTCAGGAGTGAATGTGTGCCCACATTTGTGTGCGGCCCTCCGGACGGATTGTCCGTAGGAATGCAAGGCGGACAATATAACAGATACATTATCTTGTCAACAGCGAATATTGGACATCTCAAGATAGTGCTAACCTTGGTCAAGAATCGACCCTATTTATCCCCATAAGCATGCCAACGCTTTCGCTGTGCTATTGACAAAATCAGTGATTCGTGGTAGTTTCTACTGTCGTCGTCAAGAGATACGGGACGAATGTAAACGGTAAGAACTAACAGAGTAAGGCTGAAATTCATAAGTACTTCGTATCAACCAAGAGCCCTTAGGGGCTCTTTTGTGTTATTCTAGGCATATTATGGCTACAAACATCAAAATAATCTCATGGAACGTGAACGGTATTCGTGCCGTTATAAGGAAAGAGGTGTTCAATCCCTTCGTGGATAAGCATCAACCCGATATTCTCTGCCTACAAGAAACAAAAGCAATGAAAGGCCAAGCCGTGATCGATCTTCCCGAGTATGAAGAGATCTGGAACTCTGCAGAACGTAAGGGGTACGCGGGTACAGCGATATTTACAAAGATTAAACCCATCAAAGTCACCTTCGGTATTCACGACATAAAGGAAGGAGCGATGGAGGACTCTTTCGGTGACACACAGAAGGAGGGAAGAGTAATAACAGCCGAATTCGACGAGTTCTTTCTCGTTACGGTCTATACACCAAACTCAAAGAGGGGACTCGAACGTCTAAAATATCGTCACGAGGTCTGGGATCCCGCATTCCTGAAGCACATAAAGAAGTTAGAAAAGTCCGGCGGAGCCGGATCCGGCTCCGCCGGAAAACCTGTTATAGTGTGTGGTGACCTTAACGTCGCGCACAAAGAGATAGACCTAGCACGTCCCAAAGACAACAAAAAAAACGCGGGATTTACGCCAGAGGAACGTGAGGGTTGTGACAACATCGTGGACTCAGGCTTTATCGACACATTCCGCCTCAAACATCCCGACGCAGAGGGCGAGTACTCGTGGTGGAGCAACTTTAGAAACTCAAGAGGTAATAACGTAGGGTGGAGGATAGATTACTTCTTCGCTTCCAGCGTACTCGAGGCTAATGTGAGCGACGCATACATCCTGCAGGAGGTAATGGGATCCGACCACGCACCAGTTGGGGTTGAACTCAAGATCTAGATAAAACAAAACACGCCATGAAGGCGTGTTTTTGATTTCACTACTTTCTCGCAACAACAGCATGTGTTACTCCCGAGGCACGAGACCCCGGTGCGGCACGATACGCTTCCACGTATTCGTGAGTCTTAAGGTGAGCACGCACGGCTTTCCGCAACTTACCGGTTCCATCACCATGCACAATCCTAACTGACGACTCACCCGCCATCATAGCCTCGTCAATCACTGCATCAACCTCTCGCAGAGCCTCTGGAACGTACATTCCATGCAAATCCGCAGGGATGATTGAGTCATCAAGCTCGGCAGCAAGTAATATTGAGTCAAAATCTCGCTTAGTTCGTTTTTTCATATCGACAGTTTACCACTCAAACAAAAAACCCGACATAATCGACACCGGTAGCGAAAAGGTGTCTCGTCGAGTTTCTTGCTGGGGCGGCTAACGGGAATCGAACCCGTAATACTGGTACCACAAACCAGTGTGATAACCGTTTCACCATAGCCGCCATGGTTATGCGAAGGGATACTAGCATATATATGATCTTGTTTCAAGGGAGGAGTCATATGTGTCATTTTCAATTTTGCAATTCGGCAAATTTGCAATTCATGGAAGATATTTCTTTTCAATATCTAGATTAGATAAAAGAACCTACATTAAATTGAAAATTGCCGAATTGCCGAATTGAAAATTTGTTTTTTCTGCTATAATCCCCCCATGACTGAACGACAAAAAATTTGGGCGATGTTGAAGCCTTCGTATGCAAAAGCTAAGTGGCCATATACGGCGTCTATCTTTATTACTACGCTTGTATCCGTCGCTTTGGTACTTGAGCCGGTCGTGTACGGACGAATGGTGGATATTGTCATCAACGCTCTCACAGCCAACGATACTTCGCGACTCTTCCAAAATATCACATGGTTGCTTGCGGCCTGGATCGGAATATTCCTATTCAACACGCTGTTTGGAATGCTAGCGCGTTACTTGAGCTGGTACGGAACCAACAAAGCTTCGGAAGACTTTGCCAACAAGTCTACATCGAACATGTTGCTATGGAGCCAACAGCGATTTGCAAACATTCCAGCGGGAAAGTTGATCCGTACTTTCAACGAAGCTTGGGAAGCGATTCATCGCACGCCTGGAGCTATCATGAATAATATTTTCCCAACTGCTTTCTCGTTCATAGCGGTGCTCGTGGTCGGGCTATATATAAACTGGCAGCTCACCTTGGTCTCTCTGACCATGTTACCGATCGCCATATTCATGGGAGTCTACTCATGGAAGCGCGCAGAGCCAAAGCAAAAGAAAGTGTTCACCGGGTGGAGCGCGATATCGCAGCACATCGGTGAAACTGTACATAACATAACAACGATACAAAATTACGCGCAAGAGGGGCAAAGAGAACAAGGGTTGTCGAAGAAAATGAGCAAGGTAATTAAAGGCCAGCTCAACCTAAATGTTTTCTGGGCAATCTTCCACAGTATCGGAAGCTCACTCAACCTCATCGGTCGAGTAATAGTCTTCCTCGCCGGTGTATACCTTGTATCGAACGGAACGATTACGCTTGGAACCCTCATCACGTTCCTCGGACTCATCACCTTCCTTCTCTCACCAGTGCAATACGTGATTGCAGACGCTCTCCCACAGCTTTCAAAGAACTGGGCAGCCTTCCAAGCAATCGCGAAACTCCAAAGCGTGGAGAACGACGTCGAAGAAGCAGAGGACGCAGTTGAGATGACGAATGTGGTGGGCGACATTGAATTGAACAACATCCACTTCAACTACCAAGACCAAACACGGCCAACATTGCGAGGGCTCGACCTCAGAATTCCGGATGGAAGTAGTTGCGCGTTGGTTGGACCAAGTGGTGCAGGAAAGACAACTCTGATTAAACTGATCAACCGAGCGGTGGACACAACAAAGGGCGAGGTTCTGCTCGATGGAAAGAACATTAAGCGTTACAAACTCAAGTCGCTTCGTTCAAAGATAGGCGTTGTCTCCCAAGACACGCTCCTATTCCACGACACAGTAATGAACAACATTAGGTTCGTAAGGCCGAGCGCAACGAGAGAAGAAGTTATCACGGCCTGTAAACAAGCTGAAGCCCATACCTTCATAAGCGCACTCCCAAAGAAGTATCGATCTATAGTGGGAGAACGTGGTGTGAAGTTATCAGGAGGGGAGAGACAGCGAATCGCACTTGCTCGAATCTTCTTGGCCGATCCTCCGATACTTGTACTGGACGAATCAACCAGTGCGCTTGACTCCGAGACCGAGCATAAGCTTCAGGCGACATTGCGAAAGGTTATGAAGGGGCGGACAACGATTTTGATAGCACATAGACTTTCAACAATCTACCTCGCAGACCAGATCGTAGTCATGAAGGATGGCAAGATAGCTGATAGAGGAACACATGCGGAACTCATGAAGAAAGGCGGGCTATACGACAGGCTCTGGAATCTTCAAGCTGGTGGTTACATAAAATAGAACGCTTTACGGCGTTCTATTTTTGTATTAAGGTCTGATTCAGACAGGAGGGAAAATGTTCATCACAGCATTCGCACACAGGGATTGCCCACGCGCAATTGTCAGCAGGCTCAAAGTAGTCAGAGTCCGGTTCCTGACGCTCGATGGCGACGTAGAACACGGCTGGATCGTGATTGACCGCCGTCTTGAAGCCGACGTAGTAGATGTCTTCGAGCTCGCGTTCAGGCTCAGGTACCCGATCCACAGCGTTGTTCCGATCAACGTGTACGACTGGGATGACGAGCTGTCCATGTCGGCGAACAACAGCTCCGGTTTCAACTACCGGTTCATTGCGGGGACTACGGAGCTCTCGTTTCACGCGTACGGCATGGCGATCGACATCAACCCGATGTGGAATCCCATGGTCCTGCGTGGAAGGATGTACCCGGCATGTGGAATTCAGAATCCGCAGCACCCTGGAACGCTCACAGCAGACCACCCGATCGTTCTACGCTTCAAAGAACTCGGTTGGACCTGGGGCGGTGATTGGGAAGAGCCCTTCGACCCGCACCACTTCCAGAAAGACCTCCGTGCCGCCATCTAGGCGGTGCTTTTTTTACAAAAAGACGCCGCTTTGTGCGGCGCCTCTTCTCTTTCAAAACCTCTTACTTCTTTTTCACCATGTCTCCAACTGCCTCAAATGCTCGCAGGATCTCTAGCGGTATCGCAAAGATAACTGTGTTTGACTGGTCAGATGACAAGTCGTTCAACGTGCTCAACGTTCGCAAGTGAAGCGCACCCGTTGTCTTGCTCAAAGTCTCCGCGGCAATCTGCAAGTTCTTAGCCGCCTGTACTTCTCCCTCTGCCTTAATCACCACAGAACGTCGCTCACGCTCGGCTTCCGCCTGCTTTCCGATCACGCGCTTCATGTCAGCTGGCAAAGTAACGTCCTTAAGCTCCACATTGTCGACACTGATTCCCCAAGGGTCTGTGAGTGAATCGACGATATCCTTAATCTTCCGTGAGGCTGTCTCTCGATTTTGCAACAGCTCATCCAGCTCCATCTCTCCCACAACATTTCGCATAGTCGTCTGCGCAAGCTGACTCACAGCAAATCGATAGTTCTCAACTTCGATAACAGCCTTACCGGCGTCGATAACCTTATAGTAGATCACAGCATTGATGCTAGCAGAGATATTGTCCATTGTGATTGCCTCCTGGTCAGGCACATCTACCGCCTTCACACGAATGTCGACCTTTCGCATCGACTCAATAACAGGGAGAACGATTCTCCATCCCGGTTGCTTAACTCCAACAAACCTTCCTAGACGAAACTTGACTCCTCGCTGATACTCGTTCACCTGACGGATCGAAATCAATAAAATAAAGATGACGACCGGCCCAAGTGAGAAAAACAACGTAAATATTGCTTCCATATATAGATGTTAATGATTGTCTAGATCCTAGCCCCTAGCGACCGTTGTGTCAATTGACACAACAAGCTTTTCCTGCTATATTCCAGTGTGAGCGCAGCGAAATGGATGAGATTTGCGTGAAGACCCGAGGAGCGAAGTAAGTAGTATCTTTATACTACGTCGAGCACCGCAGGGACTGAATGCAAAGGTCGCCATTTCGCCAGCGAACGCGCCTTGGTAGCTCAACTGGATAGAGCAGGAGGGTTCTAACCTCAAGGTTGCAGGTTCGAGTCCTGCCCGAGGCACCACCGAGTTTAGGTCGATCGCTTATGCAACACCGGCGATCGAGATGAATTCGGTAGCAAAAAAATCAGCGCAAGCTGATTTTTCTGTTTCTACTTCTTTCTCTTCTTATCGTGATGCTTTTTATGAATCTCCCGCAGATGTTTATTCGTAACATGCGTGTAAATCTGCGTCGTCGTGATAGATGCGTGACCGAGCATCGCCTGTACCGACCGGATGTCAGCGCCACCTCGCAACAAATCGGTAGCAAACGTGTGACGCATCGTGTGCGGAGACACTTTCTTTGTGATCCCGGCCTTGCGTGTATGCTTATCGACTATCCGCTGGATCGATCGCGGCGTCAGATTGAGGTCGTCCCTCTTTCCTTTAGCACGGTCATGACTCACAAACATGTGCGGCGACATGTCCTGTCTCTTTTTCAAATATTTCTTCACCGCATCCCTCGCTCGTTCGCTCACGAACACAATTCTGTTCTTTCCTCCCTTACCAAGCACAGTGAACTCGTCGCGATCCAGGTTAACGCTCTCAATCTCAAGCCGCGCAAGCTCGGAAACTCGCAAACCAGTGGAGAACAGCATCTCCAGTATCGCCGAGTCTCGTAAACTAACAAGGTTGTCGCCACCCTTAAGCGGGGAATCGAGCAATCGCAGCAACTCTTCCTCTTCTAAAAACTCAACCTGACGCTCCGGATGCTTAGCAAGCTCGATCTTTTCCGGTGCGAGGGTTTTGATGTCACGCTTTGCCAAATACTTTAGAAACGATCGCAATGCAATCAAGTGATAGTTCTGTGTAGTAACTTTTGGAGCCTCTCCGTCCCTTCCTTTTACATTACGATTCATCCAAAGACGAAACTTCCGCACCATATCAAGCGTGATAGCACCCGGCGCTGGATGTTTTGCCCAATCAAAGAATCGACGAAGATAAAAATCATAGTTTCGCAGAGTCCGCTGGCTACGACCTTTCTCAATCTCGAGATGCTCGAGAAACTCAGTCAAAAGTTTTTCAATCTTGGAAGCCATGTCCGTATTATACGCCACATACGGTTAATTTCAAATGGATACTTGGGCAAATTTCAAATGAATTAATCAATGTTCCAATGAACCAGCGGGCACGGTGGTTGTCAGAAGATTGACAGCCCCTCTTTTATATAGTAAGAAAATAGAACGGAAACCCAGGACAGCCAGGAGGGTACATGAGCGGAATCCACGACAACCAGACAGACTTTCTCGCAGAGTTCCACAGCGAGGTGGCACTCAGCCGAGCAGGAGGTGTGCTGAGGCGGATCGCGTTCGGACACGAGTTCGGGTTCCAGATCTCGAAGGTCCGAGGGGACGCAGTCCCGATCGACACGGCAGTCATGATCAAGAACTTTGGGACGATCGACCACGGCAGCACTCGTAGCGGCTTCACGTTCTACTACTTTCGGTGCATCATCGAGGTCGTGATCAGCGATGTGGGCGGCAGAGTCGGTCTCCGCTTCGTGGTAAGGAATGGCTCCGACGTCGTTGCAGATATCGTCAACGTGAATGCCCAGGGCCGGCAGAACTGGGAACAGGCCAGCTGACAACAACGGCCCAGCACCGGAACTCCGGGGCAGGGCCTGTTTTTATTGACAAAAAAGCCACTTTCCTGTATATTTTCACCATTAATACCGCCGATACCTTGGTTGTCCGCTCACTCCTGACGGCTACTCGGATATCGCATAACGACAGAACTATGCTTTCAAAGAAGCAAAAGGAGAATATTATTGCAAAGTACGCGACTCACAAGAGTGATACCGGTTCACCTCAGGTGCAGATCGCCATTTTAACGGCCGAGGTCACTGACCTCACAGGACACTTGCGCACACACAAGAAGGATCACTCATCACGACGTGGTCTTATCCGAAAGGTTAACGAGCGACGACGATTGCTCCAGTACCTTGAGCGTGAAGACAAGAAAGCCTACAAGAAGTTGAAAGAAGCTTTGAAATTGAAATAAATCCCTTTTAGGGATTTATTGGTTCCAGTGTTTTTACTGGACTGCGTGCAACCGTTTAAATTACTAGGTTGCAACGTTACAGCTCGTAATTACGAGCTCGAACATTAAATTATTTATGATTGATTATAAGAACCAACGCGTTGGTGTGTTTATAGATGTACAGAACATGTATTACACAGCGCGCAATTTATACAATCGCAAGGTAAACTTTGGAAACATTGTTAAGAAGGCCGTCGGAGAACGACAGCTTATCCGAGCGATTGCTTATGTGGTGTCTACAAAGACGGGTGAAAACCAACCGTTTTTCGACGCCCTTGCCAATATTGGCATCGAGACAAAGGAGAAGGAACTAATGGAGTACTACGGTGGTCAAAAGAAAGCTGACTGGGATGTCGGCATCACCGTGGATGCGATTCGAATGAGCGAAAGCTTGGACGTTATCGTACTAGTGTCTGGAGACGGAGACTATATACCGTTGGTCGACTACTTAAAGAGTCGAGGAAAGATTGTGGAAGTAGTTTCATTCCGCGAGACAACGTCAACGCGACTTGTTGAGGCGATTGGAGCTGAATACTACACAAACTTGTCAGAGAACAAGCGTGGATTCTTGATCGGCGCACGTGGTGCAAGCTCGAAGTCTTTGAAACAAACTGAGAGTTCCAAAACCGCATCGAAGTCTAAAGATATTTCGAATATCATCGACGGACAAGAGAAGGTTGAAAGCAAGCCAAAGGCTCGAGCCACTCGAAAACCTGCAGTGAAACCCGCTGCCAAGTCGAGTGTTCGCAAACCTGCGGCTCGCAACGCCAAACCGAAGACTCGCAGAGCGGGATCTCGCTCGAAGGAAAAGATTGCTTCGTCGCGAGCTCCTCGCAATGACGCACCAAAGAAAGCGACTACGGCAGCGCGCAAGAAGCCGCTTCGCAAAAACGTTCGAACAGCTCGAAAGGGCAACGACGAAGGAATGTCGGACAATGAAAAAGCGTTGAATAACTAGGATTTAGGAAAGGAGGTTCAAGATACCGGTACTTGAACCCCTGATCGTAAATCTTAATTCAGCTGGCGATTAGACAATGAGACCTCAAAGAATTGAGCTCTTGAGTCTGATTGCCAGCGAGCAATAACACTATGGACGTAAAGACGTTCGAGACAGAGTGGGGTGGCCGCACTCTTAAAATTGAGACAGGCCGATTTGCGCATCAAGCAGATGCGTCTTGTACAGTGACGTATGGCGACACCGTCGTACTCGCAACAGCAGTTATGTCTAAGGAGCAGCGCCCAGGCATGCACTTCTTCCCACTTATGGTGGAGTTTGAAGAGAAGTACTACGCTGCAGGAAAAATTAAGGGATCCCGTTTCATTAAGAAGGAGGGGCGCCCATCCGACCAGGCAGTTTTGGCTGGACGAATGATCGACCGAGGCATTCGGCCGCTTTTTGATAACTCAATGCGAAACGACATCCAGGTAATTACATCTGTATTGTCTTTCGACGCCGAGAACGACGCGGACGTACTCGCCATCACGGCAGCAGCCTGTGTTTTGCACATGTCACACATCCCTTGGAATGGTCCTATCGCAGGATCACGCGTTGGACGCATCAACGATGAGTTCGTATTGAACCCAACCTACGCACAGCGTGAGGAGAGTTCAATGGACCTTGTTGTTTCAGGAACACCTGAGCGACTACTCATGATCGAGTCAGACTCAAAGATCATGAGTGACGAAATCATGGGAGACGCGATTGACTTCGGTCTAAAGGCGCTTGCACCTGTGATTGAGCTACTCGAGCAGGTACGCAAAGAAGTTGGATCAGAAAAGACTGACCCTGCATCGTTGACTAACGTATCAGACGAGGACAAGGCAACCCGCGCAAAGGTAGAAGAGCTTTCAAAGCCTCTTATCGCAGCAGGTACAGAGAAGTATTTCTTTGGTGAGCCTCTCGCGCGAAAAGTTGATCGAAATGTAGGACGTGCAAACATCAAAGCCGACCTTGTAGCAGCTCTAGTTGACCAAGGAATCGACGCTGAGCACACAAAGTACGGAACAGACATGATCTATAGCGAAGTTGAGAATGTTATCTCAGCACAGATCCTAGAAAATGACCGACGAGTTGATGGACGGGCCCTACTCGACGTTCGTACAATTAACGCAGACACAGGTTTGCTACCACGAACACATGGTTCAGCATTGTTCGCACGTGGAGAGACACAGATCCTTTCAACTGTAACTTTGGCAGGACCTGGAGCGCAGCAGATTATCGATACCATGGAAATGGACATCAAAATCCGCTACATGCACCACTATTCTTTCCCTCCTTTCTCAGTTGGTGAAGCAAAGCCAATGCGAGGACCGGGACGACGAGAGATTGGACATGGTGCTCTTGCAGAGAAGGCATTGATGCCTGTGCTTCCTCCAGTAGCAGAATTCCCATACACAATGCGTGTAACCTCAGAGACGATGGGATCTAACGGATCAAGCTCAATGAGCTCGGTGTGTGGATCAACTCTCTCATTGATGGACGCTGGTGTGCCAATTACAGCGCCAGTTGCTGGTGTTGCTATCGGACTTGCATCAACTCCTTCAATGGATAAGTGGAAAGTGTTTACGGACCTTCAGGATCTTGAAGACGGAAAGGGAGGAATGGACTTCAAGGTTGCAGGAACACGAGAAGGTATCACAGCGATGCAGCTCGACACAAAGACAGACGGAATCAGCATGGAAATTGTGCGAGAGGCGTTGTCACAAGGAAAGACTTGTCGAAACAAGATCCTTGATGTGATCGAAGCCGAGATTAAAGAGCCACGAGCAGACCTTTCAAAGTACGCTCCACGAATCAAGGCTATCCAGATCAACCCTGACAGAATTCGAGACGTTATCGGACCTGGTGGAAAGATGATCAACGAGATCATTGCAGAGACTGGAGTAGATATCGACATTGAAGACGATGGAACAGTTACCATCACATCAAGTGCAGCTGAAGGAATGCAGGAAGCTATCACTTGGATCCAGTCTCTTGTTGAAGAGGTGGAAGTTGGTAAGACATACAAAGGAAAGGTGACGCGACTCATGGACTTCGGAGCGTTTGTAGAGATCCTTCCAAAGCAGGAAGGGCTCGTACACGTTTCAGAGCTTGCGCCTTGGCGTGTTGAGAAGGTTGCGGACATCGTGAAGGAAGGGCAGGAGATCTTTGTTAAGGTAATGGAGATCGATTCAATGGGACGAGTTAACTTGTCTATGAAGAAGGCAGAGGGTAATGTATACCCAGAAAAGCCAGCTAGTGCTAGCAAGCCAACAGGCAGTGGTTCACGAGATTCAAAGGGACCTCACAAGCCACGACCCCGACCAGACAAGAAATAGAAGCTGATAACAGCAACGATGTACTCACAACAAGTACAAACACAGATCCACACAACAGCCCGGCCAACCATTGCCCGGGCTGTTGTTGGTTTTGTGACGATTGCAATGTTTTTTACACTAGGTGCGCAGTGGGCAAACACATCGCTCGCTAACCAATCAGGTGCCGTAGCATCAGGCACAAAGCTCGGAAACAACGTGGTTGCAGTTGTTAGCCTATATGACAGGGCGCAAAACCATTCTTTTTTAAATCGCACAAAGGCCCACTTGCTTATAGATAAGGAGGCACGCACTATTGGCCTGTTTGATGATGGAGAGATCGTCGAGATCAGTGACGACGAGCTCGCGAAGTACGTTACAGATCGATCACGCCCACACGGCTGGTTCATGCCAGGCACGCTTGGTGTTGTTCACTTTCGAGATGACTCAGGTCAAATCAGAAGCTCGAGGCTATACGGTGGCGACAATCAGCTAACCTTGGCAGATAGGAACTCACAGGATAGGATCTCGAGCCTTATTCCAGAGAACGCTATGTATGGAGCACACCTCGATTGCAATGGTGAATGCCCTAAGGTTAGCATTCATGATGTTGAGTTGCAGATTCCGCAAAGCCTACAGGGATCAGACTTCTTCTCTATCAATGTAGATAAGGATATGGGGTCACTCTTTATAATTGACGAAAAGCTTTCACAGTTTCATGAAATAGAGGACTTTGCACGCAAGATACTCTCACGATCACAGCCGGAGGTACGAGAACGCACGCTGTCTGATGGTGTTGTTATCAGTGAGCTCGTTCCTGGGAGCGATCTCGCCACTGAACAACACGGCGGCGTAACGAAGTACGGGAGCACTGATGCTGCGTTATACATGTTTGGGGCGATAAAAGATAACGGTATTACTCGGTACCTGAGCTCAACAAACAGCATTTTTAGTGACGACGGCTCATTGTCCACACTGTCGTGGACAAACAGAATTTGCGATGTAAAACCATCTTACTTCTTTGCCCTTAGTTTTTCCGCAACCTTCGCAGAGAATCCAAAGGCACCACTGTATGTCGCAAGGTCACGCGATGGATGGAGAGTTTGCGAGCGTTAGTGCACGGTGATCAGTTTGTGGATAAGCTGATGATAACTGTGGACAAATGTGGATAACAGTATGGTTATCCACACAGCAGCTTACCCGCATATTTGTTCACGTCGATTTTTTCGCTAGTTTTAGTCACCTTTCAGTGTTGACATTTCGTGTTCAGAGTGCTATTATATCTGTGTACCCTTCAACGTTCTTTCAAAACCCCTACCACGGGGGTGTGCAACGAAGAAGATGCGATCGGGTACGTCGCTCTTGGTTACATACCTCTCCTCGCTACTGTTCTACTTTAGAACACAAAAACAAAAAATCGCGGGATTTAAAAAGCCACGGCGATCCTCAAAAAAGTTGGTGCATAAAGCTCTGACGTAGAGGTAAGCCATAGAATGGTGACGAGGGAGTAGACTCTTCCGGCATGCAGGTCGTTAGAGGACCGAGTTTAGTAGATAGACCCATGTCTGTTGAACCCGGTTCTCTTCAACCTCTTCTACGAGCCGGTCTTCTTAGGCCGACACAACAGCATTTCATTCGCAAAAGCAAGGAAATCGCTCTGGTGCCGGCCTTTTTCTTTTCCTGGTTTTCCACTTGACTATTAGGGTTCTGGCTGTTAGAGTATTGAAATCAAAGGCGCATATGAAAAAGACCTTTTTGAAAAAAATGACGACGAGGCTTACAGCCGAACGCGAGAAAATCGCGTCTGAGTTGAGTAAGATTGGAAAAAAAGATGAGAACTCAAAAAACGGCGCTGATTGGAAGGCCACATACTCGGATGTTGGGTCAGATACCGCTGAAGATGCGTACGAGGTTGATCGCTACGGAACAAACCTCAGCATTGTAAGTGAGCTTGAGAAATCTCTACGTGATATAGATAAGGCGCTTGCAAGTATAGAGAAGGGGAACTACGGAACGTGCAAGTACTGTGAACAAGAGATCCAAGAAGCAAGGCTAGAAGCACGACCTGATTCATCATCGTGCATTAAGTGTAAAAAGACTTTCACAAAAGAAGCATGACACACAAGCAAACAGCTTTTGTTGGCGCGCTAGCGATAATCCTCACCATCGCTGACACGGCTGCAAAACTAGTTGCAATCCAAATACTCCCTGAAAACGGGAGTATTCCTGTACTGGGAAAGATTGTCGGATTACAGCTACACAAAAACGAAGGCATTGTAGCCAACATCGCAGTCCCGATGCCTATTATCGTGATCCTTACGTTCGCGATACTTGGCGGGCTCGTCTACTGGCTCAATCTCGCTTGGAAAAAGAATGAGCGGTGGGTAGTCGCGAGTCTACTTGTACTGATCCTAGGTGCAGCAGGGAACCTCGTCGACAGAATCGCGCACGGCTTCACCACCGATTACATCATCCTGTTCGGAAGATCAGTGATCAACCTCGCAGACATCATGATCGTCCTCGGAGTAGTCGGCCTCCTTACATCCCCAACAAAGAAATAAAGCCTCCCATTGATTATTCATGGGAGTTTTTGTTTATATGAGTTACACAATCAAGTCAGCAGCAGTGCTCGGTCTTAGCGTAGAGCCAGTAGCAGTGGAAGTCGACATTTCATTTGGCATGAAGAAGTTTAACATCGTCGGTTTGCCGGACCGCGCAGTATCGGAGGCGTGCGGAAGGGTAGAGTCCGCCATCAAAAACAGCGGCCTACCTTTCCCTAGATACAGAATCACAGTAAACCTTGCGCCAGCGAGTCTAAAGAAGCAGGGGCCTTCGTACGATCTACCGATCGCAGTCGGATTACTCTACGCGCAGGGGCACTTTACAAACCATGAGCTCGATAACGCTCTTGTAATCGGAGAGCTTGGGCTCGACGGGGTGATACGGCATGTCGATGGAGTGCTACCGATCGCTCTCGCTGCACAATTACTTGGAGTTACTACGCTCGTAGTGCCAAAAGAGAACGAGAAGGAGGCCGCGCTAGTCGAAGGGCTCGTCGTGATCGGAGTCGACCACCTGAAAACACTCGCAGCGCACCTCGAAGGCTCATCTATAATCGAACCCACGCCAACTACGGTCGTAGACTTCCATCCTTCCACATCATTTTCCCACGACATGATATACATCAAGGGTCAGGAGCGTGCAAAACGCGCGCTCGAAATTGCTGCAGCGGGACAGCACAATATTTTATTGTCTGGGCCACCGGGATCTGGAAAGACAATGCTCGCTCGTACGCTTCCAACGATCCTGCCCGACCTCACGCTCAACGAAGCGCTCGACATTACACGTATCCACTCGATCTCCGGCAAACTCAAAGGCCGCGCGCTTGTAGACGAGCGACCATTTCAGGCACCGCACCACACAACGTCCGGCGTAGCGTTAATCGGCGGGGGATCGAACCCTAAGCCGGGCCAAATCAGCATGGCGCATCGTGGTGTCTTGTTTCTTGATGAGTTTCCGGAGTTCAAAAAGAATGCACTCGAGAATCTGCGACAACCGCTCGAGGATGGAACGATTACGGTCGCACGAGCTGCAGGCACGGCGGAGTTCCCAGCAAAGTTCATGCTCGTTGCCGCTATGAATCCGTGTCCATGTGGGTTTGCAAGTGACCCGTTCCATCAATGTGTCTGTACTCACAGCCAGATAATCAAATATCAGAAAAAACTTTCAGGCCCTCTACTCGATCGCATCGACCTTCACCTTGAGGTGCCAAAGATTGATGTAGATAAACTTACGAGTCTCGATGAAGGCGAGCTCTCGGCGAGTATCCGTGAACGAGTACAGGCGGCTCGCAACATTCAAACACTCAGGTTCGAGGGATCGAGTCTAGTCAGCAACACCGACATGCGCGCACAAGATGTTAAGGGATATTGTCCGATGGAGAAGACCGCCGAGCAAGTTCTCGCAACTGCAGCGCGGTCGCTCCACCTGTCAGCGCGCGCGTACATCAGAATCATAAAAGTCTCGCGCACGATTGCGGATCTTGCCGGTGTGGACGAGATCATGTTGGAGCATGTTAGTGAGGCATTGCAGTTTAGGGAAAGGGGGTAAAAACCTCTTGACACAGAGCCCAACAGCTGCTAACGTCGAATCAACCCAACCGGAGAGAGACCTAATGCATTTGAAGTACCATTCGGGAATCGTGACTGTCCTCATGGAGCTCCTGGCTACCCTGCAAGGAGCGTGGAGCAACGGAGACTCGGTGAGGATCCTGATTCACGCCCTCGAGACCAATGTCACGACGCGGCTGGCAACGATCACCGAGATCGTGAGGCTGTGCGTGCAGGACAAGGAGGCGGAGGCTCTCCACCGACCGTTCCACGAGATCCATCAACTCATCGCCCAGCGGGTGGAGAGCGGTGCGGATATCTACCTCGGCTTGCCGGAGTTGAAACTCGGGGAGCTGTGTGAAGTCCTGGAGGAGATGAGGGTACGGAACGCGGCCCTTGGTGACTGCCATGACGGCCAAACCGTGACCATACCCACCCTCACCATCGACACGGTGGAAGAGGGGCGCGGAGAGCCATCCTGAACTACGAGCCACGCCGCGATTCTGCGGCGTGTGTTTTTTTAAAAAAAGAGACAACCTCCATAAATTGAAAATTGCCGAATTGCAAAATTGAAAATATGTATTTATCCTCTCCACCTCAAGTACGCCCAAACCAACACCAAACCACCGAACCAAACGTACGCGAGTGTGTCCATGAGTCGTTGCCTCTTCTTGAACTCATCAAAACTTGACCACCCACCAACATGCCACGACCATCGGCGACCAAAGATAAACATCGCGCCCAATGCGACAAACCCCGCAATCGGAATCAACGAAACAACAAACCACATGTACTGTCGCGTACCAAGCGCATACCCCTGAGTCCAAAACAAACCACCAGGAGAAGGACGACGCAAATACCGCTCCATCACCTCTTCCTTTGGCACAAGCTCGATAGTATACCCGCACGCCTTACACGCACGCTGAGCTTCTCTAAGTTTTGTCAGACAATCCGGGCACGACTTTGAATCCATATAAAAGATTATATCATGCGTTGATCATCGTGCGCCCATGGAGCCGACGGGATTCGAACCCGCATCCCCAGGTGACAACTCTGGCGAGATTACCCTTACCCCTACGGCCCCATGGAGAAAAACAAAATCCCCCTCACAGATGTGGGGAGGATTTGGTTGTCACCTGAGTGAGCTATCTCACCAGAGTACATTCATTACACCACCCTAAACTCAATGAGTCAAATCTGAGCCAACAAGGAACCGGAACACTTGACAAACACTCGTTTTTAGTCTAAAAGCAAAACATCCCGCGGGGAAATGCGGGGACTATGTGGAGTATCCATCATGGAACCAGATGAACGACCAAAGGTGGCACTAGACCTGCTACGCATGACGAACGAACGAGGAGACGTCCACGAAGCGATGCGCCAACTGCAACGGCACCTCGACCGGTTTGGAACCGGATTCGTTGTGAGCGCCAAGAGGCGCGGAGACAGGTTGGGGATGCAGATCCACGAACACCTCTCGGGGCAAACGGTAATCTGCACTCTGCAGGATCTAGATATCCAAGTGGGACGCTTAACCAGAGTGGTGCTACGCGGCAACCTCATCGAAGCACTGCTCCAGCCGCTCGAAGACGAGCCGGCCGAGTCGGTGCCGGAAACGGGGTCGGGAGAGACCGTGCTGGACTTGATCGCACAGCGGTACACCCGAGAGGATGCACCCGCTGCCGTGAAGAAGATCAATGACCTGATCGGTCGGTCTGGATACGTTCAGGTGGTGCCTGTCGACGAAGGTCGACGACTAGACCTGTTCATCGGCGCGCCAAGTAGCGGTTCCGTCAGGATCATGAGCGCTGGATCCAAGATCGCCTTCACGACCGGAGACAGCAAAACCATCATGCTGTCCATGGGTTCCGCCACGACGCTCTGCGGACTGCTCACCCGCAGCTAGAACGCTCAACCCCCTCACCAGGTCCGCTGACGAGGGGCGTTTTCTTACTTGGAACTTGCTTCTATTGACAAAATACGCCATATTTCCTATACTCCTGTTACTTTAATACTCATTCCTAGGCTATGCCAAAGAGAACTTTTCAACCGAAGCGAAAGCATCGCGCGCGTGTCCACGGCTTCCGAGCTAGAATGCGTACGGTTGGAGGACGAAACATCCTCAAACGACGACGAGCAAAGGGGCGAAAGCGCCTTGCAGTCACAGCGAGCCGATAAGGCTCGTTTTTGGTATGATATATGAGATATGTTACCTCGCGACAATAGACTAAAACTAGAATCAGATATCAAGAAGCTCTTCAAGAAAGGGAAGGGTGTTTTTGATAGTCACGTTGGAGCAAAGACAATGAAGAATAAGCTCGCTATATCACGGTTTGTGGTGGTTGTTGGGACGAAGGTCCACAAGCGCGCATATAAACGCAATAAGATCCGCCGAAGAATACGATCAGTGCTATACGACCACATGAGCCATATCGCTACTGGGTTCGATATCGCGATCATTGCAAAGCCCCAGGCGCTAAATGCCAGCTTTGACGAATTGCAAAACTCTACACTTTACGCACTCAAGAAGGCTAAAGTGTTAGAAGACGTACCAAAGCTATGATGAACCACTTTCCTAGGTTCTTCCTAGTCTCCATCATAAAGGTCTACCAAAAAACATTGTCGATGGACCACGGACCATTGCGCCATCTCCACCCGGAAGGGTACTGCAGATTCAAGCCAAGCTGCTCTCAATACGGAATAGAGGCGGTCGAGCACTTTGGAGTGATAAAAGGAGGAGGCAAAACTTTGTGGCGAGTTGCCCGTTGCAACCCATGGAACGACGGTGGGTATGATTCACCAGTAGAAAAGAAACCAACCAGTTAATATCAGATCCCAATAGTCAGTGTTTAGAGGCTCAAGTCGCAATCGCACTTGAGCCTTTGTGGTTTGAGTAAATATTTCTGTCCACTTTATACTCCGGTTATCAACAAGTTGTCCTCAGTTTTCCCCACCCTGTGTCCTCAGTTACTCCCCTGTGGATAGGTTGGGGGAGCTGTGGATATGTGATATGATTCTGTGCACATGAGACCCCATGCTGGTCTCGCTTGTCACTTCTCAAACAAAAAAATATGGATACACAAGAGCTGTGGGAAACCGCTCTTGGGGAGCTTGAGCTTCAACTCTCTAAGGCCAACTTCACGACATGGTTTAAGGATACGTTTATCTCGGAGATCAGTAATGACCGAATTGTCATTGCTGTTCCAAATAACTTCACTAAGGCTTGGTTAGAATCCAAGTATCACAAAGACATCCTTAAATCCCTGCAGCGAGTGACGAGTGACGCAGTGCGAGAGGTGAACTATAAGGTAGAGGTCCAAAGCGCGTCTTCGGGCCCACAGTCAATTCCGGTCCAAGAGGTTCCGTCTTTCAACCAGAACAAGGGATTCCAATTAGAGGGGGACGCAAAGTCGAACTCAGCCGGAGACACCCTCAACCCTCGATACACTTTTGAAACTTACATTGTTGGAAAGCAAAACGAGTTTGCACATGCTGCGGCAATGGCAATCCCAAAAAATCTTGGAACTACGTACAACCCCCTCTTTATATATGGAGGTGTAGGACTCGGTAAAACTCACCTTTTGCAGGCAATTGGTCACGACGTTGTACGTCAACATCAAGGAAAGCGCGTGATGTACGTAACTAGTGAGAAGTTCACGAACGACTTCATTAATGCGGTGCGCACGGGACGGGCCCGAGAGTTCAAAGACGTTTACCGAACAGTAGATGTGCTAATCTTAGACGATATTCAGTTCTTTTCCGGGAAAGTTGAGACACAAGAAGAGTTTTTCCACACGTTCAACGCCCTTCACCAACAGAACAAGCAGATTATATTGTCGGCCGATAGACCACCGAAAGCTATTGCAGCCCTAGAAAATCGACTTTTGTCTCGCTTTGAATGGGGAATGACAGCCGATATCAGCTCTCCTGACTTTGAAACACGAGTAGCGATCTTGGAATCCAAGTGTCGCGAGCGACAATGGAGCATGAAATCTGACGTCGTTCACTTCGTGGCAGAAAACATTTCATCCAACGTCCGAGAGTTGGAGGGAGCGCTCAATAAAATTATCGCCTACCACCAGTTAAAGAACCAGGCGCCTTCTATTCAGTCCATCGAACCGATCATTCAGTCGTTCAAGCCGGTAGACATCATCAAGACCGTCACGCCGCGCGAACTCATGAACGTTGTTGCAGAATATTTCGACATCACGAATGACGAAATCGTAGGAAAGAGCAGAGAGAAGAGACTCGCGTTCCCGCGACAAATAATCATGTACTTGATGCGTGAAGAAATGGCTTTCTCTTACCCAAGCATTGGCGCGGAACTTGGAGGACGAGATCACACGACTGCAATGCACGCTTACAGCAAGATCAAAAAACTTTTTGAAACAGACGAGAAGTTGAAGCATGACATTGAAATCATCAAGCAAAGAATGTACACGAGTTAGTCGAGTAGGAGGATGTCCACAGAGAATGTGCACAATAGGTGTGCAACCCTGTTTACAAGTCTGTGTGAAACTATGTGCACAGACAGAGGAACAACAAGGGGATAACGATACCCACACGGGTGTGCACAGATCCATACACATTTCGCACAGAACCTGTGAACACAATATGTGGATCGAATACGTAATAGCGACGGTGCTGAGAGTCAGTTATACACGCTGTCCACCGCCCTACTACTAATACTAGTTATATATAAAGAATTCTTAGGAACCTCAACATGATCTTCTCGTGCACTAAGGACAATCTGTACAAAGGACTAAGTGTGGTGAGTCACATTTCTAATAAGCAGGTGAACTTACCAGTCCTACAGAACGTTCATATCAAAGCAGATGGGGGAAGCATTGTTTTATCGACAACGAATTTAGAGATAGCTATAAGAATAAATTTAAGAGGCAAGATAGATCGAACAGGAGAGTACACAGTCCCAGCAAAACTTTTCTCGGACTTTGTAAACCTATTACCAAATGAAAGAGTAGACATAGAAATGGTTGATACTTCTTTGGACGTTTCGTGCGGTGACACGTCAACGAGTATTAACGGAATCGACGCAGCCGAGTTCCCACTAATCCCCGCTGTGGAAACTTCCTCAAGTTATACTGTCCCAGCATCAGAATTTAAGGATGCTTTGTCCCAGGTTCTGTTCTCGGTTTCGAATAACGAGGCACGACCACAGCTTTCAGGTGTATTGTTGAAGTTGAAAGACGAAACTCTTACATTAGCGGCAACCGATAGTTACCGTTTGAGCGAGCGAGTGGTGAAACTCGACGAATCCGTGGCAGAGCGCGAGGTCATAGTACCGTCTCAGACGCTCCAGGAGGTCGCCAGGATGATTCAAGTACTGAAAGACGACCCAGAGATCGAAGACAAGCTCGAAATCAAGTTCTCGGACAACCAAGTGGTTTTCGAGTTCGGGCCAGTTAACCTCACTTCACGCACAATCGACGGAACTTATCCCGACTACACACAGATTATCCCCGATGTGTTTGCAACTGAGCTAGTTGTGGGGAGAGATGAGCTTACAAAAGCTATTAAAACCGCCAGTTTGTTTTCACGTACTGGGATCTTTGATGTGATGTTGAAAGTGGACCCTGACACCAAGAAAATTTCTGTGACTGCCAACGAAGTTACCCGCGGAAAAAATACGGCAAGCTGTGATGCGGATGTGAAAGGTGGGAGCAACGAAGTTACGGTAAACTTTCGGTATCTGATAGACGGTTTGAATGCGATGAATTCGGAAGGTGTTACAATAAAAATGATAGATGGAGTGAATCCTTGCGTGGTCGTGCCAAACGGCAGTCTCGACAAAGGGTCTTATCAGTACATAGTAATGCCGATTAGGCAGTAAGGAAAAACATATGCCAAGCCCAGAAACAGGAGGTGGAGAAAATCATGCAGAGTTTGTAGCGCCAGGTTCCGTTGAGTCGGCCGAGGAGACTCAAGAGGAGTCGCCCGAAGCGCCGGAGTCTGATGTTGAGAACGAGGGTGTTTCAAAAGAGCAGTTTTTAGAGGCGATAGATGCTATGGCCGAGGTCCCTCGCATGGGGAGAGAGGGATTCGAAGAGGCGGTTGCGGAGGAGGCGGTGGATCCAAACAATAGAGCAGAGATGGATACTTTATTTGGGGAGATCGAAGAAGTGTTAGAAGGGAATCCTCAAGCAGATAAGGAAAACAAAGCGTCTAAGATAATGCTTGAGTTTTTGGGTATTGTTAACCCAGAGATACATCCCAGGATAGTTGACATGGCGAGCGAGGAGGAGTTTCCTTATTATCAAGTGGACGCTACATTCCGTCGTTTGGCTCGTGACGAGGAGAGTCCCTTGGATGTTGGTGCTTCTATTGAGGGAATGTCAGATGAGCAATTAGAGGGTTTTTTGGAGGGTGCAGGTGAAGACCTTAAGACTTACGCCGAAGACCATGCTACAGATTTAGAGAACTATATTGTTTCCATTGCCGCTCAGGATGCGGTTAGGAAAGTAGCGTATGAGAATGATAGCCAGGATAGGTTTAAAAATACGATTAAAGTTGCGGACGTTGCCAAGACTGGAGGGTTTGCAACGAGTATCGTTGAAGCGATGGGACGAGAGTTGAAAAAGAGGGCCGCGTAAAAAAAACCGCCGCCCGAGAGATCGGGCGGCTTTTTGTTCTTCAGCTTTCGTTTCTGATGATCGCGGTGCAGTCCGGTTCGGCGGGCGTAGGACCCGCACTGCAGCATGCGACGGCATTGATCATCTGCGCCTCGCCGCGAGTCGCCCAGATGACGAAGGCTTGCTGCGTTCCATTCGGACACCTTGCATCCGCGGTGCGGTCACCGAAGTCACCCATGAGCTGGACGTTCTCGAGATTCTGCTTCTGCATGAACTCGATCACGGCCACTCGGTCGATGGAAGTCTCGTTCTTCTTCATCATGCGGATTGTGTCCACGGTGATGAATACCGTGAGTGCCGCCACCGCGATACAGAGCAGCAGCACAAGCCGGAGCTTCCATGTCGTTCTCTTCGCCTCAAGGTCATCCTGGTCTGGTCGCCGTACTTGGTCTGTTCGCAACATCGGTCACCTCCAGTTCTGGAGTGAACGTATCAACATTGAGGAGGGGTGTCAATTGTATGTGTGGTTATTGACGCACCCGCCGCTACATGATAAGCCTAGTGTGTCTTTCGAAAGGGGCAAAAATGTCAGAAGCAGAAGAGACAGAGACAGAGGTAGAGGTAGAGGTACCGGGGGCAGTGGCGGCGTACATCGAGCAGATCCGTGCTCACGGAGATTCGCAGCCGACGATGGAGTTGGTTCACGCGACTCGTGCATGGCTTAGGGCGTTGATGACGCACATCAACGGGCCTCAGCCATTTTCACCAATGGCGGTGTTGAACACGTACGTTGAGCCCGTGGTTAACGCCATCGTCAGGGATATGGGTCAGTACACCGATGCTGGTGCAGCTGAACTACTCACCGTGAACGCCATCCGGGCCGCAGTGCTCGAGATCGCGAGGTTGCGGCTGGGGACGCGGGTGATCGAGCAGGTGGGAACCATGTCAGGCATGAAGCTGTACCTGCAGCTGGTGTGCAGTGACGGCGAGTACG
>MPMF02183330.1_pt1 | contig 27832 bp, 24 predicted proteins | sample 1617271 | NCBI WGS metagenome assembly MPMF02 (sample SAMN05944812, study PRJNA350692) | marine metagenome | biome: marine; feature: ODZ; material: water; isolation source: 120 m water sample prefiltered with 30 um filter, filtered on to 0.2 um... | place: Pacific Ocean | collected 2012-04-09... | reverse complement strand
TTGGAATCGTGGAATCAAAACTTGCTGGGCAAAGACAAAGGAATCGTTTTTAGCATTTGTTCAATTTGCCTGTTCTATTCACGTTTTTAGAGCTGTTGGAATTTTCGTATAAGCTCTAATTTTGTTCATATTTTTTTAGCTGTTAAAAGCCCCGGAAATCTCGGGACTTTTGCTTTGTACTTATCAACAGTTGTGTTTACACTAGATTCTGTATCGTATCAATATATTTTTCAATGTTGTTCCAGTTACGTATAGTTACATCTTCATCTTTGAGGAAACTTTGTTCAGGGACACTCTCTCCTTCTTTCGTAAATAGGTAGAAGTTAACATTGAGACAGTCTTGAGTTAGTCCATCTATAGCTAGCAATTGCTTGAACTTTAAATTGTTCTTATTTGTTTCTACAAATTTTTCGAAAGTAACGATTGCCTTTAGGGCTGTTCTTTTTAACTTATTCTTGTGTTCTTTAAGAATTTTTTCAACTTCTTGTGCTTCAATATTTGGATTATCTGCTCGAAGTTTATCCTTTGCACTTTTTAAAGGTTCATAAACAGCTAAAGCTTCATAAAGTTCTTCTCTTGCCTCAATAAGCTTCTTATTTAACGATTTAAGTTCATGATCCTTGTTTATTACATCATCAGTTATTGATTGTTCAAACTTTTGACAGGCATCACCAAACTCAGCTGTAGCATAAGACATATTAGTCCCTAAACCAGCGATAGCGATTATTAATAATAACTTTTTCTTCATTATCAATTTGGGGGGGGTAATGCGATAGTTAGATTAGAAGGGGGATTGGTGCCCCGGCAGATAGCCGAGGCACTGTAATTAGATATCTAAGTTCTTAACGAACTGACCGTTTTCTTCAATAAACTTACGCCTACCAGCTACATCGTCACCCATTAAGGTTGAGAACCATGCGTCAGCTTCAAGAGCATCTTCAATGGTAACCTGTAAGAATGTACGAGTTTTAGGATCCATAGCAGTTTCCCAGAGTTGTTCCGGGTTCATTTCACCAAGACCTTTATAGCGCTGTATATTCATGTATGGTTTACTGATTTCATCGATAGCTTGTGTAAGCTTATAGATACCTTGGTCTTTAACTGAACGTTCTTTACCGGTTACTTGAAGCTTGTACTCGTTGTTTTCCAATACAAGTAGTGGTTCAAGAATGGTTAACATCTTAAGTGTTTCTTCTGCACTAAAGAACTCTAGGGGTACTTGCCAAGTTCTACTCATGTGCTTGAAGCTAATAAATCCTTCAGTTCTCAGATCTTCAACGATGTTCTCATCAAGCGTTGGTGATGGTGGTTGGAACTTAATTTCGTATTGTTTAAATTCACCTTGAAGTGCTTCAAGTAATGCTTGTGCACCAGTTGCCTTGTCCCAGCTGTACTTATGTAAGAACACAATAAGCTGATGACAGTGGTTAACCGGAATCTTAAATTGGAATGCAAGCCTTTCAAGAACTGATTCGTATCGTTGAAGCTGATTAAGTAATTGTTGCCAATCTTTTTCAGCGAGCTCTTTACCATCAGTAGTTACAGTAAGATTATTGAATGCCCATTCAAACAGGAAATCTTTAAAGTAGTTTTCATCTTTAAGATACTGTTCTTGTTTGCCAATTTTCACCTTGTATAGAGGTGGTTGGGCTATGTAAAGGTATCCACGTTCAATCAACTCTTTCATGTATCTAAAGAAAAACGTTAGTAGAAGGGTTCTAATGTGGCTTCCGTCGACATCCGCATCTGTGTTGTGACAGCAAAGACCACCAAACCCAGCGATAAAGTTTTCGTCTTCAGCAACAGAAAAATCATATACCATGCCATTACTTGGCTCACAGGTTGTTAGCGATTTAATAGGAAGGCCCATGAGGTCACCATTAATATCTATTAGCTGACGGTTGTGTCCAGCGGCATGGAGACTGTTGATTTTCCCTTTTAACTTATCGGCATTTGGAGCCGTAGACCAGACAGATTCAATCTTTAATAGATCTTCGCGAGTATTAATACTGAGAGTCCAGCTTGTATGTTTTGTTAAACAGTCCTGACCACGTATCTGTGTTGGAATGCCAGTAGGTTCTTTTTGGGATATAGATGCAACGACGCCGAAGCTTGAAAGTAGATATTGGATACCACTCGCAATATCTCGTGAAGAGGAGTAGAAGTTAATACCTTTTTCTCCAATGCTGCCGTCACCTAATACAAATCCTTGCAAGAATGCTAATCGAAGTTCATCAGAGCAATTGAATACAAGGTTAGGAATTTTTTTGGTAATAGAGTTAGCGTCCCTAAATCCAAAAAGTTTTTGCCATGCCAAACTTGCAATGCGGTTAACAATTTTAAGTTCGCCAGCTCGATCTTCAACTTCATAATACTTAGGAGTCACTCCAAGTGTAGATTCCATTAATCTTGTTAATTCAGGTAAGATTTTTTGGTTTCTATCACCAATAGAAAGGCGAACGCCATTACGATCTGAACAAGACCCTTCAGCCAAATAGAATCCGAGCAGTGTTAACAGGTCAGAGTCAACGTTAATGAATCGTTTTATTTGTTGGTCAGCATAATGCTCAGGAGTTAAAGTAAGATCTTCACGAGAGCCAAACCACTCTAGATCTGAAGCTTCTAAGTCAGAGAGTCTAACATATTGTTTAACACGATTAGTTGGAGCACCTTTATATTGTTCCTCCCAAATTCTTTCCAATTTGCTCTTACCAACTAATACTTCTTTAAGGAAGTCTGATATGTCAGCACCAATAGCGCTAACATAGGCTTTAAAGTTTTCAATAGTTGGTCGAGATGTTCCTTTTTCCCAAGCATAGAAAGTTACTGGTTGTTTAATATTGATAGCTTGGCATAACTGCACATTAGAAACACCACTGTCGCGACGTAGATCTGATAGACGACTTCGTGTGCTTTCAGGAATATCAACACGAGGAGAAGTAAATTCTGGCTTATCGGCGTAATCTTTTAAGACTTGATTTTTATACCAATCTTCTACAGCTGTACCACGAACCCATACTTGTTCGGCAGTTTTAGGATCAGCGTGTAATTCTTTTAAGAGATCCAACTGTGCAGGAGCATCATTCGGTAATCTCACCTTTTTTGGCGCTACAAGTAGGTCATTTTCTTTAAGCTCATCACCTTTTTTAAGAACAACTTTATTATCTTCATATACAAAGACGCTGTGACTTGCTGTTACTTTTACAGAACGACCATATGCTGTTTTAACATCAAATAGTTTTTCTGTTAGTGGGTGCCTAATAATAGATTTAATAGGCTTAAAGTGAACATTGTTTGTTTTTACATCAAAGCATAAAACATCACCTAATTGATCATCAGTGAGCTTATCAACGTCACCAGTATCAATACCATGTTCAGCAAGCTTACCATCAATGAATTTGCCAATGGTTGTCATTTCAACGCCATTTGCATCTTTAATAAAGACATGTTCTTGAGCGTCAACACTCATGATCGATATTTTATGGTATCGTGCTTTCGCGATATCAAACTCTTCACCAATACCGCAACCAACTGCAGCAATGAGTGATTTAATTTCTTCGTTATTTAAAATTTTATCAAGTCGTGCTTTTTCAACGTTAAGTACTTTACCTCTAAGGGGAAGTACCGCTTGTGTTTGTCTGTCACGAGCCTGTTTTGCTGAACCACCCGCAGAATCACCCTCAACTATAAACAGTTCAGTGTTTTCAGGATTTTGATCAGCACAATCGCCAAGCTTACCTGGTAAAACGGCAGATTCAAGCGCTGTTTTACGACGAGTTAGATCTCGAGCTTTACGAGCAGCTTCACGAGCACGCTTTGCAGCAAGAGCTTTTTGTAAAATCTTTTTAGCAATAGCTGGATTTTCTTCAAAGTAGGAATCAAGGAATCCAAATGTCCATGAATCTACAATTCCCTTAACTTCACTGTTGCCAAGTTTACCTTTGGTTTGTCCTTCAAATTGTGGCTCAGGAACCTTAATGCTAATAACAGCTACTAAACCTTCTCGAACATCTTCACTTGAAAGAGATTCATCTTTGGCCAAATTTAATGATTGTAGACGACGGTTACATACCTTAGTTAATGCACTTTTAAAACCAGCAACATGAGTACCACCATCAACAGTGTTAATGTTGTTTACAAATGAAAATAGCTGTTCAGAATATGTATCATTGTACTGTAATGCCATGTCCAGCATGTATTTTTCATCTTCTCGTTCAAATGAAATTATTTGAGGGAAAAGAGGTGCTTTTTTCTTGTTAATATCTTTAATGAAAGAGCTAATGCCACCTTCAAAAAGAAACTCATGCTTTTTATTGTTTTTTTCATCAGTGATATCAATGCGTAATCCTTTGTTAAGGAACGCAAGCTCACGAAGGCGCTTGGATAGTACATCAAAGCTAAAGTCGATACCTTCTTGGAAGATCTTTTCATCTGGTGTAAATCTAACTCGAGTACCACGCTTGTCAGATGAGCCTATTACAGTCAGTGGCCCTAGAGGTTTACCAATCTTATAAGACTGTGTAAATTCGTTGCCATCTTGATATATATTTAATTCAAGTGCTTGTGATAGGGCGTTTACAACAGAAATACCTACACCGTGAAGACCACCAGAGTATTTATATGAGTCTTTATCAAACTTACCACCAGCGTGTAGCTTGGTTAGTACAACCTCAGCAGCAGATACCTTTTCTTTTTTATGCATATCTGTTGGGATACCACGACCATCATCGGTAACTGAACATGAACCGTCCAAGTGCAGAATGACATCAATGTTTTTACAGTGTCCAGCTAATGCTTCATCTACTGAGTTATCAACGACTTCATATACTAAGTGGTGTAGACCTTGAGGTCCTGTGCTACCAATATACATAGCTGGTCGTTTTCTAACAGCTTCAAGGCCTTCCATCACGCGGATGGATTTAGCTGAATATGCTTTACCTTTTTTTTCTTTATCTGCCATGGAGGGGCTCCTCTCCGAATCTTTTACGGTATTTTTATCCATGATATCTCTAAATTTTTGATGATATTCTTAAACTTTATGTTATTATTAAGTGTATAAAATTATCTAATTTTTACCAGTTTTTCTATGCATTTAACCGATAGTTTCTTTATGCAAGCGGCTCATAAGCAAGCCATTTGCGCATACAATCAGAATGAAGTTCCAGTAGGTGCCGTTATAATCGGCCCAGACGGTGCTATTGTCTCGCAAGCTTATAATAAGGTTGAACAGACTAAGAATCCATTTGCTCATGCTGAAATGTTAGCGATAGAAGCTGCAGCCACATTTATTGGTGATTGGAGATTGCAGGGGTATTCCATTTATGTTACGCTTGAACCTTGTGCTCTATGTATGCAGGCAATAATTCGAAGCAGAATATCAACACTAGTCTTTGCTACACGTTCGCTGCAAGAAGGGTTTAGCCTTGACAGGTATACAACTTTCCAGTTATACAAAGTTCCTATAACCATACGGGAAGGCTGTGGGCAACAACAAGCAGCAAACTTATTAAGAAATTTTTTTCAAAAAAAAAGGAGAAATGGTGGTAAACAAAAAGATATCAGGAAAAATTGAAGATATTAAAAAAGGCCTTTTAGAGCGAAAAGTGGCTTTAGAACAGGACTTAATAAGACTTTCTAATGAAAAACTATCTGATGACCAGGTTCAGGACGTTGGAGATCAGGCCTTTACTTTGACTATGGAAGCACTTAGATCCTCAATACAGAACTCCGAAAATGAGGAGTATAATAGGATTATAAAGGCTTTAGAGGCTATTGAGGATGGAACTTACGGAATTTGTGTTGATTGTAGTGGTGAAATTTCAGAAAAGCGTTTAATGCATTATCCAAATGCCTCTCGATGTATTGCATGTCAAGAAAAGGCTGAACTAGTTGGATAGTAGCTTTGAATCGCCGATGTAGCTCAGTGGTAGAGCAATTGATTCGTAATCAATAGGCCGTCGGTTCAACTCCGATCATCGGCTCCATTTTGGACTTTGACATTTTGTCACCAAAGAGGTAGACTTTTAATATAAAAATTGCTTGTTTTAATCTATAAAAATCAAACGTTGCGAAAGCTTTTTATTAAATTATGAAAAAAGCAGAAGAAAAAAAAGACAAAAAGACAGTATCAAAAGTTGCTCCTAAAGCGAAAAAACGCGGTGCTCCAGCATCACATGGTGTAGGACGTAGAAAATCCTCTGTTGCTCGTGTATGGCTTCGTAAAGGATCAGGCGCTGTTACTATCAATGGTCTTGATTACAAAAAGTACTTTGTTACTATGCTATCTCGTCAAAATATTGAAGCTACATTTAATGCTAGCCAAGAGGCAAGTCATTTTGATGTAGATGTTAATGTCTGTGGCGGTGGAAAACAATCTCAATCAGGTGCAACTAAGCTTGGCTTTGCTCGTGCTTTATTGAAATATGATGATTCACTTCGTCCAGCGTTACGTGGTGCCGGTTTATTGACTGTTGACTCACGCGTTAAAGAGCGTAAGAAACCTGGTCAAAAAGCAGCTCGACGTAAGTTCCAGTTTGTTAAGAGATAATATCTCTGACTTGGATAAAAAGTATTATGGGAACGTAGAAATACGTTCCCATTTTTTTTGCCCTAAAAAAGGCTTAATTTTTAATAAAAGTGATAGGTCTATGGACCCGGTTTGGTGGATTGGTACGACTTAAAGCAAAAACAAATACGAATAAGCATACTGAAGCGATGCTGAGTGATATTCTATTTTTATATATTCTACTCATATAGTTGAATTATTCCTTATTATAATTCCCACTTAGTTTAATTATTATACTACTCCGAGTTATTCTACCTGTCAATATTGCTCTTGTGAGACAGATTGAAGTAGATGGTTTTGTTTTGTGATGCTTGTATGCTAGGGTGGTCATATTGATACTGTAGTATGAGGAGATAATAACGTGACTAGTAAAGAGCTTAAAAAGAATTTTTTACGGTTTTTCTTGGGTATAGAGGTATTGGTATTTGGTCTTACCTATTTTTGGGGAGCTCATGGATTGCGAGCGCTTGTTAATATGAACCAAAGCAATATCCAGCTAGAAATTAAGTTAAATCGCATGCAGAATGAGGTTGGTGATCTGGAATCGCAAATAGAACAGTGGCACATTCATCCTTTTTATCGGGAGAAAATCGCTCGAGAAAAGCTTCAAATGGCCAAGAATGATGATACAATATACTTCATTGACGAAAAAAAAAGTTAAAATTACGAAAGATTCAGATGAATTACCCTTATAAACTTCCAGAATTAGGCTATGCCTATGATGCTCTTGAGCCTTATATCGATAAGGAAACCATGGTTCTTCATCACACGAAGCACCAACAGGCCTATGTTAATAACTTAAATGGAATATTAGAAAGTAATCCAGAGCTGCAAAAACTTTCCTTAGAAGCTATTTTAAGGGACTTAAGCGTTGTTCCAGATTCAATGCGTGAAGGTGTAATTGATCAGGGTGGTGGGGTTTTGAATCACACCATGTTTTGGACAATGATGAGTCCTAATGGTGGTGGAGAGCCTAAGGGTGCGCTTTTGGAAGCTATAAAGGCTGACTTTGGCTCATATGATGCATTTAAGGATCAGTTTACCCAAACAGCCAAAAAGCTTTTTGGTTCAGGTTGGGTATGGGTTTCTTTGGATAAGGATGGAAAGTTGACCATGTCGACGACGCCTGACCAGGAAACACCGCTTTCTGAAGGTATGACACCGGTCATGTGCTTTGATGTATGGGAACATGCATATTATTTGAAATATCAAAATAGGCGTCCAGAGTACATTGATGCTTGGTGGAATGTTGTAGATTGGGATCAAATTGATAAGAATTATCGAGAATCTAAGAAATAAGTAATAAGAAAGGGCCGCTGGAAAGCGGCCCTAAGTGATCTAAAGTTTATAACTCTAGATCGATGTTGACGTTTAAATCACTGAAGTCAGTGAGTTTTTTATATGCTACATATGTAAGCATACCAGCAGCAACAGAAGCACCAGCAATACATACGTATGGGTGTCTCTTTGCAGAGTCTACTACAAGCATAGGAACTGCTTTAGTAGCGTTATAAGCTGTGTAAAGACCCTGAGTTGCACATTCTTTAGATGGTATGTTTTCAACTACCTTTTCTGCAATCCAAGTCTTAGCAATAGTTTCTTTAGATGGCATAAATTTAGTTACATTTTTATAACCATCTTTAAGTTTCTGAGTAACAGCTTCTTTAGAAGGCACAGCAGACATTGATAATGCGTTAGCTCCACCAACAGCTGTCAAAAGAGTAAGAGAAAGTACTAATAATTTCTTCATAATAGTTTCCTTTGCAAGTTAGAGAAAGAGCCGCATAAAGCGGCTCTTAATAATCTAAAACAGGTTGATTAAAAAGGGCTTTTTACAAGCTTAGCTTTGTATGCAACATATAAAGTTGAAAGTGAAACACCCGCAATAACGATGCGTGGGTGTGCTTTAGCTTTAGCTAATAAAGCTTTACGAGCCGGTTGAGACTTAGTCCAAGCAGCTTTACAAACAGGTTGAGACTTAGTCCAAGCTGTTTTGATTCCAGATTTAGTTGCACCCCAAGTTTTTTCTGTACCCTTCCAAAGTGCTTCTTTAGACGGAGTACGTTCGTAACCAGCTTTAAGGAGTTGAGTTGCTTGATCTTTAAGAGGCATTGACCATGCGCTAGCACCACCAACAGCTGTTAAGAGAGTAAGAGAAAGTACTAATAACTTTTTCATAATAGTTTCCTTCGATTTAAGATAATGTAAATTCCATTATTGTATATTAGTAGTATCTCAAAATGGGGAGTAAGTCGCAAAAGCCCCGATTAAATCGGTGTGTTGGAGTGTTTTTTAGGGCTATTCTGGTCAATTGCCCCTTAGGGAGGGATAAATAGGGCTGATAAATGCCTGACTTTCCATTTTTTTGCAGTATTGTAGATTGGGGGTTAGGTTGGAGTGGTATACTGCATTCGGATGATAATTTTTAAAAAGGAAACGTTTTGAAGAGAATTTTAATAGTTTTGCTATGTATGGTTTTTTCTATGCAAGGTCAGGATAGTTGCGACTCTTGTAGTAGTGGCAAGAGTCATTCAGTGTTTATTCCACGTTCAATTACTGAAGATCAAGCATTGGCTTTAAGTATTTCATTGTCGGAGCATTTTGATACAAAAGATCCAGGTGTTTCCTTTGTTGTTAAGCCATTTTTTATGCGATCTACGCATCCAACTGCAATAGCCGAACACTTTTTGATTGATAATAAAGTTGCCATTAATGTACAACAGGATGGTAGTGGTGACTTGAATCCGGCTTGGTTGGATTTGACAGCTAGTTCACCAGAGCTTTATAAGTCTACATTTTCAATGAGTCCTCGTTGGAACGCGTATGGTTTTTGGATGAGTACTGAAATGATGTTGTGGTGTGGTTGGTGGGTTGCTATTGATACTGCTCTTGTGCGTTCGCAGCAAAACTTGAACCTTAAAAATACGGGACCGCAGGTTCCAGCATCTTCTTCAGGTGTCAGCACTATGGGGCAAGCCGTCAATCAATGTGAGTTTGAGCATGGGCGGATGTCATCTAATACGCTTTCGGTTGTGGGACTTGATAATATCCAAGCTTTGGTGGGGTATAAACTTATTGATCGGCCATCGATAAATTTTGAGTTGTATGCGACAGGAGTTTTAGGTACTGGAGAGAGGCTTAAGGAGCAGTATCTTTTTACACCACTTGTTGGGTCTCCTGAGAATGCCTTTGGGTGTGGAGTTGGTGGACGAGTGCATTTATTGAGAAGTGAAAATCATAACATATCGTTATTGATGGGTGTTGAGTACGTATATCATCAAGGTCTTTGGGCCAAGGGCTCGTTTGATTTATGCGCCAATGGAGATTGGTCCCGTTACCTTTCTGTTGTAAAGCGAGGGGAAGAGTCTATTCCTCTTCCAGGTATTAATTTCTTTACTCGCTCTGTTTATGTAAAGTCTCATTCTACCTTAGATATGACATTTATAATGCATTATCAACGATGTGCATTTCAAGTGGAAGTAGGATATAACTTTTGGTATCGACAGAAGATACGGTTAGATTCTATTTCATCAGTGCCTAAGGATCATGGAATATACGATATTGCAGGCCCCCCTTATACAACAGCAAGTACGGCAACTATAGCTCAATCTGATCATCAGCAAAATCCAGTAGTAAGTGATTCGAGCTTTGTTGAGATTAAAGCTGGAGATTTGAATATTGAAACTGCTACACCGCCATTAGCAGTTAGTAGTAAGTTTTTTATAGTAATGGCATATGAGCCTGAAATCCGATGCAAACCAGTCGTTTTTGCGGGTGTTTCGTATGAGCAAGCCTTGGTTAAAGGTGCGTTTTCTCAGGTAGGTTTTTGGTTGGGAGCGTCGGTTGAGCTAGGGTAAGATTAATTTTTCAGATAGGACTGGGGCTGTGAATTGTTAGATGGCCTACAACTTGGTATACTAAAAGAAAATATAATTATTGCATTTATGTACGATTGATTAATATGTCAGATAAAAATACTCAGATTGATACAGCTGTTGAACATGATGGCTCCCAAGAACATGAAATTCGCTTAGAAAAAGTTAAGAAACTTCAAGAGCAAGGTATTGAGCCTTGGCCTACCATGAAGCCAACTTCGGATTCATGTACTCAAATTATAGAAAATTTTAAAGAAGATAGTGATATAGAATCTTCTGTTGCCGGTCGTATTATGACGATTCGTGAACACGGTAAGACTATATTTTGTACGATTCAAGATCGTACAGGGCGACTACAAATTTACATTAAAAAAGATATCATTGGTGAAGAAGTGTTTGAGTTCTTTAAGCACTTTATTGATACCGGTGATACAGTTTGGTTTGCAGGTTCTGTTTTTAAAACAAAGATGGGTGAGATAACTCTTAAAGCCAAAGAGCTTACACTGCTTAGTAAGTGTTTACATCCACTTCCAGAAAAATGGCATGGTCTTGCAGATCAAGAGTTGAAATATCGTAACAGGTATCTTGATTTAATTAGTAGTGAAGAATCACGAAAGAAATTTAAGATACGATCTGATGTTGTAGCGTTTATGCGTCGCTACCTTGATGACCAAGAGTTTATGGAAGTTGAAACTCCGATGTTACATCCAATTCCAGGTGGTGCGACAGCAAAGCCATTCGTTACACATCACAACTCATTGCATATGGACTTGTACTTACGTATTGCACCAGAGCTTTACTTGAAACGCTTGGTTGTTGGTGGTTTTGAACGTGTATATGAAATTAATAGAAACTTTAGGAATGAAGGTCTTTCAACGCGACATAACCCAGAGTTTACAATGTTAGAATTGTACATGGCTCATGTTGATTATCTCTTCATGATGAACTTTATTGAAGGTATGTTGCATAAGTTAGTTCAACAGGTTTGTGGTGAAAGTACATTGCCGTTTGGTGATCACGTATTAGATTTTGGTAAACCATTCGATCGTTTATCTGCTAAAGATGCAATCTTAAAGTATAGTGATATTCCAGCGTCAGCTATGACGGATAAAACTATTGATGCAACATTGAAAAAAAACAATGTTAAGTATGGTAAGCAAGATTCTTTAAATCAAAAAATCTTTGCTCTCTTTGAAGAGGTTGCTGAGTCTAAGTTGATACAACCGACTTATATTATTGATTTTCCAATTGAGATATCTCCATTATCAAAGCGTAGCAAAGAAGATCCATCTATTGCATCACGCTTTGAACTCTTTGTTGCAGGTATGGAATTGAGTAATGGTTTTAGTGAGTTGAATGATCCGTTTGATCAAGCAGAACGCTTTAAGCAGCAAGTTGCAGCGCAACAAGCTGGAGATGAAGAAGCTCATCATTATGATGCGGACTATATTCATGCACTTGAGTACGGCCTTCCTCCAACATGTGGTGTAGGTATTGGAATAGATCGTTTAACGATGCTCTTAACTAATACAACCTCAATTAAGGATGTGATTCTATTCCCAACTCTTAAGAAAAAAGAACTGAAATAGTTTTTTATTTCAATTTAAGCACAGATACTGAAATAACGAGTTGCATTTCGCATTCTTATTTCAGTTTGAGCTGAATTATTGAAATAAAAATGCCTTGGGACTAGTTAACCTTTTAATTGACCGTATAATCATTTGGTCGTACACTTTTTTATAAATAACAATTAATTTTTTAATAAAAAAGTAGTAGCCATGGCAAATGAAAAAGTCTTATTAATGATCGCTGGTCAAGAGTTTCAACCGATTGAATATGGTCATACTAAAAAAGTTCTTGAAGACAATAATATAGAAGTTGTTACGGGAAGTGATGCTTCAGGTCAAGCTTATGCAACTGATGGCTCTGTAGCGCATGTTAATGTAGTGATTCCTGAAATTGATATGGATCTTTTTGATGGAATTTTTTTAATCGGTGGTGCAGGTGCTATGAAGTATCTGGATACGGGTGATATGTATAACTTACTTCGTAAAGCTGAGCGTGAAGGTAAAGCTTATGGAGCTATATGTATTTCACCACGTATTCTGGCAAGAGCGGGTGTTTTAACTGGTAAAAAGGCAACCGGCTGGGATGAAGATGAAAAGTTAAAAGAGCTTTTTCAAAAGCATGATGTTAATTATGTTCAAGAACCGGTAGTGATTGATGGTAAGGTTATAACTGCACGAGGACCTAAGCAAGCAGAAGAATTTGGCAAAGCGATTGTAAACGTAATCAAATAAAAAGTTGAGGCATCATGGAAACGCTACAAGGAGCAAAATATTGTTGGATTTTGCCAGAAAAATCAGATGCAATTATCGAGCAAGCAAGTAAGTACAAACTTTCAATTCCACTTATGCATACACTCTCATCAAGGGGTATAGTAAACAAGGAAGATATTGAATCGTTCTTGTTTACAGCTTTTGAAAAAGAAGTGCATGATCCAGCTTTAATGAAGGATGCTTCCAAGGCTGTTGATAGAATTCTGCAAGCAATAGAAAAGGGTGAAAAGATTCTTGTTGCAGGGGATTACGATGTTGATGGTATTACATCAAGTGCACTTATACTTGAATGTCTTTTGCCTCTTGGTGCTAAGATAAACTTTTTCTTACCACATCGTGTCAAAGATGGTTATGGTCTTTCAACAAAGATTATTCAAAAAGCTGCAGATAGCGGTTATAAAGTTGTAATAACAGTTGATAATGGAATTACTGCATTTGAGCCAGCTGAGCTTGCAAAGAAGGTTGGTGTTGATTTAATTATTACCGATCACCATAGACCACATGACAAGGTTCCAGATGCGTTTGCTGTAATCGATCCAGCGCAGGATGATTGTGATTATCCGTTTAAGTATTTGGCGGGAGTTGGTGTTGCTTTTAAGCTTATGTCATTACTCTATCAAATGAAGGGACTTGATCTTCCAGCTAAAGCACATGAGTTGCTACTTTTGGGAACCATTGCAGATGTTGTACCACTTAAGGGTGAAAATCGATACTGGGTTCGCCATGGCCTTCAATATATTAATGATCATGAAAGTTTTCCTTTGCATGTTATGAAACAGAACGGAAAGTTGTCCAAGCCTCGTCTTTCAGCAACTGATATTGGTTTTTCATTAACACCACAATTGAATGCTTTAGGGCGTCTTGATGACGCACGGCAGGGCGTTAAGTTTCTTATTGGTTCTGATGAAAAAGAAACACAATTTATTGGTAGCATTCTTCTTGAGCTTAATGATGCACGTAAAGAAGTAGAGCGTTCTGTAGTTACACAGGTTGAACGTGAAATTAAGTCAGGTAATATTGATTTAGAAAGTGAAAATGTTATCATGGCTGCGGGAAAGAATTGGCCACCAGGAGTCATTGGACTTGTTGCATCACGAATGATCTCTGGCTATGGTAGACCAGCTCTTCTTTTTCATTTGACTAAGGATGGAATGGCTAAAGGTTCATGTCGTTCGATACCTGAGTTTAATATGTTCGATGCGCTAACAAAGTGTAAAGATTTAATTACTCAGTTTGGTGGACACTCTCTTGCAGCAGGACTTTCTTTACCGCAGAAGAATTTACCAGCATTAAAAGAGCGATTAGAAAAGCTTGTAGCAGAACAGTTAACACCATTTGATTTACAGCAAAAACTGAAGATTGATGCACCAGCAGCGCTTAAGGATATTAATAAGAAGTTTATGCATGATATGAATCTTTTTGAACCATTTGGTAATGAAAATAGTCAGCCAACGTTCTGGATTCAAGATGTTAGTCTTGTTGAAGAGCCAAGGCTCCTCAAGGACTTACATGTTAAATGTCGTGTTTTTTCTGAGGGAATTATCAAGCCTGTGATGTTCTTTAATCGGCCAGAATTGTTTGAGCAGTTTAGAAATTTAGGCGAAAAAACATTTAGCTTGGCAGCTCAGGTGACAGAAAACCATTGGAATGGTATGATAAACGTAGAACTTCGTGGTCTTGATATCGCATTTGAAAAATAAAAATGGTACAAAGTAACATATGATTATTACAATTGATGGTCCTGTCGCCAGTGGTAAATCTAGCTTGGCACGAGGAATTGCAACAAGTTTAGGCTATTACCATATTAATAGTGGTTATTTCTATCGTGCTTTAGCTTATATTCTATTACATTATTGTAACAAGACATTAGACGATTTTTGTGAGCTTAACAATGATGATCTTAATTGTTTAGACTTAAATAAGCTTGAATATGCATATTCTGATGGTCATCCTAAAATGATTTACAATGGTGTAGATATAACATCCTCACTTAAGACTCGCGATATTGATGATGCTTCATCAATTATTTCTACATACCCGTTTATTCGTAAAATGGTTAATCTATTTCAGCATTCAGTTTCCTCACACCACAATATTGTAATTGATGGTCGTGATATTGGCACTGTTGTTTTTCCTGAGGCTGAACTCAAAATATACCTTACAGCATCTGATTTAAAACGTGCAGAGCGTTGGCAGATGGATCAAAAGCGCAAGGGTAACACTTTTACTCTGGATCAAAGCTTACATGAGGTACAAGAGCGTGATCGTCGAGATACAACACGCAAGATAGCGCCTCTAACGGTTCCAGCTGGGGCCCTTATCATCGATAATAGTGATCTATCAAGAGAGGCTGTTATTAAGCAAGTCCTCGATCAACTTAAATAAACACTGGAAGTTTTCTTTCGATTTTTGTTATTTTAATGATAGATAATGAAATAGGGAGGTCGTTGTATGAAGTATTTTTCTATAATTTTTGGATTGAGCTTACTTTATTCTTTTGTTGGAGCCAAGGACAAAGAACCCGAAGTGCAATTTTTTACTTCTCGAGTTGGTGTGTTAGCTACAATACCTGAAGATAGGGAGCTTGAAATGGGAGATGTTGTAGATTTTACTGACTCAAGGGGCATTGTTATTGACCTTGAAGGGCGTTAAAAATCAATAAAAAAGCGTCCCGTAAATAGGACGCTTTTTTACTTAAGATCTATTGAAACTTAACGAGCAGGTTGGTAGCCTTCGCACTCTTCTTCGTCATAGTTTCCAAATTCTTTCATACGCTCATGAGCATAACCAGCTGTTTCTTGAGTATCAGCTACATCTTCACTAGGTGTTGGTGCTTTTTTACCACAACTAGCAAGTGCCAATATCGCTAATATTGAAACGGTTGATAGAACTTTTTTCATGATAGTCTCCTAAAAAGTGTTATGTTATTTCTTTTTTTTTGCTTTAGCTTTAGCCTTAGTTACTTTTTTCTTGGCCATAGGCTTTTTCTTGAACGGATTCTTTTCAAAAGCCTGTGCAAGTAACTGATCTACATGATCAATAAACACTAATTCTATGTCTTTGTCTACGTCTTTTATGAATTCTTGTACATCGTCATGGTTTTCCTGAGGTAAGAAAATCTTCTTAATGCCATAACGTTTTGCTGCAAGAATCTTTTCTTTTAGACCACCAACAGCAAGAACACGACCACGAAGTGTAACCTCTCCAGTCATAGCAATATCTCGTTTAACTGGATTTTTACTTAATGCAGATACCAATGCTGTACACATTGTAATACCAGCAGAAGGTCCATCTTTAGGTGTTGCTCCTTCTGGAAGGTGAACGTGAATATCCTTGGTATTTGCAAATGAAGGAGGTATTCCTAATTCTTTGCATCGTGTACGAATGTAACTCATAGCAGCCTGTGCAGACTCTTGCATAACTTCACCAAGTTGACCAGTCAGTGTAACACTACCTTTACCAGGTAAGATTGATGCTTCAATTTCTAGAACATCACCACCAACTTCAGTCCATGCAAGACCTGTTGTTAAACCAATAGAATCCTTTTTCTTTGGATCTAGAGTTGTGCGTTTGTATTGAGCAAATCCAAGCCACTTTTTAATAAGTGCTGGTGTAATTGTAACAGATGGTTTTTCTTTTTTAAGAATTACTTGAATAGTCTTACGAACAAGCTTTGAAATAACACGATTTAATTGTCGTACACCAGATTCTTTTGTGTATTCTTCAACGATTATTTCAAGAGCTGCAGGTCCAAGCTTAAATTGTTTTTTGGCTAGACCGTATTCTTTAAGACTTTTCGGAATAAGAAAATCTTGTGCAATTTTGATTTTTTCTTGTTCTGTGTATCCAGCAAGGTTGACGATTTCCATACGATCGAATAATGGATATGGAATGTTTTCAAGCATATTTGCTGTTGTGATAAACATTACCTGTGATAAATCATACTCAAGATCAAGGAAGTGATCAGTAAAACCACTGTTTTGTTCTGGATCTAAGACTTCAAGTAATGCTGAAGATGGATCACCATGAACATCATTGGACATTTTATCGATCTCATCAAGGAGAATTACAGGGTTTTTTACTTTGGCTTTCTTCATAGCTTGAATAATCTTACCAGGAAGTGCACCAATGTATGTACGCCTGTGTCCTCGGATTTCAGCTTCGTCACGAACACCACCAAGGGCAATACGTACAAATTCTCGACCAAGACTTTCTGCTACTGATTTTGCTAATGAAGTCTTACCAACACCTGGTGCTCCAACTAGGCAAATAACAGGAGATTTCTTTTGGGAGCCAGAGAACTTAATAGCTGCCAAAAACTCGATAATACGGTTTTTAGCTTTTTGAAGCCCCGCATGCGAGCCATTGAGTAGTTTTTCGGCTTTGACTAGTGAGATGCTATCTTTAGATGATGTTGTCCAAGGTAATCCAGTTACCCAGTCAATATAATGACGACTAACTACAGCCTCTGAAGACAATGGAGGCATCTGTTCAAGTCTTTTAAGTTCTTTTTCAACTTTTTCTAAAGCTTCATCAGTTAGGCCAAGATCTCCTAAGGATTCACGGATTTTGCCAATTTCAGAGGTATGATCATCACGACCTAGCTCTTTGTGAATAGCTTTCATTTGCTCGTTTAGGTAGTATTCTCGTTGGTTTTTTTCAACCTGTGTTTGAATACGCCCTTTGATTTTTTGCTCTGTTTGCAGAATTTCAATCTCTTTTTGAAGCATTCCAGCAACCTTGAGTATCCTATTGTATAGGTCATAATGCTCAAGAACAGACTGTCTTTCATCAAAAGATAGAGATAATTGAACCGCTATAGTATCGACTAAGCTATCGATATCAGCAACTGTTCTAGCTTCGGTCAATAAATCTTGAGGAGCACGGTCATTAAGTTTTGAATATTCTGTATATAAATTTTTGATTTGACGCCATAGTGCTTCTAGCTCAATAGAATGCTCACCATTTGTTGTCGGTAGATCTTCAAAATAGGCACCCATGAACTCGCCATCTTCTTCAAGATGAACGATACGAGCACGACAAATACCCTCAACAAGAATTTTGAGAGCGTTGTTAGGCATGCGAATAACCTGCAATATTGTTGCTCTGAGGCCATATTCAAAGATATCCTTCCCTGTCGGACTTTCGACATTAGGATTCTTTTGAGCGGTTACAAACAGTGATTTATTATGCTTGAGAGCATACTCGACTGCCTGAATAGATGATTTTCTTCCTACTATTACAGGGTTAATACTTTTAGGTAAAATAACCACATTCTTTAAAGGGAGAACTGATAAGTAATTTGATTGCTCGTCAGTTTGCTCTTCTTGTATGGATTGTGGCTCCTGTAGCGTGATTTCCTTTTCTTCTGCCATATTTTTATTTGATCCTACGTAAAATTGGTATTATACTGAGGACTGAAAATTTAGTGTTATAAGATTTGCTTATTTATATGGATAGTTTACCATAATTCACTATGCGAGTAAATGGGAATTATTTAAACTAATAGATTAGATAATGCAGTTAAAGAGGGGTAGCAGGTGGTGATTCGGTAGTAAATGAATGCATTGCGTTAAAAAAATGTTTTGGCAAAGTATCGATACTGTGCTAGAATTAGCATTGAAATGGATAGTCGTTACAATTCTCTTAACTTAATTCTAAAGGTTTTCTCATTATGATGTCATTTCTGAAGAAGATGTATGGTAACTTTCAAAATAAAGATGAAGTTATCAAGTTTCTGATGTTAGGATTTATATTCTTTTTGGTTATTGGTACCTATTGGACCTTACGACCACTTAAAGATGGTCTTTTCCTATCTATCGTTGGTGGGGCTTACCAGCCATATGCCAAGATTCTCTCGATGTTCGCCGTTTTCCCAATCGTTATGTTCTACTCTAAACTGATTGATTGGTTTAGTAGAGATAAGGTGTTTTATATTTTAACAGGTTTTTACTGTTTAACCGCATTTGTATTTGCATTGTGCTTTATGAATCCATCTATTGGCCTTGCTAATACAGTAGAAAGTCCAGCACGTGTGTTGGGTTGGTTGTGGTATATTTGGGTAGAAAGTTTTGGTTCATTGATTGTAGCTCTTTTCTGGGCATATACAGCTGATATTACAGCACCAGATGTTGCTAAGCGTGGTTATCCTCTAATTGTGCTATTTGGCCAAATGGGTAACATAATCGGGCCCGGATTTTTAGCTCCTATGGGTGCAACTGTTTTTGGTGGTGATAGTAGTCCTGTTGTTGCTATTACAGGTGTATTGATTTTCCTTATTGGCTTTATGATTTGGCTATTTTCTAAAGTAGTTCCTGCAAGTCAGCGTCAAGGTTATCAATCTGAAGATAAGACAAAAACAGATAAGAAAGAAAAGCATGAAGCTGGTTTCTTTGAAGGTTTATTCCTATTGCTTAAGACTCCATACTTGTTGAGTATTTTCTTTATCATCACAATTTTTGAAATTATTGTAACAGTATTTGATTTCTTACTTAAGATTAACGTTGCTGAAACGTTTGCTACAAGTGCTGAGCGTGTTGCATACCTAGCATCTTATGGTTCAATGACTGGTATAGTAGCGTTCCTTTGTGTTCTTTTGGGGATTAACAACATTCAACGCAAAGTTGGCATGAAGGCTTCATTGCTTACGCTTCCATTCTTGATTGCGCTTGCAGTGGGTGTGTCTTGGTTCTACACCGGTATCGGAGTATTCTTCTGGATTATGGTGTTCTCTAAGGCTGTTAACTATTCTCTTAACCAGCCAACACTTAAGCAGCTTTACATTCCTACAAGTGCTGACGCTAAGTACAAATCTCAGGCATGGATTGAGATGTTTGGTAGTCGTGGCTCTAAGGGTGGTGGTGCTTACTTCAATACTTTCAGGGCGTCTTTCCTTAAGGCTTCAGGTCCTGCTGGTATAGCGGCATTTATGACAATCTTTACGATTGGTAGTGCTGGTCTGATTGCGCTATGGATTCCTATTGCCATTTATGCAGCAACGAAGTATAATAAGGCTGTAAAGGAAAACAAAGTTGTTTGTTAAAGGTAGAAGATAATAATATGAATACAAAAGAGCTCTCTAATCTTGTTTAGAGAGCTCTTTTTCTATAAAAAAGGGGTCTGGTAGGAAGTCTGGGGTGGTATGTTACTAATTAGTAGGGGGTTGCGATACTATGAGTTCAAGACTTTTACGTTTTTGGAATATTGATCGTTATGATGCATTAAAGCTGTTTTACTTAGCAGCGGCGTTCTTTTTTGTTATTGCTCCATATACAATAATGAAAGATCTCAAGGATTCTATTTTTATTTATACTGTAGGGCGTTCATATTTGCCTACAGCAAAAATCTTATCAATGATTGTGTTGATTCCTGCGATTCTTCTTTTTTCTTATCTTGTTGATCGAATGAGGCGGTATAGGCTGTTTTGTCTTTATACAATTTCATTTGGGTTGCTAGGTTTTTTGTGTGCATATCTAGTAGGAAATCCTATAGTTGGTCTTGATAACACGGTAACAAGTCCTAATCGTTGGTTCGGTTGGTTTTTCTTCTTCTTTGTTGAAGGTTATTCGCCTTTTATAGTAAGTCTTTTTTGGGCATTTGCTAACTCGATTAGTAGTCCTAAGGATACCAAGCAGTATTATTCATATATTGTAGCATCGTCTAAGCTGGGTGGAATGTTTACAGCTGCATTGTCTTGGTATTTCTTTAGTTGTCATTATAATCTGTCGGCACCGCTTACAGGTACTGTTAAGCATCAGATTATGATAGCGTTTGCATCTTTGTTGTTGATGATTGTTCCTATTATTATTTTTGCTTTAATTAAAACTGTTCCTGGGTATAAGCTGCATGGGTATGAGGCTGTTTATAAAGAAGAAAAGGCTATGAAAAAGGCTGGCTCAGAAAAAACTGGAATTTTTTCTGGATTGACTCTTTTTTTCAAATTTCCATATGTTATGGGAATCTTTGGTATAGTTTTCTTTTATGAAGTAATTAATGTAATTCTATCATATCAACGATTAATAATTGCTGATCAGGGGTCAACGGATGTTTCTGGTTTGAGTTGTTCTTTGTTTGAACAAATGTTTTTCGTACACTTCTTTGGACTGCTTATAGCGCTTTTCGGGACAACGTATTTATTGCGTAAGTATGGTGAGCGTAAGTGTCTATTGATTGTTCCTATATCAATTGGGGCTTTGATAACAGTTTTCATGATATTTGGGACATGGCATTGGCATGTTTTAACAACCGTATTTGTTTTGATACGAGCTATTCACTATGCGATTAACTATCCTGTTCGTGAGGCTTTGTATGTTCCAACGTTGAAAGAGATTAAATTTAAATCCAAATCATGGATTGACTCATTTGGCCAAAAGTTTGCTAAAGGTTTTGGTTCTGCATTTAATAAGGTGGCAGAAGCTGTATTTACACGTTTTGGTGCGTCAGCCTTTATTTCTGTAGAGGGTGTCTTTTTTGGATTAATAATTGGCTCATGGATAATGGTTGCATACTTCCTAGGGAAGCGTTATGCACAAGTTGTTAAAGATAATGAAATCATTGGCGTCTAAGTTATAGGGTTAGAATACAATGAACTTTTTAAAAGTTTTTGATGGTGCTGATAGATATGAGCGTTTAAAGATTCTGTATTTATCAGGAGCGTTCTTTTTTGTTATTGCGGCATATTCGGTAATGCGTGAGTTGAAAGATTCTGTTTTCATTTATGTTGTGGGGCGTTCATACTTGCCAACAGCAAAAATTCTTTCAATGGTTGTTCTTATTCCTGCAATTTTGCTTTTTTCATACTTGGTAGATCGTATGCGTCGTTATAAGTTACTATGTGCTTATAGTATAGCATTTAGTCTTATTGGGTTGGTGTGTGCATATTTGCTAGGTAATTCAGTTATTGGCTTGGATAATACTGCAGCAAGTCCCAATCGCTTATTTGGTTGGTTTTTCTTCTTTTTTATAGAGGGATATTCGCCATTTATAGTAAGTCTTTTTTGGGCATTTGCTAACTCGGTTAGTAGTCCTAAAGAAACAAAACAATATTATCCGCTCATGGTAGCAGGCTCTAAGGTTGGTGGTATGTTTACTGCAGCTTTAGCATGGTACTTTTTTAGTTGTCATTACAATCTTACTTCTCCTATGTCCAGCACGGCAAAGCACCAAGTTATTGTAGTTATTTCTTCCTTGCTTCTGATGCTTGTACCATTGGTTATTTATTCAATGATCAAAACTGTCCCTGGTTATCGCTTGCACGGTTATGAAGCTGTGTATAAAGAAGAAAAGGCTATGAAAAAGGCTGGCGTTGAAAAGACAGGAATCTTTGCTGGTTTGTGGTTGCTGTTTCGTGTTCCCTACGTAATGGGTATTTTCGGTATGATTTTCTTTTACGAGGTTCTTAATGTAGTTCTTTCGTATCAGCGTTTAATTATTGCAGATCAGGCGGCTAAGGATGTTGGCGGATTAAGTTGCTCTTTATTTGAGCAAGTCTTTTTCGTTCACTTTTTTACAGTTCTAATTTCTTTGTTTGGTACTACTTACTTGCTTAGAAAGTATGGTGAGCGCAAGTGTCTATTGTTTATTCCGATTGCTACAGGGTTATTGATAGCTATTTTCATGATATTTGGAACCTGGCATTGGCATGTTTTAACAACGGTTTTTGTTTTGATGCGGGCTATTAATTATGCAGTGAGCTATCCGGTTAGAGAAAGCCTTTATGTTCCAACCATGAAAGAGATTAAATTTAAGTCTAAGTCTTGGATTGATTCATTCGGTCAAAAATTTGCTAAAAGCTTTGGTTCTACGTTCAATAAGGCCGCTGAGTCGATTTATTTGACGTATGGAGCAAGTGTTTTTGTGTCGATTGAGGCAGCATTCTTTGGTGTTTTGGTTGGCTGTTGGATTTTGGTCGCTTATCTATTGGGGCGTCGCTACAGTCAGGTTGTTGAAAAGAATGAAACAATTGGGCTTGAGTCTTAGGAGTGGTTATAGGCTTGTATTGCACTTTTTCATAATTTGTATAGACTGTTAATAGTAATATTTGTTGAATCTTGCTCTTTAGCAATTAGGGTGGCCGTATGGCCCAAAGAGTAATAGTTAAAACCCTGAAGGGATTTTCGATGATTGATTTTCGTGATTTAGTAAAACATGGTGTTCACTTTGGTCACCAAACCAGTAAATGGTGTCCAAAAATGGCTCCATACATTTGGGGACATAAAAACGGTATTCACCTTATTGATGTTTCCAAGGCTGCTCAAGCTATGGATCGTGCGGCAAAGTTCCTAGAAGATATGGCTTCACAAGAAAAAGTTATTCTATGGGTTGGTACAAAAAAGCCAGCACAAGAGGCAGTAAAAGCTGTTGGTGAAAAACTTAACATGCCATTTGTTACATACAGATGGGTTGGTGGTACACTTACAAACTTCCCTCAGGTTAAAAAGTCAGTAACAAGACTTCTTCATTATGAAGATATCCTTGCAAAATCAGAAGATTTTTCTTACACAAAAAAAGAACTTAACGTATTTAGCAAATTGGTAGACAGGCTTCAACGTACTGTTGGTGGTATTCGTTCATTAAAGTGGCCAATTGGTGCGATTGTTCTTGTTGATGTAAAAAAAGAAGATACAGCATTGCGTGAAGCGAATATTGCAGGTATTCCTGTTGTTTCACTAGTTGATACAAACAGTGATCCATCATTGGTTGATTACATTATTCCATCAAACGATGATTCTCCAAAGGCAATTGAGTTTGTTATGAACTACTTGGCTGAAGCTGTAGAGCGCGGCAAGGTAACTGCTGATACAGAGAAGAAAAAGATTGCAGCTGCTGCTGAAGCTAAAAAGAAGGCTGCTTCTGAAGCTAAAGCAATGAAAAAAGATGCTGCTCCTAAGGTTGAAGCTAAAAAGGCTGCTCCTAAAAAGGAAGCTGCTCCTAAGGCTGAAGTTAAAAAGGCTGCTCCTAAAAAGGAAGCTGCTCCTAAAGCTGAAGTTAAAAAGGCTGCTCCTAAAAAGGAAGCTGCTCCTAAGGCTGAAGCTAAAACAGATAAGTAAATCTGGAGAGGTGTCTGAGTGGTCGAAAGAGCACGATTGGAAATCGTGTATGTTCCGAAAGGGGCATCGAGGGTTCGAATCCCTCTCTCTCCACCATCGCACACTTGCTGGATGATATAAATTGGGAAGTCTGAGAGTCGACATGCTTTACTTTGTCAGGTCCGAGAGGAAGCAGCAAGGAGTGTGTTGGTTTTGTAGGCTTCCCTTATTTTTTGGTGCGTATAAACTTTAAGTATAATAGTTTTTGAGTTAAGGTGAGCTTTCATGAGTACTACATATCTCAATTTGGCCCGTAAGTGGCGATCAAAAAACTTCAGTCAGATAATAGGACAACAATTATCTGTGCGCATGATAAAAAATAGTTTATATCTTAATCATTTCTTTCCTGTATATTTGTTTGCAGGGCAGCGTGGTTGTGGCAAAACAACGACTGCGCGAGTGTTTGCTGCGGCAATTAATTGTGCAAACTTAGATGCATTTCAAAAAAATCCACGAGAAACATCCTTACCATGCTTGAGCTGTGAATCTTGTAAGGCAATGGAGCAGGGTAGTCATCCAGATTTTATTGAAATGGATGCTGCATCTCATACTGGCGTTGATAATGTCCGCCAGATTATTGAAGCAGCCTCATTGTTGCCACTTTTAGGTAAGAAGAAGGTCTATCTGATTGATGAAGCACACATGTTGAGTAAGGCTGCGTTTAATGCGTTTTTAAAAATTTTAGAAGAGCCACCAGCTTCTGTGTTATTTATTCTTGCGACAACAGATGATCAAAAAATTATTGAGACAGTTCGTTCTCGTTGCTTTCAGCTTTTTTTCCGTGCTATAGGACAAACGGATTTGCATGGCTTACTTGTTGATGTATGTCAGAAGGAAGAGATTGGTTATGACGAATCGGGATTACAATTGCTGATTCGTGAAACCGGTGGTTCTGCACGTGATGCGCTTAATCTATTGGAGCAGGTACGTTTTTCAAGTGATAAGATTACAGAGAAGAATGTTTTACGTGTTTTAGGATCTATTAGCGATGATCAAGTCTGTGCATTGCTGCATTCTGTTTTTAATAAGGCAAAATCGCCACAAGAGCTCGTTGAATGTGTTAGTGCAATGAAGTTAGAGTTATTTACTCCTGAGATTGTCTGGCATCGATTTATGGCTGCTTTGAAGACCGCTGTTTGGCATAAGTATGGTGTGCCTTCAACAACATTAGCGTTAACGGATGACCTTAAATCAAGTATAGAGGCTATGCCGCTTTCATTGATTGTAAGGTTATTTGATTTTGCATGTCAGCAAGAGCAGTTGTTTTTGAAGACTGTTGATAAGCATCTTTTCCTTTCTATGTTCTGGATTAGGATTTGGGCAATTGCACAGAATCAAGTTACAGAGAGTGTTGCTCCAGTAGCACCTGCACCGGTAGTAAAGTCAGCTAGTAATAAACAGCCAGCAGCAATAAGCCAGCCGCCTGTAGTAGCGCCTGAATCACAGAAGGTTGCTGTTAAAAATCCTAATCTATGGGAAAGGTTTTTAGAGCAAGTTACACAGCTTGATGACAAATTGATAGTGTCGCTTTTTGCGCATGCTAAGTTAAAAAATTATGATCAAGATTCTAGTAAGCTTGAGGTTTCGTTTCAAAAGAGATTTGAGTTATTTCAGGATCTTTTTGCAAAGAAAGATGGACCATGGTTCTTGCTTTTGCAGGAGGTATTTGGAAGTGGTATACAGTTAGAGCCTGTATTTGAACAGGAAGCTGTTGCAAGTACTTCAGGAGAGAGTAAACCTGTTGCAAAAAAAGTGGTTGAACAACCAAAGAAACAATTTTATCAATCAAATAATACTGTAAACGTATCGAAGAAAGATATTCCGTTAGACATTTCAGACAAAACTGCTTGGGCTATGACGCATGCACTTTTGGAACGTTTTCCCGGAACGGTAACTGAATTTAAGGAAGAAACAGATGAATAGTCTACCAAAAGTTGTCATTGTTGGAAGAACCAACGTTGGTAAATCAAGTTTATTTAATAGAATATCAAAAACGATTAAAAGTATAGCACTCGATGAAACTGGGGTTACACGTGATTATCTTAAGGATGCGGTAACTTATAAAGGTACTTCATTTGATTTGGTTGATACGGGTGGTTTGGTTTCTGGCCCAGAAGAAGATTCAATTGCAGTTGCTATTCGTGAGCAAGCGCTTGATTTGATAAAGCGATCTCAGGTAGTTGTTTTTGTTGTTGATGGTACCGTTGGGATTTTACCGGATGAACAAGAGTTGGCGCGAATGCTTCATAAATTGGGTGTGCCAGTTATTCTAGCTGTTAACAAAATAGATGTTAAAATTACACAAGAAAATTTATATGAGTTTGATCGATTAGGGTTTAAAGATATTATACCTGTTTCGGCTACTCATGGTACTGGTGTGAATGAATTGTTGGTGAAAGCTACTGGTATCTTAAAAGAGAATTCACATGATGTTGCTGAGATACAAAAGCCTGAGTATAAGGTTGTTCTTCTTGGTAAGCCCAATGTTGGTAAATCATCATTGATGAATATTCTAACTACAGAACAGCGATCATTGGTAGCAGATTTTGCAGGTACAACACGAGAATCTATTTCTGAGCCAGTTAAGTTTGAGCAATCTACATTAGAAATAACAGATACGGCTGGTGTTCGTAGAAAAAAGACTGTTAAGTCAGACATTGAAAACTTGATGGTTAAGAGTTCTCTTGCATCAGTAAGAACATCAGATATTATTCTTTTGATGGTTGATTCTCATGAGGGTCATATGTCCGATCAAGAGCTTAAGCTTGCTTTTTATGTATTTGAGCAAGGAAAGGCATTGATTTTACTTTTTAACAAATCCGATATTGTTGATGAGTATGAAAAAGGGCGACTTGATTATGAACTAGAAAAGTATCAGTTCTTTATGAAGCGTTTAGAATCACTAACTATTTCATGTAAGACGAAGAAGAACCTTCATAAGCTATTGCCATTGGTAAAGACTATTTGGGAACGTTATAATCTTAAAATCGCAACTGACGAGCTTACAGAATTGTTTAAACGAATGTTGATGCGTAAGCCATTGTTTAAGCAGGAGAAGAGACTTGAAGTTCATAAGGCTGAGCAAGTAGGTACTGCACCAATGTCTCTTAAATTGACTGTGAATTATCCTCAATTCTTTGGTGAGAGAGAGTTTTCTTTCTTTGAAAATATTTTAAGAAAGAACTATGACCTTAAGTCTGTGCCTGTATTGATTGATGTCGCCAAGCCAAAGAAAAAGAAACGTTAGTATATATTGGTATATATAAAATATCCGAGTATAGTTAGATGTAGATATTTAAACATCTAACTAGGAGAACGTTGCTATGGATAAACGAATTGTCTTCAAGGGAATGGATCATTCTAACGGAGTTGAAAACTTTCTCAATGAAAAATTGGTAAAGGCCGAAAAGCTTTTAGAGAAAGAAAAAGGCCCGATCTTTTTTGATGTTGTTATGAATACAGAACATAGTAATAATCTTTTTGATGTTGAAATTCGCATCAATGGACCACACTTTAGTCTTGTTGCACACGATCAGCAACGTGAAATGTATGCAGCCATAGAAAAGACGATTGATAAACTGGTCAAAGAAATTAATAAGATGAAGAAAAAGCGATTGCAGGAAGAGCGCAATGGCGATACGTACAAAAGCGCATAATATTGTCATTACGTATATTTTTGATATCTTATAAAAAATAGAGTGGGGCTATAGCTCAGTTGGTAGAGCGCATGGATGGCATTCATGAGGTCACCGGTTCGAACCCGGTTAGCTCCACCATACGAATTTCTCCGTATGGTGGGATCAAGTCTTAATTTTTTTTCTTATCTAAGAGCTTATCCGAAAATTAAATAGCGGGAGAATCTTCTTTTAAAATCAGCTATAATAGCTGTTGTACAAAAAAAAGGAGATCTCCCAATGAATAGAATACCAAATGATTTCTGGAATGTAATTAAAAGTGTTATTCCAA